>JAABUP010004935.1_pt1 | contig 21211 bp, 25 predicted proteins | sample 5559201 | NCBI WGS metagenome assembly JAABUP01 (sample SAMN10711887, study PRJNA513373) | rock metagenome | isolation source: Antarctica rocks | place: Antarctica
AGAGCTTGTGTGTGGTCAAGGCAGATACCCGACAATGGGCAGTACCTTGAGTTCTTGTCTAAGGCTCCATAGACGAGGTTGTGAAAGGTGGAGCCTGAAGAACGACAAAGCAGAGGTCGAAAAGCAACTACGGCAATACAGGCACACATGACACTATGGCGAAAAATTCCAAACATACCTGCACCATGACGGCTTTGTTATAGAGTGTCAACCCCAGATTGAAGATGAAGTAGACGGCCAGATATTTGCACTTGCTCCAAGCAGGTACGGTTGCACTCCCATCAGCGACACTAGCATCATGGCCGGGTGTGCTTCGGGATAGAGACAGTGTGTTTAGCTTATGCATGGTCGCAGCCGCCTCTTTATTGGTGTGTGGAGCGATGAAAGGAGATCCAACGCGTGGACTGTTGAAACCGGTGTTGAGGGGTGTCTGGACAGGACACTGTTCGAAAGGCACAGGCAGCACATACGCTGAGGCACGATTAGAAGACAGTGACATGTCCTAAGATTTCGAAGCGGAACAAGCTAAACACTTTGTTCAAGGACGCGTGTTGTGCGTCGCACAATATGTCGATGTAGCTGTAGTTCAAATTTCGTTGAAGCTCAGAAAAGTGGAGCTAAAACATGCCAAGCCCTGCAAGCCCCGGTCTTGGCCAGGACGGAATTGCGACACCTCAAGCACCAGGATCACTCTTCAAAAGTCCCTCTACTAGCATGCACGAGAACACATAAATAGAGAGAAAATTCGTTGACGCTACCGATACTGATAACGCCTCGAGATTGTCGTAGAACACCTGAAAATACTCCGAGCCGGCCTCCATACTCCTGCAATGTTCAAGTCTAACCGCTAATCAAAAGTTGCTTACGGACCACCCCTAGGGCCTTGCTGCCTTTGCTGTATCCTCCGAACCGCAAGCCCGACCATCACAAATTTGTTTTCTCCAGGATGAAATGCTGCTCTGACGTCTAGCACACACATGCCGCTCGGTCCAGTCAGTTCAACGAGACCAGATATGATGCATGTACCTCGGGGTGCGGGCGCGGGAGCTGATTTCCACTTGCGTGCAAGAGTACGCTTGAATGCTGAGAGTACTGAGCTCGTTTCTTCGCCTGACTGGGGTGTCGATGGCACCGATGGGAGGATTCCCGCAGAATCTGAGGCTGGCGACGTACGGTGGTTTACAGATGCATTTTCGGTCTTCCCTTCCGAAGCTTTTGATACCGAGGGCTGTTCAGCTTCGAGACCTGATTGGGTTTGCTGCTCATTCGTACGCCCTCGTCCGCGCTGGAAGTCGATGAAGCCACTAGGAGGTTGTTGACCTGAGTGATCGGGTCTTGGTTTGAGGTTGAAAAATTCCTTGAGCTTGGCCACACGTAAAGACCACAATGCAGAGTAACTAGCCCAGATAGAGGATGATATGGCCGTTGGCCACAAAGCCTGTTGCAATCGGGAGTAGTTGTGTGGAGTGACTGGCCTTGTGCTCCAAGCAATGTAGTCGTCCGTAATCTCCAAGCTGTATGTCCAGGTCAGCTAGTACATAGGCCTATAAACTGAGTGATTGCTCACCCTCCTCGTTCATACTCTGGTGGTGGGCCATGAGGGAAATCAACATCTAGCCAGTACTTGCCGGGCTGGATAGGTTGGCCGAGAAATTTCTGAAATTGTCTCATGCCCGACAGATGTTGGCCGACCATCCCAGCCAGCTCGTCTAAAAGCAGTCAGTGCTGGTGAAATAGTTTCAATACGCTCACATGAGGCATACTACGAATCAGGAGGCTCCTTCTCTTGTCCTTGGCGAATTCTACGAAGCTTTGCCATTCCGGGTCACTGCCTTTGTAGAACGTCCTTGGACATTGGCGTGCCCAGCCCAATGGTATGAATATTGCATCGTCCGGTCTCACATCTGGAATTGTGATATCGCCCGTTGGACCAGTACCGGTGTCTGCTTCTCTCTGATTTGCCTTATCCTCTTCGCTTACGGCTTTCTCTATTCCGCTCTCGATAGTCGTCACCTCCTCATCCTCTGCTTCAGGCCCTATCACGAAGTGCCAATACACTGCGATGCCCGTCAAATATATGGCAGCGGTTTGGGCGCGTCTGTTCGTCTATGGTCAGTTGAGGCATCTGTACCACCATGGGGGGCTGAGGAGCGCTCACTTGGGTGTGAACAAAGGCCGTACTATGCGCACGCGCTGTACACTGTAGACGTCACCATGCTGTGATATACGCGAATGAGTTCGAAGTGGGAGACGGTAGAGGGAGAGGGAGCGAAGGCCTTTAAACATGAGCAGATAACGGGCAAGGCCCGCCTCAGGTGTCGGCGAGCCTCCGCGCCAGAGAAAGGAGTCTGCTATTTCTCTCAAAGGAAATATAGTTCGGGTTATCTGTGGATGTGCTGATAACAAGACCGTAGTGTGGAAGATTAATGATTAATGAAATGTTACGCCAGGGTGCAGCTGCGCCAGAGAAAGGTTCGCGGTAGGGCGCCGTCATGATATTGTCAAAGCGGCGTTGGATCCTTGATCTTCAATCCCAAAGTGCAGATGTGTTAGTCACCGAAACAGTAGCTAGGCTCCGCAAGAGAGTGTTCAGACGACTGGCTTCCACATCGAGACGCAAACATGAAGCTCCTGCTGGGCTACGTCTATGCGGGATTACTGGGTGGCGTTTATGCTGGAGCGTCAGTTGCTTCAGTCTACACTTTCGATTCCAGACCGCCGCAATCACCTCCTGCTTCGGTCTCGGACGTTGTATCGCCAGAAACAGCAAGGTTGATACTTGCGCGGAGGCTGGGATTATCTCAGTACCACACCCTCAAAGGCGCCGATGATGAAACCCTACAGCAGTTGAGCAAGTTCGGAGGGACACAACAGCGGCTACTCGGCGATGACCCGGGATATTCGGGTTTGGGAAAGCTTTTAGTGATTGTTGAGGGCGTCCAGAATCCGAACCGTAAGCACTCAATGTCGTAGCATGGTACGGGCGAGCTTGAAAGATCCGCGTAGTTGACGTTTATCTTGTCCAGATATCTTTAAACCACAAGTTGGCGTATCCCCGGCATTCAGTATTTCAGAACCGCCAGTCTCACCTGCCAACAAACAGCTTCTCGATGACCTACTATTACAGGAAAACCATCGACGAGGGATCAGCGAAAGCTGCATATCTAGGCTCGGTGGCGACAGTGAGCTTCAAGGCGGATTGAGTGGGCATCGTGACGTGGGCAAGCCCTTATCCAACACGCGAGGTACTCACTCTGATGCGCAATAATTTAGTTGCGGGGCAATTGTGATCTACCTGACTACTTCAAGTCCATCAGCTCTGAGGGCGACAGGATCAGCATTCTGAAGTCGTTTGAAGATGTAGTCAGAATTGGTCAATTTGCCCATGACTCTGGCCAGATTGCAATACTCCATGTTTCTTCCCTCGAGGTTTGTGGCTCCCAAGTGGGTATGTCGACTCATGGCTCATACGAATTAGGTCGTCGCCCGAAACGAAGGTGCAAACAGTGCGATGTATGCTCAAGCTGAAGAGATCCTGGCCAGAGCTTTCCTACATCTCACGGAACACGCCCATGCACAAGAGAGTACCATCATCCTAATGCCAATCTCCGCACATAACGCCAAACGCTCATCTAGCCCCTATGGTGCCTACGAGGTTCTTGGCAGGTCACTTGGAGCTCGTCAACAGCAGCCCGAAGGACCGCTCTCCGAGGCACCAGCTGCTGAAGCTTCTTCTTCTTCAATCCACGAATCGCGGCCAAGTCAACCACAGACGTTGAAGGCCTCCGCCATCGCAGAGGGCATCATACGCGTCTGCCACTCATCCTACGATTCGTGCGTCACTGCTACTAACAATTGCACGGGCCGTGGCACCTGTTACAGGAAATACCGATCCACTGATGGTGATGCAGCAGGCAGTGACTGCTACGCTTGCGGCTGCGTGGCAACGGTACGAGAAAATTCAGACGGCACGAAGAAGACAACGCAATGGGGTGGGTCGGCATGCCAGAAGAAGGACGTTAGCATGCCATTCCTCCTCATCGCTGGATTCACCATCACCATGGTCGCAACGGTCTCTTGGGGCATTGGCTTGCTTTTTAGTATAGGTGAGGAGACCTTGCCTAGTGTCATTGGAGCTGGAGTTGCGGGACCACGGGCACAGAAGTGATCTCTTGTAAGGATTATATGTATTCAGGAAGGACGGTGCTATTATAGCTCTCATCGGCGGCGTTTACTGGGTCGTTGTACAGCTTTCTCACTAAGATGCATGCTTCAAACCAATTTATGCCTTCAGCCACATCTATGTCGTAAACAGACCTTGGACCGGAGGCAGAATCTGGTCTACCACGGGAAGGTATTGGTACTGTAGAGCCATGACTAAACTGTGACTTGACAGCTACTACCCAGTGGGCCCTCAGCACATCTTCGTCTTGCATCTGCATACAGCAAGTCACACAACGAGAGCAATTGTGGCATTCGACCACAAGACAGCACCTCCGTATTGTCCTGAACGTTGGCCGTCGGTGGAATCCTCTACGACTTTTTGGTTTCCAATTTAAAACATACTCCCATCTGCCGCCATTTGACACTAACCAGGTACGAATGACCTTACAGCGACTCAGTAAACAGTCTTAAAATGTCAAGATGTGAGCTTACTGACTCATACACATCAAGGCTCGTTGTCACCCCAGAGAACGTGGCAAAGCAATGCCGACTTTTTTTGACCCTTTGCTTGATGTAGTAACTCTTGCTGTTACATACGCGGTGACTCGACTTGGTCAGAGCTTCCGGGGGTAAACTAACGGGTGTCGCTCAGCGAGCAACGAGCTCAGCGAGCAACGAATATCACTTCGTCCATGAGACATCCAGTCCATACGAAAGGTTCCGGGAACTTTGCCATGAAACCATCCAGGTCATTGTTGGTGGAGGCTGCAAGGCTCCACGGTGCAACGGACATACACCACGGACGAACATGCGCTTTAGATGTCCCGCACGAGAGATCTAGGTGTCACGATTCTCCAGCATTCCGGATTGAAGTATCTCCAAAACTCTCCAAACCTCGATTGACGATGACATGGTCAGTCAGCTCCCCATTCGCCAGCAACGATCCATTCAGACCTCCACCCAAACCTGCTTCAGCCCTAAGTTTCTCGTAGGTTTCCCCAGTGGTTTTCAGCAGTTGTTGGATCTCCACCTCCCTCGCAGCGATTTGCGCTTTCTGGTGCTGCAGATCCTCCATCTTCTTGACGTTCTGCATTTTGTTGTGTTCCATAGTACTTAGAGCGGACTGTAGTCGCTCTAAGCAAGAAGACAAGCTAGGCAAAGGAGTAATCCTAGGCGGCGTTCTTGGACGCGTGGGCCGTTGATGATGGCCTTTGTGCAAGCCATCCATGCCTGCACGTGTCTGAGCAGCTTCATAGGCACCCTTCCGCTCCACTTCGGAATCATCTGAGTCCTCATCGGACGACCCTTCGGCTTCGTTGATCATGTCCTGCATTTCAGCGCGATGGCGTCGCTTCTGCTCCCGCTCTGCTTTCTTGCCTAACGATATCCTCCCATCTTCCACAAACTCGTCGAAGCCTTCGCCCAGATCTTCGTCTTCTCTGACTAGCCGCGTCTCTTCCTTCTTCCTTCGTGGAAGGAGAGAAATCTCATTGCCGCCATCTTCGTCATCCAGGGATATAAACTCCTGTTCTTTTCCTAACCGTGCTCTCCGCTCTTTCTTCTCCTTGATTTCTGCCTCCGTAGGTATCACTCCATCCTCCCGTGAGACGAGATCTGTCCCAAACTTGGCAGCAATATCCACCGCTTTCGCTGTGTCGTCCTCGTCCGCAGAGAGTGACGCCAGGTCTTTCGGTGTAGAAGGCGTCGAGCTTCTGAGCTCATCAAGGTAGTCTTTGCTGTAGCTTGGTCGATCATCCGTCTGGCCCGATCTTATCGGCAGATGCTCTGAGGAAATTGATGATGCTAGTGTTTTCCGTAAAGCATTTTTCTCGATAGCTTGCCTGCTGAGATTTGACTTCTTCGGCGTAAACACTTCGGAGCCATCTCCGGCATCTGCAGTCATCGATGTCTCACCAGGTCCGAATGACAGCCGCAATGAGGACTTTTTCTTTGGCTTCGAGGAGCCGGTAGACGTGAGTATTGGTCTCTTGACAACGGGGGTACTTTCTATAACATGATCAGTGATCTATGCAGACAAAAACACATGTCAGATCCAGAGCAACGACATATAGAAGAGGGTGATAGACGGTCTACCTGGCTCATTAGACGACTCCCCACTAGTCTGACCCTTCAACCCGACATCTTCCTCATCCTCCTCAGTTCCAATTCTACGGGCTTTCCGTCTTGCGGCGAACGAAGACTTCATGGTACAAGTGTTACTGAAGCCGCTCTGACGCTGCAGTAGTATGGGTTTGATGCAAGCTAGGTAACTATTCCGAAACGATCACTATTCCCGCCGTTGCTGAAGTTGTGGAGGAAATACGTATCACAACGCTCGCGCTCAATTGATGCGCCGGGTCTACGATATCCCGAGCCGACAGCACTAAGCCCTGTCGCAAATCAAACCACAATGGTCGACCAACATTTGGGGACAACACCTACATCTCTTACACGATGCCTCAAGCTCAGCCTGAGCTGAAGAAGGTAAGTCTATCAAGCGGTCACTACTTGATCCTCCCTGTTATGCAAAAAGTCCCCGGATTGAGAATGTCGCTGAGGTTCTTGTGCAGTATCTGGACAAACGACTGTTCGTACAGCTCAACGGCAGTCGAAAAGTCATAGGCGTGCTTCGCGGCTACGATGTACGTACACAACAAATCCAGTACGAATGAGAAGCTATTGGAGGCTGATCTAAGCGGTCGCAGGTTTTCCTGAATATTGTGCTGGACGAGGCGGTTGAAGAAAAGGCCGGAGGGGAAAAAGTGCGGATAGGCATGGTAGTATGTCTTCTCACCGACGCAATGGAGATCGGCTTCATGACTGACGCTCTGTGCGTTTGTAGGTCATTCGGGGAAATTCAGTGGTTATGCTTGAGGTACGTGATGTTCCATTGCGGTCCAAGCCTATCCAGGAATTCTGGGCTGACAGTTCGTTCCGTTGTAGGCTCTGGAGCGGATTGGTGGTGATAGAGATAGAGGATAGCTGGAACGTAATTGACAGAGCATTGCCAGACTGGACAGTTGTCAGGGATCGATAATCACGGTCCACGAAAAGTGATCCTGCAGCAGTTTTGCAGCTCGGGGTTATAACCTTAACCCATTTAGATACCAATATTGTTGAAGATCTCACACCATATGGCACATGGCTTTTGATGCGTCCACTTGATCAACTTGAAGGCCGCTAAATAGTTGCTTACATTCCACGCAGGCCAGCATCGGCGATGGATCGCAGGTCACAGTCAGCTAGGTCACAGTCAGCTTGAACGAGCATCAAACCTCCACGGTTATGTACAGAGATCGGAAGAGGTCTAAAAGTCTCTCTACCGATTCATGATTCACCCAACCGAAGAGGCAACATCGTGAGTGAGCATGACAACGAATAACAGCAACAACCAACAGAGCGATTCTGGATATCTGACCGACTAGAAAAGTAGAAAATCTAGTATCTCCAATTCTACTCCAATATCCCTTAAAGAATCTTTTTCTTATCCCGATCTCATGATAGAACTCGATACTCAACTCCACACTAAAACTCCAACGATAAATCATCTCGGCTTCGCTCGTTACTTCCGCCTCCATCAAAAACCTTCCCATTTCCAACCACAACATACTCATAGATCCGGAAAATCCCACGCCTTCCCCTCACAAACCGGCTGAATAGTATCGACCCACTCATCCGTCCCGTCATTCGTATGATGCCAATATCCCCCCGTCTTATTACACGACGACTCCATCCCAAACCAACTCCGACACTGCCCCGTACAATCATACACCCCCCAAGTGCGTCTCCCCTTCGCGGGCAGCGCATGCTTCTTCTTGCTATCTAGTCGCACCTCGTCTTTTTTGAAGAGGTTGCGGTTGTAGCAGAACTCGTGGCCGGAGAAGTGCGTGCAGATTTCGTCGTATTTGGCGTTGTTGTAGGGCGTTTCGATGGTGTGGAAGTTGTAGGAGCCGTGGAGGCGGGTGCTGGTGTAGAGGAGGTCGTAGCCGTGGCGTTCAGATGCGCAATCGCATGATAGGCGGCTTAGGAGGTCGGCGCTGGCTGGAGAGGCATGGAAGGTTGTTTGGAGCAGGTAGATGGCGAAAGTCAGATAGCAGAGAAACATTGCTGGGTACGAAATGATTGCGACGCCTGGACGAAGTACGAGTCTGCAATGATGGCAATCAAAAACGCCCAATGGCCCACGCTATAGGTACCGCGAATCGAAATGAGACGCTGTAGTCTTGAAATGCAGTAGGAAATTTCATCTTATATACATGTAGGAAACGTTGTGGTTGCATCATTGAAATACACAACATAAAGAGCGGTTCAGATGGTGATAAAACTCGACGGTTTGAGTCCGCCGGTGTGTGCTAAGCTTGCTTGGTCGAAACATCCTGATTCAGGCTGCGAAAGCCTCGAATTGACTAAGCCTCATCCAAACAAACCTAGAATCGCAATTGCAGCTACCTTAGTCAGATGAAGATCAATGTTAGAGTTAAGCAAAGGTTGAGAGCACTTGGAGGAAGGAGGATTTGGCGAAGGTTCTTCGCTGTTTGAAGGCTTTCGATGTCTGCTTCTATCTGCTAGTAAAGTGACTTTTCCGGAGTCATTAATGCCTGCACCCAATAATTCTTACCACGCTTTTCAATTACTGCAAAGACTCAAGCACCATAGCAGATGCTCCTCCACCACCATTACAAATACCCACACAACCCAACTTCCCCTTCTTTCGCCTGAGTACTCCAAGCAAAGTCGTTACGATCCTTGCACCGCTCGCCCCCAGTGGATGTCCCAGGGCCACAGCACCTCCGTGTAGGTTCACTTTCTCTTCACCGAGGCCCAGTAACTTCAAATTTGCAAGCGCCACAACACTGAAAGCTTCATTGATCTCAAACGCATCGATATCGTCTTGGTTGACACCTGCGTGCTTCAGTGCTTTCGGGATGGCGAGAGCCGGTGCTGTCGTGAACTTTGAGGGCGCTTTGGCTGCATCGCCCCATCCTAGGATCTTAGCCATGGGCTTCAGATTCAGCTCTTTCAGTTTGGATTCGGAGACGAGGAGGACTGCGGAAGCACCGTCAGAGAGCGGAGAGGCGTTCGGGGCGGTGATAGTTCCGGTATTAGGGACGAAGGCTGGTTTCATGGATTTGAGCTTCTCGGGATTCAGCTGTGGGGTAGTTAGCACTCATCCCGGGATCTTATCATGAACATGGAGGGTTACTTACAGGCATCTGGACTTTCTCGTCCTTATCGATTGTGATATTTGGCTTTCCCCTCCCCCCACTGACTTCCACAGGCGCAATCTCTTCTTCGAACCACCCGTTGTTTAGTGCTGCTTGGGCTTTCTGAATCGTTCGGATGGCATAGTCGTCCTGCTGTTCCCGATCGAAGCCATGGTCTTTGGCACATTCTTCACCTTGAAGCCCCATATGCTCCTTCTTGCCATAGGCGTCCGTCAGACCATCCCTCAGTACCCCATCTACGAGAATCTGATCGCCGAACTTTGCGCCAGTGCGCAGGACAGGCAAATAATGAGGTGTATTCGACATGGATTCGGTCCCGCCGGCCACGACTATACTAGCATTGCCGGTTATGATGGTTTGGGCACCGAGTATAATGGCTTTCAGGCTAGAAGCGCACACTTTGTTTACAGTCGTGCAGACGGTCGAGTCGCCAAGGCCAGCGCCGATGGCGCATTGTCGGGCTGGATTCTGACCAAGACTTTGAATGGAGATTTCAGCTTGTTGTTGTATACGAAGAACAAATACATTAAGCTCACTTTGCGGAGAGAACATTGCCGAAGAAGACTTCCTCGACGTCCTTAGGGTTGACTGCCGGAACACGCTCGATGGCCGCTACAAAGGGTCGATCAGCTTAAAAGCTCAAGTGCAACACTGATTACAGTATTGCCATACCTTGGATGACATGCGATCCAAGTTGCGTTGCGCTCAAGCTTGACAATGCCCTATGCTCAAAGAGACACAATTAGAGCTTGGGCGAAACACGACCGAACGTAGATGCCACTTGCCCTTGGAAGGAACCGATTGGGGTACGGACTGCGGAGACGATGTACACGGGAGGAAATGAAGCCATCTTTGTACAAGGATAACTTTTTAGAGCTCTCGCAATGAAATGGAAAGAAAAGATCAGGAGTGTGAGCTTCGTTAGCTATGAGATTCGAATGTCCTTAGTGCCCGAAAGCTCGGACCATCAACTCTTTTGACTTCTCCGGAGATGCCACACTCGGAGCTAAGTAGCCATGCATCAGATTTACTAAAGGATACGAGGTGAGGGTACTTTATGAGCCCGACTCCGGTAGAGATGCTCGGAACTTTCCTGTTTGCGTAAGCTTGAGTGTGATCAGGCTGTGATTTACTCCACTGACTACTCAGCATACGATGTATTTAATGTCAAGTTCCAGGAACCCTGCTTACTACAGATTCGTTCTAATGTTGAGACACATAAGCTAGAAAGCATCAGACTTCCAGAACCAGACGAACACACGACACCAAGATACATGTATGAAACAAAAGAGAACCCACCATGCCATCAGCCGTGTCGAAACAGCCTTGGAGTGAAGGCTATTCATTCACCAGTGATCTCATCTCACCCAAAACTCACTCACAGCCAAGTATTGAACAGCCGAATGTACACCATCTTAACGAGCTGCACCTCAATACAGTAAAGCACGAGCTCCACGACCAGGAAGCCCACGAATGAATTCGCAGGACGGACAAGCGCCAAGGCATGTTGGAAAGGTGGGATGTACGGGATGAGGAAGCCTATGATCATGATAGCGATGGTGGTGAAGACGAGCACATGAGCTGCGCGGCTCTGGACTAATGGAATCCTGGCAGTGCGCAGGAGATGCACGATAAGGGTTTGAGTGAGAAGGCTGCGCGACACGAGATTCAGTATACGAGACTAAGATATGACGTCGGGGGAGGATTGGTTTACCCCTCGAGGAACCAGTGAGTGTGAAATTGCGCAACGAGTGCCGGGTTTTCCGTAGTTCTGATGCCATAGTAGAACCTTTTGAATGAGTGTCAGCTAGGTCACCCAGTATCAGGGGCCCGTTCCCCCCGGGAAAGCGGCAGGCGGGGGGCCGGGGCGTGAAAGGAAACAAACCATCCAAGACAGAAAGTGCACATGTCAATAGTGCTGCTCGTGGGTCCGAGGACAAGAATGAAACGAAAAAGGTCTGATCGGCGACATTAGCAGTGGCCCAGAAGCAAGTATTCGGAGAGGCTTACCCTTTGCATCCCACTTCCGCGGAATCCTGAGGTAATCTTCGTCCATGCGATCCCATGGAATAGCTATTTGAGAAATATCATAGAGCAGATTTTGAATCAAAATTTGCAAACCGGTCATCTGACGAGGCGTTTCGTCAGTGGTAGACTCTTCTCTCAACGGAGGGATGAAGGCATGCTCACAGGGTCAAATGGCAGCCAAGCACTAGCGATGAGAATACTGAAAACATTGCCGAAATTGGAGGAGGCAACCATCTTGATATACTTGATGGTGTTACCGTGAGTTATTCGACCAATCGTAACGCACTCGACGATAATACCTAGTTCTTTCTCGGTGAGAATGACTCAACCGGTAGGTCAGTATGTTACGGCGGCCTTGTTGACTGTAAGGAAAGATGGCTCACCATCGGCACAATCTTTCGCTACACTTGCTCCGGTATCAACAGAAATACCAGCGTCCGCGAATCTCAGAGCGACGCAGTCGTTGATCCCATCTCCGAGCATACCAACAGCCTCTCCGGCAGCCTTCAAGCTCATGATAATTTGACCTTTTTGACCTGGTGTCAACTTGGCGAAGATCCTGCAAGTCTTCACGACCTCGTTGAACTCTTCCGTCCCCTCCAATTTTGCGAGATCAGGTCCAGTGATAGCCTGCACATCTCTTTCATCAACATGCGTCACCAGGTTTAGGGTCCGACAGACTTTGAGAGCGACCCCGAGGTTGTCTCCCGTAAGAACCTTGATATCGACACCCAGATCTTGAAGGCGTTCGATGGAAGCGGCGGCATCATCTTTTGGAGGATCAAGGAAAGTCAACAGCCCTTCGACCGTCATGCTTGACTCGAGACTCTCCAATTGGTCATCATCTTTGAAGTCGCATTCGTAGACCTCTTTCACTGCCACGGCAATGACCCGATAGCCCTCAGCATTGAAGTCCGCTGCCCTCTGGCAAAGATTCTGTCGAAGCGATGAGTCCAATTGAAGAATCTCCTTGCCCTGTCGAGCATGGTTGCACAAAGCCAAGATCTCCTCAAAGGCTCCTTTGGTGATCAGAAGTAGCTTCCTCGCAGGGGTTCTGACGATGCAGCTAGATCGGCGCTTCTCAAAGGTGAAGGGAATCTCCGCAACTTTCTTCCCCATCGCAATCGCAGTCGCTTTCTCGGCCGCGTCGACGAACTCAAGGATAGCGGAGTCGATACTGTTATTCTTGCCACTCTGATTCACCGCATTTACGTACGCCAATTGCAGAGTCCGTTGGTCTTTGTTTCCAGAAATGTCCACATGATGACACAAAGCAATTTCGTCTTTAGTAAGGGTCCCCGTCTGTAAAGTCAGTCCCGTGCCAGACTTGTAGGGTGAAAACTCTTACTTTGTCGCAACACAAGACTGACATCCCACCCAAATTCTGAATAGCATCTAAACGCTTAACAATTGCCTTTCTCTTAGCCAGAGTGAAGGCTCCGCGAGCAAGGTTTCCGTTGACTATAGCTGGTAACATCTCGGGGACGAGACCCACCGCCACTGAGACGCTGAACAGAGCAGCGTTGCCCCAGTTTCCGGTGATCTTACCACTGATTACAAGGACCTTGGAAAGTCAGTTCTCGAACGAAGTTCAGTGTCAAACAGCGTTGCTTACTATCGGCACCATGACAAGCATGAAAGCAATCATCATGTAGCTGACGTTGCGAATCCCTCGCTGGAAAGAGTTTAGGGGTCGGTTGTTGTTCAACTGCTTCATGATCGTTGCGATGAAGGCATCTGCCCGGCCAAGAAATGTTAGGAATACCCCTGACACGTTGGAGACGATCTTAATACCAAAGAGCACTTACCATCGCCGGTTCTAAGAACAAGAGCCACACCACTGCCAGATATAACGCTAGTCCCCATGAAAACAATATTCTCCAGCTCGAATAGACCTGCGCACTCTGTTTCTATGCGAGACACACTACTCTTCCGCAGTGGTTCACTCTCACCAGTCAGGCTAGAGCTAGAATCAGCGACCGTCTTCGGGATAAGAGATGGCGATAGAGTGGGTCTTGTACCTTGACTGGCTGATTTGCAGATTTGACGCCTCCAGCACAAGGCAGTCTGCAGATATGGTGTCACCCGGGTTGACGAGAAGGATGTCTCCAGGCACGAGTTGCTTTTCATCGATAATGATCTCCGACGTTTGAAGCGACTTAGCCGCGTCAATTTGTCGACGTACCTGGGCATCGGTGGAGACACCGGCTTGAAGTTTGATGGCCGCAACGTTGCTTCGATATTCTTGCCAGAACCTGACTGCGCACGAGATGACTATCATCACTACAAGTATGATGAAAGTTGACCAGTTCGGCGGAGGCGTCGCCACAGATATGATTGCGAGCAAGGTCAACAAAATATTGAAAGGATTGGGCAGCACTGAGAGCAGAAGCTGCCACCAAGTCGGCGGCTTCTTTGTAGACAGAATATTCGAACCAGCGAACTCCAAGCGAGCCGCTGCCGCCTGCGCAGTGAGTCCATTAAGCCCGGTTTGCAAATGGCTCAGAGCAGCGTCTGAAGTCATGGAAGCAAAGGCTTCAAGGATGGCCTCACAGGATCCGTTACGAGCATACGGCAGTCTTTGCCAGGTAATAGAACCTGTGACTAGCTCCGAAGTCAAAACGATTTGTGAATTTTGCGGAATTCAAGCTACGTACCATGGCCGAGCTCTAAATTGAAGTCCCCTTCTCTTCCAGCGAGGAATCTTTTGTCAGATTTGGACAGAGTCCATCTACTTGAACCGAAGCGAAGCATTGCGAATGCGAACTTTCGTTGAACCTTTTCGTCTGGTATTCTGGGCACAACACCAGATATGGCGGGTAACTAAACACAACCGGGCGGCTGTTGGGGGCTGCTTGTCGATTATTATCTTCCTCACTCTAGTCTAACGTTCTGATGCTGCCTGATCAGTACGACGGAAGACGTCAATGAAGGAAGAATGGGAATTACCTGTTCGTTTCTTCATGCTCAAAGCCAATGGGTGACATGCTACTGTCATAATTTTGTAGTACTTCAGCGCGAGGTGAGCGTGCTCATCCTATGGCGGTCGTGTTGGTTGAAGCAATTCGCCAGCGGGCGTGCTGGAGCCCGCCGATCGAGAGATAAACTTGATAGTCGCCAGAGCTGTCGGAAATTACGAGACGGCGCTCGTAATTGTGGTTTATTATATGATGAGCCGCTGGTTGAGTAGCAAAAGATGTTTAGCTGCTGCTGAAGAACGAAATGAAGTATGTTGATTGAGGTGTCACTGACTTATGTACTTCATAGAAAAAAGCCAATCACGCGGCAGAAAAATCCGACTGAAAAATCCCTCACTCTAGCGCAATGTCACTAGCAGAGATACACGATGGTTAGGGCCGCCCCACACATGATTCAGCGCCAGTGAGCAGAGCTATTTGTGCCGCGGCTGTAGGCAATTGGCTATCTGGTAAATTACACAATAGCTTCCACATCACGCAATGAATTCTCCAATGTATCTCAAAACTCTTACTGTTTAATTGGGTATATGAATCAGCATAGACACCTTAAACGGTAGAATAATGAGTAATACATTAAACACACGCGCGAAATTAAGTATCATTTCTAGAACGCTGCTATCAAACGCGCCTTTCGTACCTCAGTTAAGCTTTGAGGCTTATGGAGCTAAACTAGCGTCTAGAGCTTAAATCTGGAGGCTCAAATTAGCGTAAGAACTTGCATTCGTATTTGCGCCGATTGTCAACTCCGAGGAAGAAGCAACGTACATGTACCTCAGACGTGATTGTTCCCTTTAGCCCTCCAACATGGATGACCTATACGATGAGTGAGTGTATAACGGAGCCGTATTGGGTAATCGAGTGACGCTGACTGATGTCTGTCATTTGTAGGTTTGGCAACTTCATCGGCGAAGCAGAGGAGTCGGAAGAAGAGTCGCAGCATGGGGGCATTGGCGCCGATGCGTATGTCTATGATGAGGAACCGGAGCTAGAGACAGGTGTCAATGATCAGCAATTGATGCAGCTTGACGGTGGATACCCGGAATGCGCGCGGATGTTGTTCGCGAAAGACTGACAACATTTGCGCAGAGGATGGACCTTCCAATGCGGTCATACTACACGAGGACAAGCAATACTATCCTACTGCACAGCAAGTATACGGCCCAGATGTCGAGACAATGGTACAAGAGGAAGATGCGCAGCCTCTCACTCAGCCAATCATCGCGCCGGTTAAGCAGAAGAAGTTCACTGTACAAGAAGCCGACTTACCTCCCGTATACTACTCACGAGAATTCATGACTGATCTTATGAATTTTCCGCAACAAATAAGAAACATTGCATTAGCTGGACATTTACATCATGGCAAGACGGCGTTTATGGATATGCTAGTCATGCAGACGCACGACATTAGTGGGCGTTTGGAAAAGAAGACCGGCAGGAAAAAGGATGAGCAGCTTCGATACACAGATGTTCATATCTTGGAACGTGAAAGAGGGTTATCAATCAAGGCCGCGCCGATGAGCTTGGTATTGCAGGGTACAGGTGGCAAATCGCATCTACTGAATATTCTAGACACTCCGGGGCATGTGAATTTTGTTGATGAGGTGGCGTCTTCGGTACGGCTGGTGGATGGAGTTGTCCTGGTTGTGGATGTGGTGGAAGGCGTGCAGATCAACACGGAACAAATCATCACGCATGCAGTCCTGGAGGATCTGCCACTTACACTGGTGGTCAATAAGATGGATCGCCTGATCTTGGAGCTGAAACTACCCCCTACGGACGCATACTTCAAACTCAAGCATGTGATAGAAGAAGTCAATACAGTCATAGAGAACACTCTGCCTGGCCAAGGCGAGAAGAGACGATTAAGTCCGGAGAAAGGCAACGTCGCCTTTGCATGCAGCAGTATGGGATGGTGCTTCACACTGCCTTCGTTCGCCAGGATGTACGCGCAAAGCTATCCTAAAGTCAATGCCACGGAGTTCGGCGCTCGGCTATGGGGCGATATATTCTTCAACTCGAAGAGCAGGAAATTCACTCGGAATGGCATGGAGGAGGGATCAAAACGTACTTTTGTGAACTTTGTGTTGGAGCCGATCTATAAACTGTACTCTCACACCATCAGCGAGAGCCCCGAAGATCTCCGAGAGACGCTCGCTACTCTTGGGATACACCTCAAACCATCGCAGTATAAGACCGATGCGAAGATTCTGCTCAGACTGGTCTGTGAGCAATTCTTCGGTCTCGCAGAGGGCTTTGTGGATATGATCGTGGAGCATGTCCCTTCACCCGCCGAAGGTGCTGAGAAGAAGCTTGATCGATATTACACCGGGCCTTTGGATACGAAGGTTGCGTCAGCTATGGCGCGATGTGATCAAGATGGTCCATTGGTGGTGCAAGTCACCAAGCTATTCAATACCTCCGATGCAGCGGGTTTCTATTCCTTTGGTCGAGTCATGAGTGGAACAGCTAGAGCAGTCCAGCAAGTCAGAGTACTAGGTGAGGGCTATTCTCTGGACGACGAAGAAGATATGACGACGGCAACAATATCCGACACTTGGATAGCGAATTCGCGGTATAACATACCCACCAGTGGCGTTCCGGCAGGTAATTGGGTTCTGCTGGGTGGTGTGGACAATTCGATTGTCAAGACAGCTACATTGGTTCCCCCAAGGCTGGAAGACGATGAAGATGCATACATCTTCAAACCCATCAAGCACTTCACCGAATCGGTCTTCAAGGTAGCCGTGGAACCCATCAACCCTTCCGAACTGCCAAAAATGTTAGACGGCCTTCGAAAAGTTAATAAAAGCTATCCACTCATCACCACCAAAGTCGAAGAATCCGGAGAACACGTCATACTAGGTACAGGCGAGTTGTATATGGATTGTGTCTTGCATGATCTCCGAAGGCTATATTCGGAGATGGAGCTGAAGGTATCGGATCCTGTCACGAGATTCTGCGAGACGGTTGTCGAGACGTCCGCAATCATGTGCTACGCAATGACACCGAATAAGAAGAACAAAATCACCATGATCGCCGAACCTCTTGATCCAGGCATCGCGGAGGATATAGAAAGCGGGAAAGTAAGCATCAAAGATCCAATCAGGAAAGTCGGCCAATTCTTCGAGGAGAACTATGACTGGGACAAGCTGGCTTCGCGGAGTATCTGGGCTTTCGGACCCGACGACATGGGACCCAACATCTTACAAGACGACACGCTCCCATCCCAAGTCGACAAGAAGCTCCTCGGTACCGTCAGAGATGGCATCCGGCAAGGCTTCAGCTGGGGAACCCGAGAAGGCCCTTTATGCGAAGAGCGTAAGTTCCCACTTCCCCAACATGACCCCCGAACCCCTACCCGTTCAAGCTAACCCAACCCAAAACCCCGGCAGCAATCCGCAACACGCGCTTCAAAATCACAGACGTCTCCCTCGCCCCCGAAGCCCTCTTCCGCGGCGGCGGCCAAATCATCCCCACCGTCCGCCGCGCCATCTACTCGTCCTTCCTCATGGCCTCCCCGCGGCTCATGGAGCCCGTCTACTCCTGCAGCATGACCGGGCCCGCCGACTCCGTCTCCTCGCTCTACACGGTCCTGGCGCGCCGGCGCGGCCACGTCCTCGCCGACGGCCCCGTCGCCGGCACCCCGCTGTACCACGTCAGAGGGCTGATCCCGGTCATCGACAGTTTCGGGTTCGAGACGGACGTGAGGATCCACACGCAGGGCCAGGCGACGGTCAGTCTGGTGTTTGACAAGTGGAGTATCGTGCCGGGCGACCCGCTGGATAGGGAGGTCAAGCTGAGGCCGTTGGAGCCGGCGAGTGCGATGGCGACGGCGAGGGATTTCGTGTTGAAGACTCGGAGGAGGAAGGGCTTGAGTGAGGATGTTACGGTGAGTAAGTTTTTGGAGCCGGAGTTGTATCGGGGCCTGAGGGAGGGTGGGCTTTTGGATGGGTAGAGTTTTCTGCTTGCTGTTGGGAGTAAAGCACCAATTCTTAGCGACACAGTAGCATGCCTACAGTTGCATCAAATCCGACTTTGTGGTGGAGCTGCGATATCTACATGGCCATACTGTACGCGATGCAGATAGCACCCATATTTACACATCCCGCTCCTCAAGCCGATGCGACCAACGCCATCCCATGCCATGGATTAATTCTCACTGACAAGTCTCCAACATCTTCCTCAAAACCCCCATCAGCGTCCCATTCTCCAACGCCGCCGCGACCCTCTCCTTATCGCCCAACTGCTTATCAACCTGCTCCCCCGTACTGTGCGTGCCCGCCTTGATCCTCACATCGACCCTAAACCTCGGCGGCAGCGCTTGCTCGAGACGCACGCGCACGCCGAGCCCGATGACGGTCGCCAGCGAACAGTGCGTTATCGTGGGTGTGACGAGGACTGTGACTGTGCGGAGGGGGGAGGACGGGTTGGTGTGAGGGGATAGGGGCGTGATGTGGATGTCGGGGAGGGAGACGACGGCGAGCGAGCCGAGGGAGAGGGGGTGTTCCGGGTCGGAGATTGTGGAGATTAGATCTGGGAGATTGTGGAGTTGAGTCAGTGGTTGACGTCATGGGGGGAGAGGGGTGATGGAGAGAGAGGTGGTACCGTAGATTTCTTGCTCGTCGATGGGTTCGACGCCGTTGTTGTCGTCGTCGTCGTCGCTTCCGGAGTCTGATGATGGAGGTGGCGATGATGCGGTGGCGAATGGGTCGCTGAGGTATGTAGATGACGGTACGGCGCTTGCGAATAGTCCGAGGTTGTTTTTGCGGGAGTCTCGGGAGGATGGCCGTCGCCGCCGGGTGGGCAGATCGGAGGCGTTGAGGATGGTGGGGTTGGCGTTCAGCGGGTCGGCCATAATACTCGGACGCTGGGGAACAGATGGGATGAGCGATACAAGGGTCCCTGAACGCGGTAGGCACTGTTACGGCTGAGAGATTGCTTCCGAGTATGAATGGGGCGGTGTTTGCTGCTGATGTTGACGATGATGATTGTACCTTGACGATCTCGAAGCAGAAGATCGCAGGGCTTAGCTAATCGTTAGCGGCATCACCCAACGGGTCTAACTTAAAGCGAGCATGATGTTCACAACACCAATGCCTCTGGAATTTGGAATACCTTATCACGTACCAGTTACGGCCGTATGAGTACCGTTTCACCGTTACTTTCCCGGGTAGATCTGCCTTCCATCCGTCGACGATTACCATGCTCCGCCGGTACTAATTGCCCGGTCAAGATAAGGATTGCCATTACGGGTTCAACTTACTTCCCAAGGAGGACCGATCTTCGAACCTACATGTCTGCGCAAACAAGGCTGATACGACGCTGATACGACGGTATGACGAGCCCGTGTCTTCCTCTCAGCTGAGACACCAGTACGGGATGTTGCCCAGTCTGTGATGGAGGGCCCCAGACGACCACAGCCCCAATATGTGATCCAGTAAGTTTTCGAGGCATGTAAGATAGGACACTCACCACCGGTTACGGATCAATGACTGGCAGGAAAAGGCAAGTCCGCAATCGTCTTGCGATAGTGGCAACCTTTCGACGGTTGAAGAAGAGGACAGGTAGATGGCGCATGCAGGCGCGGGCGACACACTCTCCCGGGGCCAAGTCTCGTACATACCACAGCACCAGATGAGTCTTGCCGAAACCCTATGGAAGATTCGTCGACCGACATGGTCAGTGCGTTGATGCAACACTTACCGAGGCGGGCATTCGGGGTGACGGCCGCGCTAAGGCACGCGTTAAGGTGTTTGGGTCTATGTCGTGGGGGCCGGTGGGAGACCGACTATGGCTGAGGAGAATACGAGTACTGTCGAGAGAGCCACGAGGAAGGGCGTCGAGGTCAATGATCTGCCACAACTCCCTTCATACCAGGGGTAGTGAATATAGCCGGACAGTCCTTGTAATCTGGAGAAGCACCTGCATACTGGAGCCGATGATACCCTACGATTGTTAAAGTTGTGATGTCTGATTTTAGATGGACCATTCCATGTGGGCTGGAGCACGCCGATCATGACTAGATAAACGAAAAACTAACAGTGGCTTGTTTCATCAGGCTGCGAGATGATCAGCATGAGTGCGCTAAGTTACCTTTACATAATCTTAGCATGTGCCAATCACGACTGAGGACGGTCAGAATCGACGATGGATGGACGACTGCACACCTCCTTTAATAAATGATTTCCGGTCTATCATTACTATGTTTCCTTCATCGCCTGATCATTCAGGCTTGTACTGCCATATCAAGGCTTGATCCGGACGCGGTTATTTTGGGGAGACAGTTGGAGACTAGTTGTAAGCAACGGTTGGATGTGCAGATTTAGGTACCCCGCGCACAAGGGAGCCTCCCGTCCGGTACTTGCTCGCACATCCTCCTCGGCATAACTTACCATGCCTATATTCGAGGCCATTATCAAGCGTTAGTGTGTGGACTGGGCTCAGCGATGGTGTCGAGCACATCGATAATTTCTTTCGCCGTCACCAAGTCCTCGAGTGCCGCAGCGTAAGCCCTTGCGATACTGTACGCTCTCTAGTCAGCACGGAACCCCATCACCTCACCCCTTGGCCCGTAGCGCCGACGTTTTGATCTTGGACCCCGGCCTGCCACTTGACTATTACATTATCATTACTCTTACCCATTCATCGTTGCTTTGGCCTTCTACCGACATTTCGCTTTCTCATACAAGTACGAGTACCTTACTTGCCTCCGTACTTAGCGCCATCCTAGACTACATAGTCCGAGCCTTGAAGCATCAGGCCTCATTCAGACCGCCACCCGACGACATTGATGTGCCTCTGTGACCAATCTCAGTA
>JAABUP010004936.1_pt1 | contig 21207 bp, 19 predicted proteins | sample 5559201 | NCBI WGS metagenome assembly JAABUP01 (sample SAMN10711887, study PRJNA513373) | rock metagenome | isolation source: Antarctica rocks | place: Antarctica
CATCCGTATGCACTGCGAGAGCGTGCCTTCGATGCCAGCTCGTTGACTGTACTGTGCGCGAAAAGCGGATGTACGTTGGCGTTGCCGCGCCGCCTGCAAGGCGTGATGTTCCGCTTCTGCCCGGAGTTTGAGGGTGCGCGAGCCCTGCTGCTTCTGTGAGCAATCGCCAAGCACCGGGCAGCGCTTGCAGATCGTCCAGCTCCAGCGCACTTCAACGACATCGTGGCCGGTGTGGTCGTGGTGCGCCCGCCAATAGCTGCTGGTGTGCCCCTGCGGGCAGCGGACCGTGTGGTTGGCCCAGTCGATCGTGAAATCAGCGGCGGCATACCCCCGGTTCTGGCGGGCCTGCCAATTCGTATCCGCGAGCACCGGCCCCACCATATCGACCGCATAGGTCGTTGTAGCGGCCACCATCCCCTGAGCGTCCATGTAGGCCCTTTACAAACGTCGATACTGGTGGCGAATTCGTTATGGCAAGCCGCAACCGGCTTTATGGATGTCCGTACTCATCGGGGCAGCGCGCGGGTGGCTGAGAACCGCTCCTGAGTCGCCAGAGCAGCCTTCGCCCAGCTGGGCCGGCGCTGGCTTACGCTGTGATAGGCTGCGTGCCGCGCACCGTGGCTAATCCCGCCCAGAAAAGGAGGCTTCCCATGTCGCTCCAACAGCAGGTGACCTAGCTCGTGCCGGACGACACGGCGCAGGTGGCCCGGGCGGCGTTCCCGCGCGGCAATCGCTATCTGCGCCTGTACGATGTGCTCGGGAGCCTCTTCGCCGATCGGGATTTCGCCGCGCTCTTCCCCACGCGCGGCCAGCCGGCGGCAGCGCCTGCGCGCCTGGCGCTGACGACGCTCATGCAGTTCATGGAAGGGTTGTCCGACCGGCAGGCCGCCGACGCGGTGCGCGGCCGGATCGACTGGAAATACCTGCTCTGCTTGGAGCTGACCGATCCGGGCTTCGATCACACGGTGTTGCGCGAGTTTCGCACCCGCCTGGTGGCGGGCGAGGCCGAACACCTGCTCCTCGACACCCTGTTGACCCAGTGTCGCGAGCAGGGGCTGCTCAAGGCGCGCGGGCGGCAGCGCACCGACTCCACCCATGTCCTGGCGGCGGTGCGCGTCCTCAATCGGCTGGAACGGGTGGGCGAAACGCTGCGCCATGCCTTAAACACCCTGGCCAGCGTCGCCCCCGACTGGCTCCGGACACCGGTGCCGGACGACTGGTATACGCGCTACGGCAGCCGGATCGACAACTATCAGCTACCGAAGGCGGACAGCCAGCGGCAGGCCCTCGCGGCGGCCATCGGTGCCGATGGCCGACAGCTGCTGGCGGCGGTGGACACGGCGGTGGCGCTGCCCTGGCTCAGCGCGCTACCGGCGATCGTCACGCTCCGGCAGGTCTGGGCTGAGCAGTACACCGACCCGCCGGAGCCGCCGCGCTGGCGCGCGGTCAAGGACCTGGCGGCCGCTGGCGAGTTGATCGCCTCGCCCTACGATCCCGAGGCCCGCTGGAGTACCAAGCGCGGCGTGGACTGGGTCGGCTACAAGGTGCATCTGACGGAGACCTGCGACCCGGACACGCCCCACCTGATCACCCATGTGGAAACCACGCCCGCCACGATCCAGGATGATCAACTGCTGCCGACCATCCACACCGCGCTCGCGGCCGAGGGCCTGCTGCCGCGCGAGCACCTGGTCGATGCCGGCTACACCACGGCGGACGTGCTCGTGACGAGTCGGCGGGAGCATGGTGTGGCAGTCGTCGGTCCCGTTGCGCGCGATCCGAGTTGGCAGGCCAAAGCCGGAGCAGGGTTTGAGAAGGCGCGTTTCGTGGTGGACTGGGAGGCGGAGATGGTGACGTGCCCGGCGGGGAAACGGAGCCTGTCGTGGCACCCGGTGACCGATCCCACGAAAGACGCGGCCTTCCATGTACGCTTCGCCCGCAGCGATTGCCTGGCATGCGCCGATCGGACACGCTGCACCAGGGCCAAGATCGAGCCGCGTGAGCTCATGCTCCAGCCGCGGGAGCACTATGAGGCGCTCCAAGCCGCGCGGCAAGAGCAGACCGGCGCGACCTTTCGAGCACGGTATGCCGCGCGGGCGGGGATCGAGGGGACCCACGCGCAGGGCGTGCGCCGCTGTGGGTTGCGCCAAGCCCGCTACCTCGGGCTGGCGAAGACGAAACTGCAGCATAGCTGCACCGCCGCCGCGCTGAATCTCGTGCGGGTGGGGGCGTGGTTGGCCGAGACGCCCCGCGCGACGACGCGCCGGTCCCCGTTCGCCGCCCTGCAATTGGCGAGCGGCTGAGGCAGGACGGCTCAGCCGAATTCGCCACCAGTATCAACGTCCGTGACACCAGGGGCAACAGTGAGGTAGCGGGGGCGCCCGCATCGCGCGGAGCCGCGCGTGGTACCTGTCATGGGCGTTCGTTTGCATGCCACCCCTGCCCGTTAGCCGGGGCAGGTCGGCCGCACCGGGGTATGGCCCCACCCGGTGCGGGTAAGATACGGTCGAGGTGGCCTGCGCGCGCCGCGTGCCCCCGTTCACTGCTGTCCCGGCCCTGTCTCAGAAACGACCGTTTGTGAGACAGTCGCGACCGATCTGATGGCGGGGGCGATTCCCCGGTATAGCACTTCTCAGAAACCGTCTCGCAATCAACGTCTCGCCAGTTGCCCGCAGCGCCGACTTCTGCGACACTCCGCCGCGACGACGCTGGTGTATGCGGGGGAGGGGCGGCGATGCTGGTGGGCTACGCGCGGGTCTCGACGGCGGAGCAGACCCTGGCCTTGCAGGAGGACGCGCTAGGGGCGGCGGGGTGCGAACGGATCTTCACCGACACGATCAGCGGGGCCAAGGCCGAGCGGCCGGGGCTCTCTGCGGCTTTAGCGTACCTCCGGCCCGGCGACGCGCTCGCCGTCTGGCGGCTCGACCGGCTGGGGCGGTCGCTCCCGGCGCTGATCGCGACGCTGACCGACCTGGAAGAGCGGGGCATCGGCTTCCGCAGCCTGACCGAGCAGCTCGACACGACAACAAGCGGGGGCAAGCTGATCTTCCACGTCTTCGGGGCGCTCGCCGAGTTCGAGCGCGACCTGATCCGCGAGCGCACCCGGGCGGGGCTGGCGGCGGCGCGGGCGCGGGGCCGCCGAGGCGGGCGGCCGAAGAAGCTGGGCACGCCAACCAGGGTGGCGCTGGCGCAGGCGCTCTACGACGATCGCACCCACTCGGTCGCGGAGATCTGCCGGACGCTCGGCATCTCGCGCGCCACGCTCTACCGCGCCGTCGCGGTCACGCGGGCGGACGCGGGCGTGCCGGGGGAAGGGGACCATGATCAGCGCCCACCCGGCGTCACCGGTTAGGCGACGGCGAAGCCGTGCCGTTGCAGGGCCTCGGTGAGGAGTGCGTCGATCGCCTGCTCCAGGGTGGCATCGGGGCCGAGGTGGCGTGCGGCGTAAGCCGCGAGCGCCCGGTCGAGTTCCGGTCGCATGGCGATCGTGTAGTGCGTGCCCGCCTGGCGCCGATAGTCGGCCAGGCGCTGGCTGAACTCCGCGTGCGCGCGCTGCCCCTGCATGAAATCCTCGAACGCCCTGGCCCCCGCCTCTGTCCCGTCGCTCATAGCCAGCCCTCCATCGCGCGATTATCGCTGCTGTCCCACCCGGACTTGTCGTGCCTCTGCAGACGGGATTGTACACGCCCTCCCGCGCGGGTGCCTGACGGGCATAGGACGACGCCTCGTCACATCGTCGGTGACGCCGACGTGTACCTGAGATGGCAGCATAACCAGCAGGTACGAGCGGCAAGTTTGGCGCCGGAAAGCCGTCTCGCGCGCGCCCGCGGGGTGATTTTCCTGCCACGCTGATGACACGCCGGTGTCACACATCATGGGTCTTGCCGCCATTCGATGATCGCCATCCGCGGGTCTGCTGCACGAGACCGATCTCAACGCGGTGTTCGGCGTAGCGGTGGGTAAGCCTTGCTGAACGGTGCGGACTGCGCCACCCCCGATCATCGAATGTCGGCAAGACCCCGCATCATATGGCGAGGTGTGCTCGCCATCAACTGACCACTCGCGGTCCTACCACCAACGGTACGAATGGACTGTTGACAATGGGACGATCGTCCCCTATGCTACGAACAGACCAGGACTACGGGCGGTGTACGGATGGGAAGGAAGTCCCAGGCCATCGCCGTGCCGTAGCGCGGGGACACCTCTGGGGGGAGGCCCCGCACGGGTGGGCGATCTGCTCGCGCGCCCGTCCGGTCGGCGGATTCGGTGGAGGAGGCCCCGGGCGCGGGCGCGGCCCCAGGCACGACCGCGTAGGGAGCACAACGGGAGGGCAGCATGTGCGGTTCCGGCTGGGGCTAGGTCGACGACACCCCTGACACTGACTCTCCGCCCGTGCGTCGGCCTGTGCCGTCGCCGGGCGGTCGTCGTTTCTGCGGGCCTCGCGTATACTCCCCGCGAGCGACGACGGACAACCGCTGGTGAAAGCGATGGCGACCGAGACGGCAGGGCGGCCTTACGGGGCGGTCCTGCGGGGGCCGGGCTTCCGGCTACTCTTCGCCGGGCAGGCGCTCTCGCAGCTCGGCGACTGGGTCAACCGTGTCGCGCTCCTGCTGCTCGTCTACCGCCTGACCGGGCGGGAGGCCGCCGTCGCCGTCGTCCTGCTGGCCCAGGCCCTGCCCCGCGCGCTCGTCCTCCCCTTCGGCGGCGTGCTGGCCGACCGCTGGCCGAAGCGCCGCCTGATGATCGCCACCGACCTGCTGCGCGCCGCCCTCGCCCTCTCCCTCCTCCTCGTCGACGCCCCGCGCGACCTGCCCCGGCTGTGGGCCACCGTCGTCCTCATGCAAATCCTCGCCGCCCTCTTCACCCCGGCGCGCGGTGCCGCCCTCCCGGCGCTCGTGCCCGCGACCGACCTCCCGGCGGCGAACGCGCTCGTGGGCCTGAGCGGCGAGCTGGCCTTCTTCGTCGGGCCGGCCCTCGGCGGCCTCGTCGTCGCCCGCTGGGGGGTCGGGGCGGCCTTCGCCCTCAACGCCGCCTCCTTCCTCCTCTCGGCCGCCCTGCTGGCCCGGCTGCGGCTGGCCGAGCCGCCGCGCGCGGGCGTCGCGCCCGCGGCGGTCGGGCGCGACCTGGCCGAGGGGGGCGCGGTCGTACGCCGCGATCCGACGCTGGCCCTCCTCTTCGCCTGCCTCTTCGCGCTGGCGGCGATCGCGATCGGGCTCAATACCCTGCTGCTGGGGCTGCTGGCCGGGCCGCTCGGGCGGCCGCCGACCGATCTCGGCCCCCTGCTCGCCCTCGTCGGCCTCGGCGGGATCGGCGGCACTCTCCTCGCCCCGCGCCTGCTGGCCCGCCGGCCGGGGGGCGTCCGCGCCCTCGCGGCGGGGGCGACCCTCGGCCTGGCGGCCGACCTGGCCCTGATCGGCGGCGCGCGCCACGTCGCGCTCGTCGCCGTCGGCCTGGCCCTCAACGGCCTCCTGTCGCTGGTCGTCGAGACGCTCGCCGAGGCGACCATCGGGCGGCGGGCCCCGGCCCCGGCGCTGGGGCGCGTCTTCGGCCTGTACTTCTGGGTCGCCACCCTCGGCCAGGTGGCCGGGGCGCTCGCGGGGGGGCTACTGCCGCGCGCCCTCGGCCCCGGCGGCGCGGCGCTGGCCCTCGCCGCCGGGGCGGCGGCCCTCCTCGCCCTCGCCCTCGCGCGCACCGCCCGGCCGACCGGCGGCGACGCCCCACCCCCGGTCGGCGGGACCGAGGGGGACACCCCCTAGCCCGTTCGCGTCCCCCATCTGGCCCATCGGGCATGGCCTGTCCCGCGTTCGTATAGCCCATATCGCGAGCGACCGGCGCGACCGTCGGGGGATGGGTTGCGCGCGCCCGCGCCCCTATGCTGAGAAGAGGCACCGTCGGCGAGGCGGCGCGGCAGGGAGGGCGCGATGGCGACGGTCACGATCGACGGGGGCGCGGCGGGGCGGGACGGCCCGGCCCCGGTCGTGGTCGCCTACGTGGCGACGGTCGTCGCGGCGACCGGGGTGCTGGCGTGGCTGACCCTGCGGCCGGTCCCGCCCGCGACGTGGCCCCTCTGGCTGGCCCTGGCCGCCCTCGCCGTGGGTGCGCGGCAGCTCAAGATCGACCTCTACGCGCGCGGCTCGACCTCGACCCACCTGATCGTACTGATCGCCGGCGCGGCGACCCTCGGCCCGACCGGGGCGCTCGCCCTCGGTGCGGCGGTGGGGCTGCTGTGCCGCTGGCGCTATGCGGCGTACCGCTACCTCTTCGACGCGGCGATGTTCGCCCTGGTCGCGGGCCTCCTGGCGGCCCTGGCCGCGCGCCTGCCGGGGCTGACGCCGGGCGCGGCCCCGCCCCTGCTGGTGCCGACCGGGCTGGCGCTGGGGGCGGCGGGGTATGTGCTCAACCACGGGCTGCTCGTCGGGGCGATGGCCCTGGACGAGGGGCTCGCCCCGGCGGCGATCTGGCGCGAGCGTTTCGCCTGGCTGGGACCCCACTACCTCGTCTTCGGGCTCCTGGGGGCGGGGCTGGCCCGCGTGGCGGCCGACCTCGGCCCGACCGGGGCGCTCCTCTTCGGGGCACCCCTCTTCGCCATCCACCTGGCCTTGCAGCAGTACGTCGCGCGCACCACGGGGGACGTCGCCGCGCTGCGCGCCGCGCACGACCGGCTGGCCGACGAGAAGGCGGCGGTCGAGGGGGCGCACGCCGCGCTGGCCGCCGCGCACGCCGAGCTGGGGCGGGCGCAGGCGGCGACGCGGGCGGCGCTGCTGGGGATGCTGCGGGCGCGCGACCACGAGACCGAGGGCCACTCCGAGCGGGTCGTCGGCGGGACGCTCGCCCTGGGGCGGCACCTGGGGCTGGCGGGGGCGGAGCTCGAAGCCCTCGAACTGGGGGCGATCCTGCACGATCTGGGCAAGGTCGGGGTGCCCGACGCGATCCTGCACAAGCCGGGGCCGCTGACGGACGCGGAGTGGGCCGAGATGCGGCGGCACCCGGCGATCGGCCACGAGCTGACCGCGCGGGACCCGGCGCTCCTGCCCGCCGCGCCGATCGTGCGCCACCACCACGAGCGCTGGGACGGGACCGGCTACCCCGACGGGCTGGGCGGGGCGACGATCCCGCTGGGCGCGCGGATCTTCACGCTCGCCGACACGTTCGACGCGATGACGAGCGACCGGCCCTACCGCGCGGGGCTGGCCCCCGCCGCGGCGGTCGCGGAGATCGCCGCGCAGGCCGGGCGGCAGTTCGACCCGGCCGTGGTCGCGGCCTTCCTCGAACTCGCCGCGGCCGGGGGCTGGCCGGGGCTGCCCGCGTCGGACGACGCGCGGCTGGTCGTGCGCCGCCGCGCGAGCGATTGGCGGCGGGGGGCCGCCGCCGGGGCCGCCACGGCGGACGGGCCGAGGGGGCGCTGATGGAGCGGTACCATGTGCCAACCGGGCGGGCGGTGCCCGGCGAGGACGGGGGCGAGGCGGTGGCCGCAGAGCTGGCGCGGTTACGCCCCCTGCTGCACGCGATCGCCGCGGCGGCGGACGAGCCGCGCGGCCCGCTGCCCCCCGACGCCCCCTCGCCGCGCCGCCGCCTGGCCGCGTTGTGGGCGGCCCTCTGCACCGAGCGAGGCGATCCGATCCCGCCGCTCATCCGGGCGGCCCTGGCCGGGTGTGACGAGGGCGAGGCAGCGCCGGTGCGCCATGAAACTGGCGATAGGTGTTGAACGATGATTAGAATGGGTCTCCCGTAAAGTCGGTGCTGGCGTGGCGACCCCGGCTATACTCCCCGGCACCCCCGCCCGCGCGGCGGGCGGCACGCTTGGGAGGCCGCTGGCGAGCCTCGGGGCATTGTCGGCGTGTGCGGTAGCGTTCCGCGCGCTGATATATACCCCCGCGCACCGGGCGGATCGTCGCCGTTCGCGTCGCCCGCGCGGCGGTTCGGCCACGGTGGTGACACGGATTCGCAAACCTCGCCACGACCTCTCCGACACATATTTGCACCCACCCCTGGCAGCGCCCTATGATAACCGCTCGCCGGTCTGAGGGGACGCCGCAACCAGTCGCCCTCAGCGGCCGACGGTGAGGAACACCCGGCGGTGCGAGCGATGGGGCCACAGCGACGCGAGCGGATCGAGACGACCGACGACTGGCAGCAGCTGGCGCTGCGCGTCGAGTCGGTCGGGCAGCGCGGCTATGAGCTCATCCGCCCCGTCGTCCTCTTCGGCCACTCCCCGGCGGAGCGCGCGGCGGCGACCGGCACCCCCGAGCGGACCCTCTACCGCCAGGTCGCGCGCTTCGCGCAGCTCGGCATGGCCAGCTTCGTGCCGCCGCCGAAAGTGGAGCGGCACCGCACCCTGCCCCCGGTGATCCGGCAAGCCATCATCGATCTTAAGCGCGAGCACCCGCCGCTCAATACCTACGAGATCACGACGATCTGCTGGGTGCGCTTCGACCACCGCCCCAGTCCGCACACCGTCAAGCGCATCCTCGCCGAGGAGCCGCCCCCGCCGCGCGTGGCGCGGCGCTTCCCGCCCTACCACCGGATCGCCGACCCGGCGACCCGGCGGCTGGCCATCATCCGCCTGCACGTCGAGGGCTGGAACGCGAAGAGCATCGCCGCGTACCTGGAATGCAACCGTGACACCGTCCACGCCACGCTGCGCCGCTGGTTCGCCGAAGGGGTGGTCGGCCTCGACGACAAGTCGACCGCGCCGAGGCAGCACGCCACCAAGGTGACACTCAAGGCCCTCGCCACCGTGAAGGAGCTGCAGGAGAACCCGCTGCTCGGCGAGTGGCGCGTCCACGCCGCCCTGAAGCGGCTCGGCATCCACCTGGGTCCGCGCACCTGCGGGCGCATCCTGGCGCTCAATCGGAAGCTCTACGGGCTGGCGACGCCGCCTTCGGCACCCAGGGAACCGAAGGCGATGCCCTTCGCCGCGCGGCGCCGACACGAGTACTGGACGGTGGATATCCGCTACCTCGACCACGGCCTGGGCGAGTTCAAGGTCTACTGCATCAGCATCCTGGAGAACTACAGCCGCGCGATCCTCGCCAGCGGCCTCGCGCGCAGCCAGGACCTGACCGCCTACCTGGTGGTCCTCTTCATGGCGATCCGCCAGCACGGGGCGCCCGAGGCCCTGGTGAGCGACAGCGGCGGCGTCTTCCTCGCCAAACAGGCGCAGGCGATCTACGCCGCGCTCGGCATCGAGAAGCGCGAGATCGACCGGCGGCAGCCCTGGCAGAGCTACATCGAGACGAACTTCAACGTGCAGCGGCGCCTCGCCGACTACCACTTCGCCCAGGCGACGACCTGGGAGGAGCTGCTGGCCGCGCACGACCGGTGGGTGGCCGACTTCAACTGGCAAGACCACAGCGCCCACCGCCAGCGCCGGCCGGAGTTGCGCAGCCCCCAGGCGCTGCTCCACGGGGTGTGCGGGCGCCTGTTCGGCCCCGAGGCGTTGCATCGCGTCTTCGCGCGCACCCGCTTCGGGCGCGTCGTCGACAAGGCGGGCTTCATCCGCTTCCGCCACTGGCGCCTCTACGGCGAGCGCGGCCTGACGGGCGACCGGGTGGCGGTCTGGCTCTACGCCGAGCACCTGACGCTCGTCTTCCGGGATGAGCCGCTGGCGCAGTACCGCGTGACCTACCAGCCGGCCAGGCACCGCCTCAAGGCGGTGACGGAGGAGCGGCTGTTCGACACGCCCCACCGCTCGCCGCAGCCGCCGCTCTGGGCCTGGGGCACCGACGAGTGGCTGCGGGTGCTCCGGCTCCCGGCGTATGCGCCGCGCCCACACCTCGCCTTGTGATCCCTGACATATGCTTGCACCGACGGTGGCAAGAATTGGGGCTGCGGTACACGTGCTAGCGCTATAAAACACAACGGCGCAGCGGGAATCCTTGCCAGTCGCAGGATCGCTATGTGTCCGACATCATGCGGCGAGGTATGCAGCCTTCGGCCTGCCACGCTGACGACACGCCGACGTCACACAGTATGAGGCGAGGCGTGCTGTTCACGACTAAACAGGAAAACGTCTTCGCAGCGGCGAAGAAAGAACTCGGCTTACAAGAATGATCGCCGGGTCGCTTGACAAACCGGCAAGGCCAGAGTAGTATACGTACATCAGGGACGCGCGAGTGCTCCCGCAGCCGAAACTCTCTCGGGAATGCCGGTAACGGGGTGCAGGCGAACAAGTCGGACGGCTCTTTCGGGAGCGGGACGACGACAGCGCAGGCGCGGCACCGCAAGGTGCCGGACACGCGAGCGGAACTGAACGAGCGGATGCCGATGGCCTTTAGGGGTTGTCGGCATCCGTCGTTTCCGTACCCGAACCGTCATACGCGCAACCGGATCGCCTGACCGGGGATCACCCCCGCAGCCGCCGGGCGTAGGGGACGTGCAGGAGGTCCGCCGCCGCGCGCCGCGCGGCGCCCCCGCGCCGGTCGTAGCGGGCCGTGGTGCTGACGTCGGCGTGCCCCGCGAGGCGCTGCACGGTGGCGATGTCCGCGCCGCGGTCGAGGAGGTCGCCCACGTAGGTGCGGCGCAGGTCGTGGGGCGACAGGTCGTCCACCCCCGCCTCGGCGGCGCGCTTCTGCAAGATGCCATAGACCGCCTGCTCCGTCATGCGCCGCCGCCCGAGCCGACCCCCCTTGTTGATGGGGACAAACAGCGACCCTTCCCAATCCCCTCGGACTGCCAGCCAGTCCTCCAACGCTGCCACCGTACCCGGTGGCAAGGGCACCTCGCGTTGTTTATCGCCCTTCCCCAGCACGCGGAGCAACCGCTCTGCGGGGAGCCAGTCCCCGCGCCCCAGGGCGGCGAGTTCCGCCCGGCGCAGGCCCGCGCCGTAGAGGAGCGCCAGGAGCGCCCCGTCCCGCACCCCGGCGGGCGACGGGTCCCGCGCGCACGCGGCGAGGAGCGCGGCCAGCTCGCCGCCGGTGACGGCGCGCCCGGCCGGGAGGCGCGACCCGCGCGCGGGCGGCACGTCGCGGATCTGCGCCAGTTCCTCCGCCGTCAGCAGCCCCAGCCGCCACGCCGCGCGCGCCACGCCGCGCAGCGCGGCGAGCGTGAGGTTCACGGTCGCGGGGGCCAACCGCCCCCCGTCGAGGAGCCGCGCGCGGAGGACGATGAGATGCTGGGCGCGCAGCGCCCCCCACGGCACCTGCTCGGGCGGGAGGTCGAGGAGTCGCGCCACCGCGACCAGGCGGCGCGCGACCGTCACCCGGCCCGACGGCGCGAGGCCCGCCAGATACACCGCCACCGGGTCCGCCGGGTGGGCCTCAGGACGGCGCGCGAGGGCCGCAGGAGCCCGCATCGCAAGGATGGGCCGCGACAACAACAACACGGAGGAGTTGATGAGCATGTCCCACGTCCACGTCGGCCTCGATGTCGCCAAGGACTATCTCGATGTCTGCGTGCACCCCACCGGCGACTAATGGCGGGTCGCGAATGACGCGGCGGACCTCGCCGCGCTCGTCACGCGCCTCGCCGCGCTGACGCCGGCGCTGGTGGTGCTGGAGGCCACCGGCGGGTACGAGCGGCCGGCCGCCGCCGCCCTCGCCGCCGCGGCCCTCCCGGTCGCCGTGGTCAACCCGCGCCAGGTGCGCGACTTCGCCAGGGCCACGGGGCGGCTGACCAAGACGGACGCCCTCGACGCGCCGATCCTGGCGCGCTTCGCCGAGGCGGTCCGGCCGCCGGCGCGCCCGACCGCGGCCGCGGGGGCGCAGGAACTGGCGGGGCTGCTCGCGCGCCGCCGGTAGCTCGTGGCGATGCTCACCGCCGAGCGCAACCGGGAGCACACCGCGACGCCGGGCCTGCGGGAGCGGATCGCGGGGCACCTCGCCTGGCTGGCGGAGGATCTGGCGGGACTGGACCGCGACGTGGCACGCGCCGTCCGCGAGGACCCCGCGTGGCGCGCGCGCGACGAGTCGCTCCGCAGCGCGCCCGGCGTCGGCCCGGTGCTGTCCACCACCCTGCCGGCCGCGCTGCCGGAGCTGGGCGCGCTCACGCGCCGCCAGGTGGCCGCCCTGGTCGGGGTCGCGCCGCTCAGCTGGGACAGCGGCACGCTGCGCGGTAAGCGCGTGGTGTGGGGCGGCCACGCGCAGATCCGCGGGGCGCTGTACATGGCGGCGCTGGTGGCGACGCGCCACAACCCCGTCATCGGCGCGTTCTACGCGCGACTGTGCGCGGCGGGCAAGCCGAAGAAAGTGGCGCTGACCGCCTGTATGCGGAAGTTGCTGACGATTCTCAACGCCATACTGGCGCATCGGGAGCCGTGGCGGCCACCGGCCGTGGCCGCGTGAGACGCCACGGCCGTGGGTGCGCCATCATGGCCCGGACGCCGCCGGGCGGCGGCGCGACAAGTAGTCCAACCCGGCGTAGGCGGCGGACTTCGCCTCGGCGGGGGCGCGGGTGAGCGTCGTCGGGTTCGGCACGAGGTGGTCGAGGCGCGCGGCGATCGCCGCGTACCGGCGCGCGATGCCCCCGCCCAGCACCAGCGGCGCATCCTGGTCGGGGGCGAGGTCGACCAGCGCGGCGGCCAGGGTACGGGCAACGAAGGCCTGATCCTCGTCCGTCAAGTGGGGCGGCAAGCGCCGCGATTCCAGGAGGGAGTTCAGGCAACCCACGCTGCGACAGCCCGCGCAGTAGTTGGTCCCGCCGACATGGCGATGGGCGAGGTCGAGATAGCTCGCCACCCCGTCACGGACCCGTGCGCTGCCTACCCCCGTCCCCAGGGTGACGTAGAGGAGGTCGAGCGTGGGCGCGTCGCCCGTCCGGAGGACCGACTCGCCCACGGCGGCCGCCTCCGCGTCGTTCATAACCAGCGCGATCCCCTCGACGCCCAGCTCCCGCCCCGGGTCCGCCTCGTCGGGCCACCCGAGGTTCGTTGCGTAGCGGACACGCCCGTCGCGGATGAGACCGGGGCAGGCGAGCGCGATCGGCCGGCCGGGGTTCCGCACCAGCCCTGGCGCGAACCAGAAACGCCCGGCCGGGTCACGCTGGGCCGTCTGGATCGAGGACCCGCCGACCTCCACGAAGAGCCAAGGATCTGTCTCCACCTGTACCTCCGGCGAGGGTCATCGCGAAACCAAGAAGCGGCCAACGGGCTCGCCCACGCGCGCCCTTCTTACCCCCCGGCGACTTCCGTGCCAGCACGCCTCCGGCCCCCTCTTCGGTTTACTTCCGCCGGCTCTATCGCAGCCCTTGACACGGAAGACAGCTGCTCCCTCTGTCCCCAGAGTAGCGGCCACCCCACCCGGTCAAGGGCGCTCCGCTGTGCTGCGCGTCCGTACCGGATTCCGCTGCGCTCCACCCCTGACCGGGCGAGGCCCCGGCCGCCGTGCCCCCAGCAGAGGGCGAAGCGACGGTGGCTCCACACGGTAGGGTGCGCGGCGGGGTGATCTGGTCGCCCGCGCGAGGGTCGGCAGTGCGGCCTGCGGGCCGCGATCGCGAGAGGGCTCGCTCGGGCTCACCACCGGTAGTGGGGTATTCCTATGGACCTCATGCGCCCCGCTTGCCCGACTGCTGGAGCGCGGCCACGACCTCGCGCGGGCTGACCCCCAGGGTCTCGGCGAGCTTGCGAATATTCGTCGGCCGCGGCATCGCCTCGCCGTTCTCCCACTTGGTGATGATGCGCGGCCCGACGCCGATCTTCGCAGCCAGCTCCCCCTGCGTCAGTACCGCCGCCCGCCGGAGCGCCTGAAGGTCCAGCCCGGTCGCCTCCTCCGCTGCCATGATCATCGCACCCTCCTTGTCCCGTGGGGGCGGCTCGGACCACCCCATCATCGAGTATAGCACGGAAAGTGCTACGATCAACCCGGTAAAGTGCTTGACAAGTGCTAATAAAGTGCTATAATTAGAGGAGAGAAAGGCCCCGGGGGCGGTAGCCGGGAAGCACATCCCCCAGGGCCGGTGAGCAGGGCCGAAGGCCCCACGCGAGAGGGAGTCTACCATGCGAGAGTTTAGCAAGCCCCAGGAAGCCCGCGCGATCGAGGCCCGCGCCCGCGCCCGTACCTGCGGCGTCCGCATCGCTGTCGTGCTCGAATCCCGCCGCTATTGCACCCCCGCCCAATCTGAGCCGGGCACGACCTACACCATCGCCCGCACCCCGATCGGCTGGGCCTGCTCCTGCCTCGGGTACTTCCACACCGGCGTCTGCAAGCACCTCGGCGCGGTCGAGCGCCGAGCGGAGCGCGAGGGCTGGGCCTTCGGCCGGATCGCCCCGCTGGCCCGCGTCGCGTGCTACATGCCCCTCGACCCGCCGACCCCCGACCCGGAGCCCGACCCGGAGCCGCCGACGCCCGCCGGGGGCGCGGCACGGCCCCGGTCGCTCGACGAGTACCGGGCGCACGGCGCGGCGGCCCTGGCCGACCTCTACGGCGACGCGGCGTAGCGTCGTCTGGGCCGGGGGCGTGCGTACCCCCGGCTCCTACGCTCATCCTCAATCACCACCCGCCATACGCGATTCGCTACTACAGGAGGGGACCATGATCGAGCGTTTGTTGCGCGACCTGCTCGCCGAGTTGATCGCCGCTGGTGTGCCCGCGCCCCTGGGCCAGCCGCTGACCCTGGCCGCCGTCTGGGCCGACCTCGCCCGCCTGGCCGGGGAGGAGCCGCCCGCCGACGTGCTGGCCCTCCTCGACGGCCCCGCGCCCCGCACCCCCGCCGACCGGGACGCCTGAGCGCCCCCCACCTTTACACGAGCCCGTAGCAGGAAGGGGCACCCCATGATCGACCGGCAGCCCGAGCCCACCGCCGCCCACGAGCGCGCCCAGGAGCGCATGGTCGCCGCGCTGGTCCTCCTCGACGCGGGGATCGGGGCGATCGTCGACGGCGCGAGCTTCCGCGCCTATCTCGCCACGCTGGCCCGCTTCCCGACCTACTCCGCCCGCAATGTGGCCCTGATCGGCCTTATACAAACGTTGGTGACACCAGATGCAGTAGAGAAGCGTCGCAATAACGATGGCGGCAGTATACTCGCCCCAGCAGCGATGGTGGAAATGGTGAGGGTGGGGGCATGATCGGGCGTTCGGCGTGGTTGACGCAGCAGCCGGCGGTGTTCCGGGCGATGACCGGCATCAGCGTGGCGGAGTACCGCCAGATCGTCCAGGAGTTGGCGGGGCCGTAGGCGATGGCGGAGCAGCGGCGCTTGGCGCGGCCAGCGCGGCGGCGGGCCATCGGGGGCGGGCGGCGCTTCCAGTTGTCGATGGCCGATCAGGTCCTGCTGACGATCATCTGGTTGCGCCAGTATCCCACCTTCCCGGTGCTCGGCTACTTATTCGGCCTTGACGACCGCCCGGCGGCGCGCACCGTCGCGCGCCTGCTGCCGCTGCTGGAAGCGGCGGGCCGCGACAGCATGCGCCTGCCGGACCCCGGCCCGCACCACCGGCGGGATCTGCCGCAACTGCTGAAGAACACGCCGGGGTTGATGGTGCTGGTGGACACCTTCGAGCAGCGGGTGCAACGGCCGGCGGGCCAGGAGGAGCAGCAACGGTGGTACAGCGGCAAGAAGAAGGGCCACACGATCAAGAGCCAGATCGCGGTGGAGGAGGAGACCGGGCGGATCGTTGACGTGGGGGACAGCGTGCCCGGCCCGACCGCTGACATTACCGTGTTCAAGGACTCCGGCCTGCGCGACCGGCTACCGCCCGGCACGGGCCTCATGGGCGACTCGGCGTACCAGAGCCTCGACAGGCTCCACCCGGAGGGCTACAGCCCGCGCAAGAAGCCGCGTGGCCAGCCACGCCCGGAGGAGGACCGGGCGTACAATCGCGAGATCGCCCGCCGCCGCGTCCAGGCCGAGCACAGCATCGGGCGGCTGCGCCGCTTCGCGGCGCTGACCGACCGCGACCGCCAGCACCGCACCGGGCACACCGGGCGGGTCTGCGCGGTGGTCGGCCTGGTCAACCGCCAACTCGCCGCCTAACCGCTCCGGCGGGGGAGGGGGATGACTACCTCGCCGCACTATTGCGACGCTTCTCTAGTAGTCTCTAGCTGCGGAGCCCCTCATCAAGGGCGAGGCGCTGGGTGAGATCGAGGCGGATCAGCCCGTAGGGATTGACGTTGCCGTAGATGAGGGGTGTCAAGGCGCGCCGGTCCTCGACCGTCAGCCGCTCGGTCCAGTCTGGTGCCGCGAGCACGCGTTGGATCATGAGCGTATTGATGTAGACGAGGCAGATCTGGAGCAGATGCAGGCAGAGCATGGACACCTCCGCGTCGTCGCGCTGGTTCGTCACAATCTCGCCCGCGTGCCCGTAGAAGATGAAGCTATTGGCGCTATTCCAGTTCTCCACCACGTTGAGCCCTTCGTGGATCTCGCGGCGCAGTTCGGGGAGCCGCAGGTAGTCGCAGAGGAAGATCGTCTTGTAGACCTTGCCGAGCTCCGCGAGCGCCTGATAGGTGGGGTGCTGGACGTTCGTGCGCGTGAAGCGCCGGAGGATCGCCTCCGCGTCGGCGGTCCCCAGGCGCAGGGCGGTGGCGTACTTGATCACCTCGTCATACTGTTGCCGGATGAGGTCCCACTTGATCGGGCGGCTGAGCACCGGCTGGAGGTGGGGGTAGGCCTCCGGCTGGCCGACCTCCGGGCGGTAGAGCTTCTGCTGGTGGAGGCCTTTGAGGCGGGGGAGTAAGCGGAAGCCCAACAGATTACAGAAGGCGAAGGCGACTTCCGACTGCCCGTGCGAGTCCACGAACTGGCGGTCGATCGCCATCGCGGTGCAGTGCCGGATCACCCCGGTAATCATCGCCGCCACCTCCGACGACGAGCACTGCTTCAGCTGGGAGTAGATGCAGGTGGCTTTCCGATCCATGTGCCAGTAGATCATGACCCCCGGGCCGCGATAGCGCACATGCCACTCGGTCAGCAAGTTCTGGTCGAACGCCCCGAACTTCTTGCCATCGGACGCACACGCGGTCGTGGCCTCCCCCCAGATCGCCGGGAGGCGCGCCGCGAAGATCGCGTCCACCACCCGGGCGATCGCCGCCCGCAGGTGATCGCGGGTGATAAAGCGGCGGCGCGTATAGTACAAGTCGCGTTCCGCTTCGCCCTGGTCGCCCGTACTGACGCGCCGCAGTCCCATATTGGTGCCATAGGCATAGAGGCAGAGCAACAGCCGCCGCTGGAGCGTGGTCCGGTCCAAATGTTCGCGGGCCGTCGCGCTGGTGAAGTGCTCGGTGAAGCGGACGCGCAGGTCCGCCTCTTTGAGCATGTCCAGCAGCGTGGTCATCGGCCAGCGCCGCCCGATTTCCGCCTTGAGGCGCGTCAGTTGGCGTGGTTCGGGTTGGGGTTCGAGCGGCGTGAGGGCGATCCACCCGCCCGCTTTCGGCAGCAGCTTGACGTGGGGATTGGTCGGGAGGTCGGCGTCGAGGGCCGCCAAGGCCGTGGTCAGCTGGCCCTGGAGGTCGGCGATGAAGGTCTCCGCCGCCAGCGGCCGCTGGCGGGCGGTGTAATAGGTCGCGCGCTGCGCCGCGAAATCGGCGGGGAGATCGTCATCGGGGTTGCGCAAGCGATCCGCCCCCGCGACCCAGATTTCCTTGCAGCGCAGTTTCTCGCGGAGGATCTGGAGCACCGCGATCTCGTAGTTGATGCGATTCACCTGCGCGCGGCCATCCTTGTCGCGCTTGACCACGAACTCACGCCAGGCACTGCGGACGACGCCCTCCAGCGGGACGACCTCCACCAGCGCGAAGTACGGCTGCGTGCTCGGCACCGTGGCGTAGCGGCGCAGGAGGGCGAGCGCCTCGATGACGGGGCGGTGGAGCGCATTATTGGACTGGAAGGTCAGGGCGGTGAGGAGGATCGGCATGATCCGCCGGTAATGGGCGCTGTAGGAGGCCCGCATGACCGTGTAGACCTGCTCGCGGTAGGCCGGGCCGCTGGCCTTGTACTCCGCGACCAGATCGCGCAAGGTCTGCTCGCCCGCCACCGGGTAGATCGCCGCGCGCACCAGGGCGTCGGGCTGGGCCAGGGCGGCCTCGGCGAGGCTGAAAAGGAGGGTCGGTTTGCCGGTCACCCGCTTGAGATCGCGGAGCAGGGTCCGCTCGACCCGGCGCTCGGCGCGGAGGGTGATGTGCTGAATCACGGTCATGAAGATCTCCGCCAGGGCATCGGTCAGGTCCTGGCTGCGCCGCCAGCAGTACGCGGCGAGCAGGGTCAGCCGCAGGGGTGCCGGATGGCGGCGCAGCTCGTGCAGTTCCTCCGCGATGACCCGTTGGCGGCAGCGGTCCAGGAATCTCGCCGGGATGGCGGCGAAGAGCTCCGGCGGGAGCGCGAGCGCGCGCAGGCGGTCCAGCTTGGCCGCTTCCTCCAGGACGGTCGCCACCCCGAAGGGGCCGGCATCGAGCTTGAGGTCGGCCAAGGTCGAGCGCCCCGACGGTGCGGGGAGGTCGGCAGGCAGGGACACTTGTAGCAGCGCGTCCAGGTGGGCCTGCGTGTCGAGCGGCAGGCGCTGGAGCACGGTCATGCACAGCTGATCCTCGTAGGTGGCGAGCGCCGTCCGGACATGGCGGGTGATCCGGTCGGGCGTTGGCGGCTCTACCCCGAGGCTCCGGCAGCGCTCGATGAAGGCCGCCCGCATGGCCTCCGGTTGCTGGGTCTGGGGGAGCAGTTGGTGCACGAGCCACGCCGTCACCGCCTGTTGGTCTGCGAGCGTCGCTTCACGGATCCCGAGGAAGGTACGGATGTTCGCCCGGTGCTGGGCGGTGCTCCGACTGGCCCAGTCATAGCGCAGGAAGCAGGTGGCGGGAACCCCCACCTGGGGGGCCAGATAGGCCACCGCCGCAGCGGGGATCTCGGCCCGGCTCTGCGGAAAGCGCCACGCGATCTGGAAGAATTTGAGGACGACGGCCAGGCCCAGCCGGGTGTGGTCGGTGCGGCTCTCGTCGACCAGTGCCCGCTCGGACGGCAGCAGGGTCCAGTGCTCGAGGAGTTCGGCCCTGGTCCAGTGGTGGTGCATCCGGCCCCCCGCAGTCCGCCACGCGCGCGCGCTCCGCCTCGTGCCGCTATACTCCACAACGCACGAGAAATCGCCTTCTCGCGCATTTTGTCGGCCGCTGCACCCCGCAGGAGACCCGTTTATGGCCCCGGATGTGGCAAGAATAACGCACGAGAAACCAGTAACCCCGCCAAGCGGCAGCGCCGACCCGCTGGACGCCCTCGTGCTGGCCTGGGAGGTGGCCTTGCGCGAGGCCGATCACGCCCCCCGCACGGTGACCCGCTATGGGAGCGCGGTGCGCAGCTTTCTGGCCTGGGCGGCCACGCAGGAGCGGCGGCCCTGGACGCACGCCGATCTGACGCCCATCGCCCTCGTCGGGTATCGCCGCGCCCTCCAGCGGACCGCCGCCCCGAGTACCGTCAACACCCACCTCTGCGCGTTGCGCGGCTGGTGCACCTGGCTGGAGACGTCCGGCCACCTCACCACGAACCCCGCCAGCCGCCTCAAGCTGGTCAAGCGCACGCCCCCGGATGCCCCACCGGCGCTGTCGGACAGTGCCGTCAATGCCGTCCTGCGTGCGGCGCAGCGGGGTCGGCATCCGGACCGTGATACGGCACTGGTCCAACTCCTGCTCCAAACAGGCCTGCGCCTCGGCGAATGTCAGGCGTTGACCTGGGGGGACGTGCTGCTCGGCGAGAAAAGCGGGACGGTGACGATTCGCGCGGGGAAGGGCAACAAAGCGCGCACGGTCCCCCTCAACGGATCGGCCCGCGCGGCGCTCGCCACGTACGCCGCCGACCGGCTCGCGGTGGCACCCACGCTCCGCGCGGTCGCGGTGGCCTGGCCGCAACGCGGCCAGGCCCTGGCGCGCGCGGCGCTTTGGCGCAGCCAGAAAGGGCAGCCGCTCAGCGCCTCGGCCATGTGGCGGGCCATTCATGTGTTGGTCCAGGCCTGTGCCAGCCGTCACTTGGTCCCCGCAACCACCACACCGCACACGCTGCGCCATACATTCGCGCATCGCTATCTCGATGCACACCCCGGCGACTTGGTCGGCTTGGCGCGGCTGCTCGGGCATACCGATCTCAATACCACGAGTCTGTACACGCAACTCTCGGTCGATGCCTTGGCCGAGCGCCTCGAGCGCCTGCCGCTCAACGCCTACGCCTAGCGCCCGCTACTGCATCTGGTGTCACCAACGTTTGTATGAGGCCATGATAGTGACCAGAATGTCGTGCTTCCTGATGGCGGCGATCTCTTGGTGCGCTCGCTAGGTGTTCTCTCCCTTAGCCCTTTGCGAAATGTAGTCTCCGAAACGGCACTGTCAAGATAACTGGTCGGCCTCGTGGTTGGCGTGGTGTGCGATACTCGGCGCATGAAAGAACAGGCTTCCGCTCCCAGTCTACAAGCGCCACCGATTCCCGCCCGAGATCATCGCGCACGCCGTCTGGTTGTACTTCCGGTTCGCCCTCAGCTACCGCGACGTGGAGGAGCTGCTGGCCGAGCGCGGCGTGGTGCTGACCTACGAGACGGTGCGCCAGTGGTGCCGCAAGTTCGGCCAGCTGTATGCGAACGAGTTGCGCCGCCGCCGGCCCCGCCCTGGCGACAAGTGGCACCGCGACGAGGTGTTCATTTCCAGCAATGGGCGGACGTACTACCTGTGGCGGGCCGTCGACCAGGCGGGGACTGTGCTCGACATCCTGGTCCAGCGCCAGCGCAACAAGGCCGCCGCCAAGAAGTTCTTCCGCAGGCTACTCAAGGGCCTGCGGTACGTGCCCCGCGTGCTGATCACGGATAAGCTGGCCAGCTACGGCGCGGCAAAGCGGGAGGTGCTGCCGCGCGTCGAGCACCGGCAGCACAGACGGTTGAACAACCGGGCAGAGACTTCGCACCAGCCGACGCGGGAGCGGGAGCGGCGGATGCGGCGGTTCAAATCGCCGGGGCACGCCCAGCGCTTCCTCGCCGCCTACGGCCCGATCGCCGGCCACTTCCGCCCACGCCGCCACCGCCTGACTGCCGAAGCCTATCGCCAGACCAGAGCCGAGCGCTTCGCCACCTGGCGGGCCGTCACCGGCACCCCGGCCATGGCCTGAGCAGCGGCACCACCCTCCTTCAGCGCGCCCGCGTTCCCCGGCAGCCCGGCGAGCCCGACTTTAACCTGACAGTACCGCAGCCAACGACCACCACCGTTAAACTCCGGGGTCCGGTCGGTCGCCACGCGCCGCGCCCAGCACCTGCACCAGCGCCGTGAGCGCGCGCAGATCGGTGAGGCGCAGGACGGCGCGATTCGCGGCGACCG
>JAABUP010004937.1_pt1 | contig 21194 bp, 21 predicted proteins | sample 5559201 | NCBI WGS metagenome assembly JAABUP01 (sample SAMN10711887, study PRJNA513373) | rock metagenome | isolation source: Antarctica rocks | place: Antarctica
GGAGGGGGTTTGAGGGTGGATGCTGTGGTTTGGAGATGCGAGTTTGCGGTTCGCGTGATAATGCTCTGATGAGGATGTATGTGTGGTTTGAGTGCGGGCAGATGTTGTCGCGGTAGGTTGGGGGGCGTAGAAGGAGTCAACGAGCGGGTAAAGGGCCGACTTACAGCTAATCGTGGTGTTGGGATTGGTGCCCGGCCGGCCGTTGCTCGCATGCGTCTCGAGGCATGGGATCTCGTAGAACTTATGGTCGAACCCGGCGCGGGGTCCGATGGCACGGCAGGAAGCCATCGACGCGAGAGCCAGGAGGCTGCATGTGGCGGCGAGGAGCTGCATGATTAAGAGTTAAGTATACCTCAGGTGGTATTTGCGTGATTGTAAGACGGGTTTTGGTAAGAATAAATAAAAGAGTGTACTTGAGGTTGTAGAAAATGCTAAGGATAGGTGAATGAAGAATACAAAAGACTGTTTGGAGAGTCTTTGGCAAATATTTGGTATGAGAAGGAATGTCAGCAAAGGAAAGCGCGCTCGTGGGTACGAGATGTTCCCATGCATGCGGACCCCGTTCACATTATCGTACCCCTTACTACAGCTGGTACGTGTAAGATTGGAAGGATTCGGTCCCTGCTGATCATTCATCCTTCACGGACTCTGGTGTCATTCCGCCCAATCAACGAAGTGATCAAGAAAAGCCGTACCAATGCTTGCCCGGCTTGGCATGCTCGTGCCGGAAGCTAGGGGCCCACGAAAGATGTCCGGGAATGAAGGTCGCGATCAATGGTCTTGGATCATTGGGTGTTCTGAGGAGTAATGAACATGAACTAACACATACGATGTTTGTGCTACGTGGATTCTCTAGCCTTCAACTTTACTTTACTTCAATGTCAGATGATCTTTAGCGTAAGTTACCAGTGATCGCCTCAATACCTAGAATAGACGCAAGTCCCCCTCTTTAACTACAGCCGAGAGCCGCCGCCGCTTGCTACCAGTAGGACGATTCTTAACCCTACAAGAAGAGCCACAAGGCTTCTAAGGCTCTATTCTTTACAGAGTATCTAAACATATATCAACAGTTAAAGATTCATGATTGACTTGCTCACTTAAGACTGCATTAACAGTCTGACTTTGTGTTCTGTCATTATAATAATAGTTCAGATCTCTTCTATCATTACTGTATCTGTTGTAAGCTCTGTGTTGTAGAAAGAAATACTTTTTAATTCTCTCAGTCTGTGACTGCTACTTTTATTGAATTGCAGAGTTTTTAAAGGAACAACTTGTTGCTGAAGATATGAGTAAATGATACATTCAGAAGTCTACAGTCTCACTTTAAAGTAGAACATTCTGAAGTCATGAATAAAGTCAAGCAAGATCTTTCTTACTTTCTTACTCACTAAGATCAGTCTGGTTTAAGAAGCATTCAGGCAGTACAATATCTTCTAACAGTGACTTAATTACTAAAGGTCGATCGAGTACATCATGTCACAAGAGATGCAACTCTGACGACGGAAAAGGCAGGATGGTCAGAATTGATATTGACGACACTATTTCATCTACAGTACTAGATCTGACGCTGCATGGGCCGCGAGCCACGTGTATTTCCCTTGCCTTTGTAGTTGACGCTTTGGGAAAGCACGATCCAATTCGGTGCAGCATCATCCATCCACCTTTCGTCGCCGTGTATTGACCCAAGGACACACACATCCAGAACGCAAGAGCCAACCATGTCTTTCCTGATGGGATCTCTCGTTGGAGAAGAAAAATCAAGCTGGCGCTCAACCCCGGCACGAAGAGCTAGAGGCCGGAAATTGAGCTTGTCTACATATCAAGTGCCCTGCTTGACATCAGGGAAAGATGGCCGGGAAAGAAGACGCTGCGCTCTACGACTTCAGTTGCTCGACGGCGGTGACCTTCGCCCTCACATCACTGTCCTCGTGCACGGCGGCCAGTTTACCCGCCGCCTCCATCGAGTACACCGGGCCCTGGTAATTCCTCATCCCATGTGCAAGCCACCAGACCGTCACCAGAGTCATCAGGCCGACTGTGATCACACTCGTGTAATTCATAGTCTGCGTCGTCACCGGCAAGACGAACGGGAAGCAGAAGAAGACGATGGTCACGAAGATGTAGATCAAGCTGGTGATATTGACGAAGAAGCCGAGCGCGCGGCCCATGTAGAAAGGTCCGGGGACGATGTTCTTCCTGCCGGTGAGGACGTGAGGGAGGATTGCGCCGGCGTAGGAGAGCGTGGAGAGGACGACGTAGGAGGATATGAGGGCTTGGAAGGCAGTTGTGCTGCCGACGTAGATGCAGCCGATGCAGGTGACCATTGCGCTCATGGCGATTGTGGCTCTTGCCGGTGAGTTCAATCCCGGACTCACTTTCGCAAAGAAGCCGGAGAAGGGCGTGGCGTTATCTCTGGCCAGACTCCACCACATGCGTCCACCTGTGACGAAAGTGCCAATCAGGGTCGGGAACGTCGCGATGAAGAGCACGGCGATAAGGCCAACGGCGCCAGCGGTCGAGCCCGTGGCTTGCAGGTAGATTTCCGCAGTGGGGAAATAGGTAATTGTGGAGGAGAAGACGGCGCCGAGGTCATTGATAGAGTAGAAGAGGGCGATCAGATAGATGAAGGCGCCAAGGAACGCGGTAAGCATTTGGAGCATTATGCCTTGGGGTACTTTGGTCTCGGGTCTGGGCACTGCGAGATAGATCAGCAAAGGGCCACAAGCTTGGAAGAGGGCGGATTGGCGCACCTTCTTCTGCCAAGTGGCTAATACAATCCGGTACTCCAACTGCGAATGCTGCATTGAGCAAGCCCATGAGGAAGCAGATCCCATCCGACCATCCGCCGGTCTCGTTACTGTAGACCCTCCACACATCCGCATTGCTGGCATGCCTGCCCCTCGGCATCACCGCAAGCACGATGATGCTCACCAGCAACCCAGCCATCGACACACAGAAAGCAATCTTATTGACAGTCGGCAGGAACTTATTTCCTAAACACACAATAGCGCAGCAGCTCCAATTCACGATTTGGAACGCAATGAAAACCTGCCATGAGTGCCACTCGACCTTCGGATGACGGAGGAGGTACATGGCAACCAGCTCATTGCCAAGGATGGAGCTGATTGACGACGCTGAGAGCAGCCACCCGCAGGCGTTGAGGTAGCCCGTGAAGAAGCCTGCAGCGCGGCCATGCTTCTTGCTGAGTACCGACGACCAGTGGTAGACACCACCTGCGGAAGGGATGGAGGAGGCTAGCTCGGCGAGGGAGGCGGAGATGAGGGTGTAGAATAAGCTGACGACGATGCTGGCAATTATCAGGACAAGACGTTCGCTTTTGTTGGGCAATGATAGGAGTCACTTACAGACCATACAGCACAGACATAGGTCCCCCATTGTACAGTGCTGTGACGATTGTGCCCCCGGTGGCTGCCCAAGAACTGGGAACAAAGTCAGCGACATTGAGAACAGGGGAGATGGAGGAAGGTCACACTTCGCGATGATTACGCCCAGACTTGTGAGACTGAACAAACCGAAACCCCGGACAAGCTCCTGCTTGTGTCCGAGGGCAGCTTCCATGCGCACAGCATCGATGTCGGACGGCGAACCCTCCTTCATGCTGGGTAACGTTCCCTTAACGGGGTATTTTTCCATTGAAGACATGGTGTGGCGTGAAGAAAACGAGGCGTACTGCAATGGCTTCAATGGCACTCAACAAGTCTTCTCTCCACGTACAAGCTACACGGTGTGTGTTGAACTTTGTTCTGGCCAGCAGAATGTCCGCAAACAATGACAGCAATTGAGGTCGCAGCGAAGTGAAGCTGTACAATGGATAATAATCCCAACAAGGTGCAAGTAAAGAGACACTACATCGTACGGAAGTGGCACGAACAGAGAATGCAGTGTCGGCGTTCAAAGTCCACCGTAAGTTACTTCAAAAGATGTGCGCACAATTCGATAGATCATGCAGAAGGTTGAGTACGCGGCACCGGGACCAAGGAACCGACCACGCCGCCAGGGCTGGGGTACACTATATAACACTAGGGACCTTGTCCTCGAACGAGATGTGACTGGCTTTCCAACGAGGGGAAGGTTGCGGTGACTGCACTATGAACGCCACACTGTGATTAGACGTCCCAAACATTGGACTTTCGGTAGACCTATCCAATCACCAGGAGTCAATTGCGGCGCAGTACCTTACAGGGTACGTCCCCACTCCACCGCGGATCGCCGGACTGTACAATCCGGATCGCCATGCATGTGGTGGGCACGGACGAGATTTGTGAGATATTGGCTTTTCCAGGGGGACTTTGTAACACGCTAGATGACCCGCCGTCTCCACTCTACCCAAGGTACTCCTCCTCTATACTTGTACCTTGGTATACTCTGTACGGACTACGAGGTACCTAGGTAGTGGAATATGTTCCAGACGGAGCCTCATGAACCTTCGACAAGTCTTCTGCTTGTACTACAGCTTTCTGGTGACAGCAGGTTGTCGGGATGAAGATGAAGACAAGTAGCCAAAGTCTGTTCCGGACTCTGGCACGTTCCTCGCCTTTTGGTCTTTTGTCTTTTGGCACGCTCTTTCCTCTTTCCTCTTTCCTCTTTCCTCTTTCCCCTTTCCAACTCCGTGGCGTTTTCACTAAAGCACGATGTCCTCGTCCCAACTTATGCGCCCGCATATCGCGTTTCAGCCCAGTGTATCTTATCGTATCGCGATCAATGCTCCGTAATCCTTTTCTTCACCGGTCAAGTACTCCGTAATTGGGAAGTTCGTATAGCTAGCGTCAGTTACCCCCAGCGATGGCGTATCCTACAGCTGGTCAAAACATTGCCTTATCTTGCGGATCGAGATCTGCTTTTATCTTCAATACACTTTATCCCGGAGCTGATCTCTTAGAGTTTCGTTTGTACTTGCACATGAGATATATGTATCCCTTATTCCGACTCCACCGTTTTCTTGTTGTTGCTGTACATATTATTTTTGAGCTATCGTTGATATGGGTTTGACATCGCCGACTCCCCAGCAATTGCTGACAGAGGCCATTGTATTCTGGGGTATCGGACTTGTTCTCTTCGTTGGACGGATGTGAGTCTTTCAATGGCCGTTAGCTTTCCAATTGGCTTGTTTTGCGCAGCATGTTTGCATGAGTCAACTGTTGATGTTCCGTAGATGGGCGCGAGCAATATCACATGGCTCATTCAAGAGACTACAAGCCGATGACTATGTGATGATGGTCACATTTGTGAGTATCATCGGGATCACCATCGTTGCCAGTGATGTCTGACCTGCATGCATAGTGCTTCTACACAACCTTGATGGTTCTCATCCAAGTGTCAGCACGCTACGCAACCAACCTAATGGATCCAGCGGATTATGCGAGTGTCATGGCCGACCCTCAAGAAATAGCTCATCGCATTTACGGAAGCAAGATTGTCATCCCACTGGAGCAGTGTATGCTTAACTCCACATGGGGTGCCAAGACTTGTCTTCTAATCCTGTATCACAAAATGACGTGAGTCTCTGATGGCCTCTCTGTCATTCCCCATACGCAAACAATTCTAATGACGTTCTTCTCATAGAACGGGCCTTCCCCAAAGAATCTACGTCAAAGTCATTGCCGGCTACGTCCTATTCGGTTATGTTGTGATCCAAATTACCTACTACGGAGTCTACTGTCGGCCCTTCTCTCAGTACTGGGCACTACCGGTCGGAAACCTCCAATGCGCGACATACCAGCACTACTCCATCACTCAGGCCGTCTTCAACATATCCTCCGACGTGATGATGCTCGCCGTCCCTATTCCACTTGTTCGGCGCGCTCAGATCCCGCTCAAGAGGAAGTTTCTCCTCATCGGCGTTTTCTCCCTTGGGATATTCGTCATCATCGCCGCAATACTGAACAAGTACTTCAACTTTTCAAGCCCGCTTACCACGACGTACATGATCTGGTATATCCGCGAGTCCTCGACAGCCATCTATGTAACAAACCTGATGTGCTGGTGGCCCCTCCTGCGCAAGTTCTTCGGTCTCCGCGCCTTCTCCGGCCTAAGTAGTGGTATGAACGCCGCTGGGACTCCTGGCGTGGGGTCTGGCAAAGGCTTCTCTAACCTCGGAAGCTCCACAACTATGCACAGCCGGATCCGAGAATTCAAACAACGACTGGCCGACACAAAGAACTCATCCGCCATGATGGGTGAAGACGATACCATATTCAGGAGCACAGGCAGTGAGGAAGCAATCAACAAGCCCAACACCTTCCAGAATCATCGAGAGGAGACGGATTCCGGGAGTGCTCGTGGTGATGCGGTACCCCTGGAGATATGGCATAAGCAGGAATATCATGTCGAGAAGAGCGCTGCCGTGCTGGAGTCACCTGTGGATACGAAGAAGTTTGACCATAAGAGTAGTGGGGGGAGCAATTATAACGCTACGGTGGACATTACTTCCTTGCCGGATAGGAAGGGAAGTCCATGAGCTGCAACTTCTCCAGAAGATTCATCGTTGGATATACTGTCTCCATTCCATTCCACTGTGTTATTCTTATCTGGCTACGATTAATGACTGGTGGAGTTGGCGGCTTGACGGCGGTGTGGATGTTTTGCGTAAATGGACGTTTAGCATGCCTGCCTTTCTTTTCCGGCCCTGCCGTTTCTGATGCGGCTCGTTTGCCCATACATAAGGTTCTCTATACTTTGTAGCTGTTGAAGGCTCATTAAGAAGGATTGAAGACATAATGAGCAGTAGGTATGAAGCGCATGATATTTGGTATTTGAATCTTGATCAACAACAACCATCAGCTACAATACGATATACTGAAACACCACCAAAATACATTTTGCTTGGTTTGGTGACCTTCTCAAGTTCATCGTTGTGCCCTTTCAATGGTGATTTTGTAGTCTGCCGCTTATTATTGTACGTCCGGACACTAAAAACTATGCGCTTCGTACTGTGCACAGTATGTAATCAAGCTATTCTTGCTGGCCGTCACGACTGGCCAGGGTATTCATACATCGTGTCGGAATGTAGACCACGAGGCTAAAACGGTATCGCGGACTTCGAGCCCACACCGTTGCTTTCGATGATACCTACGCTTTGCAATGCTATTGTGGTTCACTCTACCGTCGGCATTGCAGTCATTACCAACAGCCCAAATAATGAGAGCTTTAATCGGATCAACTTATGCGCTATAACCATTGTCCTGCCTCCCAGCATGCTACTGCCGTCCAAGCTGGATACATAGAGGCCCTTCTGCTTGCTCAAGCGCGCTCTGGCCAGATCTCCAATGCCATCCAAATATTCCCTCTTCAAGTCCAACAAATCGCAGGCTTCTCTTCTGAGCTCGCAGGAAGCAAGGTCACAGCACACCTCCCCCACTGATACTCCGCTTCAGTCACCAGGTTTCCCGCCAGCTGCTGGGGGTTTTCCAACCACTCACGGTGACGAATACAAGGACCACTTCGGCCAGCAGCAAGAGATATATCGACCGGAGGCAGCTCGATACTACCAAAGTGGACTGCCAACACGATCACAAAGTCAAAGAACTCCCCCGTCGAACTACGCCGGTCAGCCAACGATTCACTTGGTCCGTCCCCCTCATAGTAGTGCGGAACCACCAGCTTTCGACGAAGACGATCCACACAGCTTCTACACCACACCCTCCACGAACAGTACAAAGTCTGAGCAGGAAACCAAGAGGTCGAAGAGGAGTTTCTTTGGTATAGGTCATTCTGCATCTGGCAAAGAGAGCCAGAATAATCCTCCTGCAACCGTCCAGCATTTCTCGAAGCCACTGGGACGCAGCATCTCAGTGCGTCGAAAGACTCCCGCTCATTTAAGTCCTGCAGACCAGCAACAAGATCAACATCATTGGCCTGCGACTCAAAGCGCCGTGCCATACCTGACTCCGTCCAACGAGGAAGAGGACGGCGGAGCCAGACTAGATCGGTTCTTGCAAGAGACCGCCAAGCCAATACCTTCTATATCTGCCAAGGACCCACTACGCTCACCGACCTTCCCTACATCACCTCAGCAACCCCCGCGTCAAATGCGAGCGCCACTACAGCGTGTCAACACTGACTCATCCACCCGGCAGTCTTCTCAACGCAGAGACGAGTACGAGTCACCGCAGCGAGAAATAGGCCCTGCGCAGTCTTCTCAATATCAACGAGACCCAACGCATCCATCCGCTCAGCATCCTCAATTTCAAGCCTTTCAACCTCCTCCCCCAACCGCGTCAAATACCTACCACCCGTTCCAAGCTCAGCGCCCCACAGACACCACATTACAGCATCCCTTCCAGCAAAATCAGGACAATCAACGCATGCGACCGCCTTCTCAGCAGTCTTACGAACCACCTTCTCCTCCTACTGCACAATATAGAGCCTACGATCCTCTGTCCGAAGCCCAACAGTCAAGGATCTCCTCACAGCAAGCTCCCTCCTCACAATACATACAGGGCTCAATGGCCCCTCCACCAGGACAGCCGCCACAAACACGTCGCTCCGCAGAGCTGAATCAATCAAATGCACAAAGTGGCGCACCTCCAGGCGGAGCTAATGCACAAGGGTACGGCCAGGGTGTTCAGGCCCAAAATCAGCCTGCCTCCGCAGCGACAGCACAGTATCCCGGGCCACCCCCTGCGCCTGGACAACAAGGCGGGAATTATAGGAGTCCTCCTCCATCACAACCAGGTGTGACACAACAGGCACTTGGAGAGCAAGGGCGAAGCACTCCTCCGCCGGGCAAGTCAAGGGACGAAACAATCGGCCTGGATATGGCACAGCTACTCGCGCGTCATGATGAACTGCGTAAGTCGTTGCCAAGGACTCGTTTAACATGTAACGGCGGGAATGCTAACCATTATTTTCTAGAGGCCAAGTACAGCAAGGTCAAGAAATACTACTTTGATAAAGATGCACAAGTCCAACAGCTTCAGAACACCCTCGCACACCAACGCCTCTCTCAATCTCGTACATCCCTCGATGACAACGAGTATGCAACCCGCTTCAATCGTCTGGACGGTGCTATCAACAATCTTTCATTCAACATCAGGAAGGAGTGGAGAGCCATTCCGCCTTGGCTCCAGCCTTTTGTGAATAAAGATGCACCTACGACGGGGACGAAGGAGATGACGGCAGTAGGTAGGGCTTGTATGACGAGGTGGATCGTCGATGAGATTTTGGATCGGTATTTCCATCCTGGCTTGGAACCCAGTCTGTCGAGTCAGCTTAAGATCATCGAGAAGAATATTCGAAGATATGCGCCTCCTACGAATACAGATGAAGAAAAGGATGCACTGTTAGCGAAGATCTCCAATTGGCGTCTCACCACCCTTGATGGACTACAAGAGATGCTGGCCTCTTCTCAAGCGGCAGAGTACCGGGTGCAACTCACCGAAGTGCTCGTCGAGAAATTGACAGCAAGCCTACAAATGAACCTCAAAGATCCTCCGCCCCCAGACTTGGAGGGTGGCGTGTCTATGATCGTCGAGTTGGCAGTCGGTATCGCCGCAAACCTCCCGCTCGAGAGCAGAGACGTCTACGTGGAGTACTTCCTGCCCGGCGCACCCGTCAATGCCGAATACATGAAAATCGAATCCTCTCTCCCGGTCCTCACGAACCCAGGTTCCGGTACCGAAGGCATGGACACTGACAAAGTCTCTCTCGCAAGCACCGAAGGTGACACGAAGGATGACCAGCAAGCTTCCGGTGGCGCGGCAAGTTCCAAAGACGCAGATCCCAGCGGCTTGAAAGATCAACAGCAGCAAAAGAAGAAATCCATGTTTGGCGGCTTGATCAATAAGAAACCGGCCACGGGCACTGGCGACACATCTTCGACGGCGAGGAGCAGTGTCAGTACCCAAGGCGGACAACAACAACAACAACAACAACAACCGCCGGGGAGCTCGTCCGGGCCGAAAGAGGAAAGGGTGCGCTTTGCGGCGTTTATGGCTGTGGAGGTGCGGGGGAGGAGTATTCTGGTCAAGGCGCCGGTGTATGTCTGAATCTGGGCGCCTTGCGAGAGTCTGGAGTGGGTTCACATCGAGGAGGTGGTAGGAAGTCCCTAGATTGTTAGCGGTTTTTGTTTGAGATGACGACAGGCTATGAATTCCTTGGATAACCTTTTTCTCGCTCTGATTTTGGCGAAGCATGTCATTGATTACCGGAACTCACATATCCTTACTCAAAATCTTGCAAAGGCGCGTTTTTGGAGATTCTGGAGACCTTGACGCATGATCTTGGTTACGATTCATGCGGGGCGGGACAACAGAAGGTTTGGGTCTGACCACGTACTCTTGTGACCGGTAATTTCCCCATCTCACTGCAGTCAAATGGGCGAAGGTATTGATCATCATGATGTTGCTACCGTTCGCTCTTGGTCGCAAATGATAAAGTGACCTCGAGCGAGGAGTGTGTGCCCGACCAGCGGAGTGAAATACGATCTGTTCAAGGCGTATGGGTAGACATTAAACCTGACGTTGACAGGCGCCGCTTTCTCAGCCCCGGTGCTTCACAAAGGTCGTGCCTGGAAACTACCTGTGGAAGGAGCACGACATTCGCCAGCCATGGTACCGTCTGGCTCAAGCAGGAAGGATGCGTTGTATTCATCGACTAGATGAATTTGTATGCCATGATCCTTATCTCCAATGGATGTGAAATCCGTGATTGTTGCCCGCGAGAGTCTCGTCGATCCATCATCAACACTCCTTTGCAATCATAATTCCTGTAGGCTAAGAGATCCCCCTCCAAGCTCCATGTCCCAACAGACCATTGAACCGCGGTAGTGAGATCCAAGTCCGTCGACGTGTCAAATGCTGTCATCTCTTCCGTAATCGTCATGTTGACGAGTCCACCCATATAGCGACTCCGTCCAGAGTGGCCAAGCAGATGTGCACGGACGGGGCCCTTTACGCAAGACACCACATGGTGGTAGGCGCCTCTGGCCGGATCCGGAGTCCTGTTGCCTGCCTCGATGGGCTTAGATCGTGCCGACACCACTGCCGTCCAAAACCGCCTGAGGCTTTCCTCGGGTATGTAGGTAGGGCGGTACCCGTACAACGTCTGTCCTGGAGTCTGAGGCTCCAAGGGAGCAAAAAAGCGCGGACACAGATGTAGAGTCACCAAGAGGGAGCAAGATTGCACGGCTAGACATGTCGATGGAATCGAATTTCGTCGACGGATATGTAGAGGCGGATCAAATGACCATTAGGTGTAGAATGAATAAAGATGCTACTCAGTGTCGCTGATAACGAGCGGAAATGAGAGATATAGTTTCAACAAACGTAGCTGAGCAATTCTTACCCTAAGAAGGTAGATTAGTTTCACACGAGATCAAGAATATATGGAGCTTCTAGGAAGGCATTGAAGGACGGCCTCATTATTTTGCCCAGAGGTATGATATGACCCGAAACAAGAAGTTCAGGACGCTATTGGAGCGGGTAGTATCCAGAAGCATTGCTCGATTATCTAGGATATGGGGTTTCTCCCCCTTTTGACCCATGTGGCGCTTTGCGGTAAACGCGCCTGGCCGGAACCCGTTGATCGAAACGGAAGGCAAGAAGGACGCAGTGTCCGACAATCTTCGGCTTTTTGTCACCAACATTCGAAAGTACTTTATTGAGATATACCGTTGAATAAACTTCGGTAATATGAACTTGCGACCGCTGCATAAGCTGGACAGGTATTAATAATAGTAATTCGAATTCGAGGCACATTCGGAATCCACAGTCCATATTCCCGGATAGCTGCACCAAATCCTGGCCCACACACGAACGCATCCGTTAATTATTCACTGTTGGATCCCTCAGCTGCCTGCATCTGCTGGGACCACGCAGCGCCTCACGGGAACAGGAGGTATAACGAGCCGCAACTTAGGTGCCTTGCATTGAAGATCGAACGCACGCAGCGGTGTTTGTGCGGAAGATCAAAGTTACATTAGCCTACATGAAAGATGATGCTGAGGACCTGGCACAGGCCCAGGGTATTCCAACAAAGCCGTCAACGTTCCAGGTCATTGTTTTGGTGAGTATGATGACTTCTGAAGAGCACGTTTGATCTTTGTATTGCCTTGCTCCGATAATCTCCATCTCCTCCGCTTATATATCATCTCCTTTTGATGATTCCCCGGGCATGTCTCAGTCATCCTCCGTAGCTTCGAGCCTGTGTAGTTACCATGGAACCTCTTAGACATGTTCCATGTGTCCTTTGTTTCATGTTTCTACCTACGCACACCGCAGAAGACAATGCTGACATTGTTTCCCTTTAGGGTTCTGGAGGCGGCCCTAACGAAGACAATGTAACCGGCCTGCTCGTCAGGTCGACTGCCACTAACTGGGCAAAAGGGTCGGTGCTGGCAGTGGATGCCGGCACGCATCTAGCAGCGATCATTCGCATCTTGGAACAACATCTGCCAAAGACCACGACGTCAACGCCAAAACCCACCGAGGGCCCCGTAAGCATTTTCAAGACGCCAACAAAGACCAGACCAACACTTGTTGGTAACGGTGCAGCATCTCCTGCTGTGTCAACCCACACCTCTAACCTAATTGACTACGTCACCGAAGCAGCTGAGCATACCAGAGAACGAGCGCTCCCAGAACCGTTGTCGTTCGCAGAGACCGTAAAGCCTGTGATCAATTTGTCTGAAGGGCCCTTTGCTGGAGTTGAACTTCCATATAAAACAGCGAAAGCAAATGCGGCATACATAACTCGCACCTTCGTATCCACCTATCTAATAACGCATCCACATCTGGACCATCTTTCAGGTTTCGCCGTCAATACGGCTTCATTCCAACATACTTACCGTCCCAAACGACTCGCTGCGTTGCCTTCTACCATAGATGCCGTCAAGGATCACATCTTCAACGACGTCATTTGGCCAAACCTCTCAGACGAAGACGGTGGTGTCGGACTGATCACTTACATGCGCTTAGTGGAAGGTGGAAACGTGATACTCGGTAGTGGCGACGGCAAGGGTTACATCGAAATCTGTGAAGGGCTCGGCGTCAAATGCTGGAGCGTCAGTCACGGACACTGCATGAAACGACACAGCCATCGCGGGAGCAGTACCGGCCCACAAGCCGAAGCCGCCCCGCAAGCCACGTCGAGAAGATCATCCATGCAAACCACGCTGAGAAGATCATCGCGAAGGTCCACGCCTTCGGATAACCTGGGCCCTCCTCGCGGACAGCTACACGCCCACCCCGCCGACAAAGCCTGCGTCTACGACAGCACCGCCTTCTTCATCCGCGACGATGAGACCGGCAGGGAAGTCCTCATCTTCGGCGACGTCGAACCAGACTCCATCTCCCTCTCCCCCCGAACAGCACAAGTCTGGGCGGACGCAGCACCGAAGATCGCAGCCGGCCTCCTCACAGGAATCTTCATCGAATGCTCCTACGACGACTCCCAATCCGACGAGACCCTCTTCGGCCACCTCTGTCCGCGCCATCTGATCGCCGAGCTCAAAGTCCTCGCCGCCAACGTCGTCGCCGCCAAGCACTCGACATGGACAGATCGTCGGTCCTCGTCGAAGCGAAAACGCCAAAGCAACGGTCTGAAAATGCACGACGATGCCGAAATCCGAACGAGGCGCAGCGGAAACCCACATCGCCCCAGCACGCCCCGTCGTGGCCGCAGAGGCGAGAGTGTCAGCCTCAGCCCGTCCTCTACGCGCTTCTCCGAAGACGACCCAATCTCTGTCGATGCAGATGTGGAGATGCTATCACCATCTGATCCGGCAGCTGCGGCATTTCCCTTGCAGGGGATCAAAGTCGTCATCATCCACATGAAAGACACGCTCAGGGATGGACCGGAGGTAGGCGAAACGATCCTGGCGCAGTTGGAGGACTATGAGAGGGAGGTTGCACTGGGTTGTACGTTTATTATCTCCAAGGCGGGGACGTCGGTGTGGCTTTGATCGAATGAACAAGGCTGGCGGGGCTACGATGTTTGGGAGGCGGGTTTGGGTTCGTGTATTGCGTATTGTGTCCGTGGTATTTATGGGGGCGTTTGAGAAGCACCGTCACGAGCACAGGTCTGGGTATTATGGATTGGGTATTGTGAATAAAGATTGTACATCCTCTTCTATCAGTGAGCGTGTCAACTTGTACTCTACTTGATAAATTCACTGTAACATCTGTGTAGTTCAGTCTAGTCCTGTCCTGTGAGCAGTTTGCTATCTTCAAGACAGACGTGTCAGTTTGACTTTAATCGAATGAACAAGGCTGACAGAGCTACAATGTTTGAGAGGAGGATTTGGGTTCGTGTATTGCGTATTGTGTCTGTGGTATTTATGGAGGCGTTTGAGAAGCACAGCACAGCACAGCACGGACACAGGTCTGGGTATTATGGATTGAGTATTGTCGGTTACAGATTGTATATCCCCCTCTCACCGTCGTACCTCCTTACAATATCACCACGGTCAGTCAGTTTCTCGTGGGTATCGACCGGCCTTGGAAACAGTACCGTACAAAGTACGAAGTATGAAGTCAAGAACAGAATAGAATACGATGCAGGTCTAGGCATCTCACAGCGGTGCGGTGCGGTGCGGTGCGGTGCGGTGCTGTGTGTGAGATCATCAGTGAAGGGAGTAGGGAAGATCGGGATGGACAGATGGATTAAGTATATGTATGTGTGTGTTGTGAGCACGTCCAGTCCGGTCCGGTCCGGTCCAATCCGGTCGTTTCTTGTAAGTATTACAAAAGGAGAGAGGAGAGAGAAGAGAGGAGGTGTCATGAAGAATGAAGAATAAGACACCGACTGTTAAGTTAGAATGTGTGCATGTGTATACTTGTACGTTGCGCTACAATTGATGGTATGACATGTGTTGAGGGCTGTTTACCGTCTTTTGTGTGTGGAGGAGGTTGTTGGAGGGAAAACGCCAGCCCCAAAGCCAATACCAGGGAGAAAAGACGTGTGGAAGTTCGTAATTACATGTACATGCTACTGCCGATGAACACTCAATACAGAAGGCAAACAAGACTCCTACCGCTCTTTCTTCGCAGACTTGCCGCGCGCCCAATGGACCATGTACATAAAACGTACACCACCCCATCCTCCTCCCCACTCTAACAAGGCCCTTACACCCGTCACCGGGTATGTATCTACCTCACGCCCAGACCAATTTCTTCAACTCATGACCCCACACTTCCAAAAGCCCCGTACTCTTCTTCGCGTCCGTCAGTGGAATGATATCTTTTTCCTCTATCATGCCTGCTTTTCCCTTCTCTCCCTTTCCTTGTCCGTCGTTGTGGTTTTCATTGTTATCGTGGTTAAGAACATCACCAGCCAGACAAGCACGCTCAATCTCCTCGCATATACTTTTGATTAGTTCGGTTTCCGAGACGACAGGTGGGGATTCGTGGCCGTCGGATAGATGAGCTAGACTCGAGCGCGCGGGGAGGGCTTTGAATGCAAGGATCTTTGTTGGTGCTGATGTGGTAGTGGATATGTTGCGCTTCGGAGACGTTTCGGAAGGGCCTTCGAGGTCGACGTTTGGAGCTGCTGGCGACGCACTTCCTCCGGTAGCAGTAGCAACGGCGTGATTATCGTCAGCAGAAAGCTTATCCCCGTCTTTCTCTCCAAGAGCATTGTTCAAAGACCTCGTATTGACGCGCACGACATCTTCTTTCCCTGGTCTATACCTCACCACAAAGCCGACATTCCTCTTCTCGTCCGTCTGCGAAGCGGCAAGCGTCGAGGTGATGTACGTCCCGTACTGTAAACCGAGCACGGATCTGAGATCGACACGTTCAAAGGACGAGACTTTTTCCATGTTCCAGTCGAAGCGAACGGCATATAATGCCGCGTCCGTAAGGAGTAATACGGCTTCTTCGAAGGGGAATGTCCGGACGGAATTTTGGTTATGCGGACTTAGGAGGGTCCAGCCGCCGATGAGTTCTTCTGATTGGTCTGCGATGACGATCTTGAAGCTTGTGTCGATTGCATTTTGCCGTACTTTGCGCATGGACATTGTTGGATCTCCGCTCATCATGTCGGCTTCGAATTCTTCGAAGACTTGGGATGTGACGTTACCGAGTAGGTAGTCGATGGCAGCTTGCGAGAAGTAGTCGTTGAAGATGTTGTTGAAGTATCTCGACAGTGTCAGGCCGAAGTCGTTGATTGCTCCGCGGTAGTCTCGCTTTCTCGTACGGGTGTAATCTCCTTTCAGAGCTGCAGTCGAGGAGTATTGCTTAGATATAGCATCGCCATTGTCGGCCCAAAGAGTGTTGAACCATTCCGTTGTCTTGTCGGTTTGTAGACTAATGTTGATACCATCCTCTTTCAATTGCTGCTCTAGAGCTCTTTGCCCACATGCACTTTGAACGACGTTGGTCCGATCCAAACAGTCCATGCAATTTGTGCGAAGTACTCCTGACTGTTTCTTCTGTACTTGGCCATCGACTTCCACGGTCTTCCCGAACTCGTCCAGCTTGCTTCCCAGCGTCTCCATCAACAGGCTGACGTTTTCGAATTTCATCCCTCTGCAAACAGCATGAAAGTCAAACCATTCAAAGTCAAGCTTTGTCCCAGTGATTGCCCCTTCCTCATTGAGTTGCTCGACATGCTTCTGATACTCTTCACCAATCTTTGCCTCTACACCATGCTTATCGACAAGCAATACAATCTGGATACCACCATATCTTCCAATAATATTAGTACAGTGGCGCTTGAATGCTGCATGATTGGTCGCGGGGGAGTGTTGGAGGACCGGGGCGGGCTTGAACGAATAGGGCGATTGTGAGAAATACAAAGGTATTGAGCCTCGATATTGAACAAACGAGTGAATTTTGTCTGTGGGCTGCCACGAAGAAGACGATAGAATCTGCTCAGTCTCGACACTGTTGGCAGTATCGCCCTCGTCATCAATTCCACGGCGCAGATAGCGAAGACCAGGTCTTTTGATTGATCGTCGAGATATTAGAGTCAAGAGGAAATCGCGTTTATCGCTTGAGGTAGTTTGTTCCTCGGGCTTGGCTTCAATGTTCTGGAGCTTGATGATGTCTCCAGCATCGTTATGTTCAGGTTGTGTAGAAGGGGCATTAATTGAGAATGTACGCTGACCAACAAAACCCTGCATTAATGGAAGTACAAATGAATGTAGTCCACCGTCGATGAACGGCCGCATTATATGCCGGTTCCAGAAGAACTGTTCTACATCAGCTTCTTGTTTCCTGAATACAGTTTCGTGACATACCAAATGATCGACCTTTTTATGTAACGGAATGTCAGAGGACCTGCCATCCTGATGTCCGATCCTTCTGGTAATGTCACAATCATAAGAAAAGAAGAAACTTCGAGAGCTCAGCATCATCTTGGTTGTTTTGAGCAGCTTGGGCAAAAGACTGTTCGTAACATCGTCTGCGGATGTGCTGCTGGCCGTATTGGGCTTTTGACCCTTCAGCAATAGCCCTGAAGGATCCTCATGGCTATAGATTGTATTATAGGCGTTCACATCTGGGACAGGAGCTGGGCCTCCATCCTCCCCCGAGTCATGTATTGGTCGCGATTTTGTGACGTCGTCTGCACTCATCCCTTGCATCCTCCTCTTCTCCACGCTCCATCCTTTCTTCGAAAACCACCTATCCGCAAACCTTCCATACTGACCTTTTCTACCAATCACATCCTCCGCAATGCTTGTGCTCCTTTTGTGTGCTGCCTTTGGCGTGTCCGGTCTCGAATCAATTGCCGGCTCCGGAGTCGTTGGGTGGGTAAGATTGTCATCCTCATGCGAATCGTCATGAACATTGATCGAGTGGTCATCTTCATCGTCCGAAGAGTCACTGTCCCCTACTTTGCCGTCTTCGCTTTGCTTCTTCAGACTTTCCTTCGTCTGGGCGACTGCATTTTCGGCGTCGGTTTGCGAGGACAGAGGTATAAACGCAACGCTTGTGACTACATAAATGGGCTTCCCTCGAATTTGAGCGACTTGCTGGCGGCGCGATATGGTGATCAAGAAGGATGTCGAAGACACAGTCAGAAGACCTAGGTTGCAAGCTACGGTCAGAAAGCCAATTGCTGGGAGATCGAACTCTGTTTCTTTACCAACAATGCCATGTGCCTCGAGTGAGGCAGACGGAGTGCTTCCATCCTTCCCACCTTCTTCCAGAGATATGATTTGGTGCGTCTTGTAGTCAATCTTGATGGCGGACGGAGTGCGCTGATTGCGCTGGGACAGCGACTGGAGGACCAAGCCATCCACAGCAGCGATGATTACCAGCTTACGGACAAGCCCAGGCATCTTTTATTGTGTTTGATGCAATTGCATATTTAGTTGTTCAAGCACATTGTAGACCTACTATCAGAGTGTATTTCTTCAGTTCTCAGCAACTACGCCTACAGTAAGATCGCCATTGCATGACGTAGTGAAGCCCATCGTATTGCTCGATAATGAATTTCCAATGGTAAGCTGCCATTCACGATGTTTGGATGACATAACATATCAGTGAGTTATTGATGCTCTTTATCACATGTCAACGTCAAAACAGACCACGGTCCAAATCGAATAGGCATTTTTGGACACTGCTGGCCTCTTTCAGAAAGCCATTGGATGTCCCCCAACTCCAGTGTGACCTATAGCCTCTATGTACATCAAAGCCAGGGTATATCCGTATATTCGTACAATGAGTCGTGAAAACACCGCCAAACATTGACATCCCAAATGCAGCCCGATCAACGCCATCCATGCAGTGGTGAGCCACTTCTATAGCGTTCGAGGAACCTTCACAAAATTGGCAGAATTTGCCGTTATGTTGGTATCAATAGAAAAAGCCATGGTTAAGCCAGTGCGTGAAGACCCGGACGGTACAAGGTGCACTCTCTATACGATTCCAGCTTCGGATTTCTTCGCTCCTCCACCTGCGTTTTCGAGATGGAGGAAGCCTGTCTTATCGATCGTAACCTTCCGATGGCCGCTGGTGGTTGATCGATGTTTGGAAACTTTGCCGTCTCTCATCACCTTCACCGCCGCTATCTTCAGTCAGATCAGTCAACCCAAATCCACCGTTCTCCCCGTCATAGGAATGAATAAGTCCTTCCCGATCCCCTCTGCCTCCGAATCCAACGCTTCCAGAGATCGATCGATGATGATCAATGCTTCGCCGCGCCTGCATACTGCGCCGTGTTTGCAAGCTCGCAATGCCATCAGTCGGTACTCCACCCTCAATATGGCCATTGAGAAGGCGATTTCCGTCTGGATCACCTCGGGAGAGGTTGAGGAGGTATACTCCGGTAAAAATCACCAAGAACCCACAGAGAAGCGATATGGTGTTGACGGCGTCAGCTGTGTTGAAACCTTGGAAGAGAATGAAAGAAGCGCATAATGTGGCGGTTGTGAAGGTGACATAATATAGAGGGTTAACCCTGTGCTATAGTCAGGGTATGTTTCCGCTGAGAGAAGACAGTCCCCAGGTCAACTTACAAAGATGTGGAGAACTGACTCAAAGCCTTGTTGAAATAGTTCATCTGCGTCAATATGCAAACGACTACAACAATAGCGAAAGCATATGTCGAAGGGTGCGAGAATTGATTGTTCCCGGCTAATGTGAGTTTGAGCGCGATGCCGAAGGCCTTAACAGACATGACAGACACAGATCCCACCGTTGAGCAGATGGATATGTAAATCAGGGGATTCTTCTTGCCGTATTTCGGAGAGACCTTGTAGATCATCACGCTCGAAAACACAGCTACCGCAGCGCAGTATAACAGAAACCCTAGAGGAAGTTTGGTTAGATATGCAACCACTGTTCTTGAATCCTGAATCCACATACCTGGTTGGATTGCGTAATTGAGTATTTCATCAACGGTTTCTATTTCTTTGTCCGGAGGCGCGTGGAGCACAATAATGACAGACCCTATGAGGCAAATAGCGCAGCCCAGTTTGCCTAGAGTACCTAGCTCTTCCTTGAGAAAGTATGCACCCAACACTGCCCTACTCAACGTTAGGTCTATCAATATCCCTTGCGGAAAGAGCTCTTACCCAATTAAGACACTGAGTGCACCTAGGGGCGTCACCAGTATAGCCGGGGCAAATGCATATGCTGCGAAATTGGCGATTTCGCCCACAACAACTACGGCAGTATCAGCACCCGCGTATTTAGTGCGAGAGCCGGAGACGAACGTGTTATTATTCCTCCCCACCATGTCCGACTTTTCAAGTATGCAAAGCCGTCTCCTTCAAATCCATGTCTCTCACTTGCTTCCAATAGTCCCTATCAATCCACTGTCAATCAGACCATGCTTGAAGATCCAAATCGACGCCTGAAAGATGGACCTCTGTGCCGTTGGAACGGCCGCTCTGCAGCGATGAAGAACGAACCTTTTTGGTTATGACGAAGCTTGTGCCTGGAATGAATCAAGAATCAGTCCCAAGTGCGGTTTCGGTATCTGCCACTCGACTGCAAGACTCACCAATTGCCATTGTTGATGTTATGGCCAACGCCAACCCAATGTACCTGGTGGAAGTACATTAGCCCCTGCGCGTAACGTCATGGTCTTACATCTTCCATATAGTCCTTCCGTAGGACATACTTGTCCTCCAACATGATGCAATCTTCAGCGCAGCCCGTTCTCCTATGAATTATGCTGCTCCTCTCCGTCAACTAAGCAGAGCTATTGCAGCACCGAAGGCTCGGCCGTTCTTTGCGATACCTACGTTGCAGGCCCGAACACCCCACAACGCTTGTGGTTGCTGCGATATATTTATCGAAGCTGTTCCGTCGAAAGCGCCTAAGGTATGTATAGTTGGAGGCGTCCTGCGAAGTTGAAGTATCCAGGATTAAGGAAAGACGACGAAGGAGAGGGCGGATCGACATGAGAGGATTTCACTGGATTAGTCGATCATTCTTTGTAGTGCGATCACAATAGTCTCCTTCGGTCGCTGTGATAGTAGCTATGGCTCTCAGGTTCTTTCGTGATCTGTTGCCTTTGCTGCTTCGCACGAGAAAGGAAAGCGGCCCCTCGGCGCGCATCAGATGCCTCTCGTTTCGGAATGGCAGGGGTTTATTTTTGATGCGCAGGGGAAATCTGCCGCGTGGACTAACGTAGCCGATAGGTTAGTGGCCACGATATGTTAGTGGCCACCTCACCAAGAAGCGTCGCGTTGTTCTTACAATACTCACTATAGCAACACCACAACAACAAGCAGCCTTAAATAAAGAAGATAAACTTGAACTAGCCCTTCAAGCCTATCA
>JAABUP010004938.1_pt1 | contig 21193 bp, 29 predicted proteins | sample 5559201 | NCBI WGS metagenome assembly JAABUP01 (sample SAMN10711887, study PRJNA513373) | rock metagenome | isolation source: Antarctica rocks | place: Antarctica
CTTCACCGGCGTTTTGCAGCGCAACAGCGCAGTAAATTTCGAATGCGGACGTGATTTTTCTAAGACCGGGGGTACCAAATGCGTATGCAAATTTGGCGTCCTATGAGCGTCCCATGGCCGTCCCACGCGCGTCATACCCCACTCACCCCAGACCCCTGATACTTTTCCGGTACTATAGTCTCATGAACTGTTGTAGCAGACAATAGTGCTATGGCTACGGGGGCGTTGCCTCATTCTCTTGGACAACACGCAGCGTTTTAGCGGATCATCCGGTCAACTTTGGCTGCTGGCTCTCTACCACCCCGCCTGCGACCAGCTGCTCTAACTTCTGGCCAACTCAGCCATCGAGCTGTGCACGCGCCTGAGGCATTGTATGCCGCTGCTATGGTGTAGTTCAAATCCTACGTTGCACATGTACGTTGCGCACCATGAAGATTATCAAATTCACGTCTTTAGCTCTCCAACGTTGATGCATACCGTGCTACGTTAAGTGTCAAGTTGCCACACTGACACAGCAGGCACAGAGACACGGCAAGCTCACGCTCCTGAGCCCTGAAGGAGCTCCTGAGCTTTAAAGATTATGCTTCAGTGGGTTTGCTTCATAGCAGGCTAAGCCTTGGAAGGGTTGCAAGACTCTCATGCAGCAGGCAGAATAGGGTGCTCAAGTACACCCCGGCGGAGTGAGCTGCAAAAGGTTGCATTCAACAGTCCTCCCAAGGTGCTACCAGGAACCATGGTATGGTAAACGGTTTCAGTCTCTGCATTGGGTCCCAAAGGGCATACTTCACCATCCGTCAGGGCAAAGATTGACGTAAACTGCAGTCAGCACAACAGGTTCAGTGCTGTGACAGCCAAGTGACATTTTCAGTCGCTGCAAGTACTTACCAAACCGTCAACAAAGTACCCTGTTCCACCTGTGAAAAACAAACCACAAGTCAAGCTTAAAAGCAGTTGCAATAGGATCAATTGTCAAGCAGAATTTTCAGCCACAGAATATGCATGCACAACCTTGCCCAGCAGTGTCACATGAAAGGGTCAAGGATGCTTACAGCCAGGCAATGTTCCATTGACGTTGCCATTTGCATCAAAGAAGTGCTGGACATACACTGTGGACCATGATCCATCTGTGTTGCACCTGCACCGCAGCAATCATAGATCAGGGAGCTTGCATTTAGACAGGTATCGTCATGCGTCGAGGTGCAATCATTGACGCTTGACTGCTGCATGATCGTGGGCTCACTGGTAGCTTAAGTAGCGTCCAATATACGGAGCCTGTCCGATCGTGGCGCTTTGATAGATGAACGACCCATCGGTTGCTATGGCGCCCACGTCGGAATCATCAACCCACACGCCGACAACATCAGGAGGAGGCCCGGAGTTGGCCAGCTGCAAAGCACAAATACGGACGCGCAGCTTTTGAGAACTTGTAGCCATATGGCATGCGGACGCGGGTCGACCGTTCAAACAAAGTTGCTGTGCAGTTTCCGGATGGGCGTCACAAGTTGACGCGCAAGATCCCGACATGCATACAGCAATGGTGGAGGCGAAACAGAAGATGATAGCAGGTACAACAGCGCACAGCGATACCTGCACAAGCGCTGCGGATAGGCCTAGGGTGCAGGCCATGACCAGGCCCACGACCGGCAGCAGAAGGGTCTGCTCACGCGCCATCCTGCAGTCGGTTATGATTCACACCTTTAGTCCTAACTTCAAGGTGCTGTCTGCCCTTCAGCAACCATGTTGCAGCAGCCTTCACAAAGCCTGATCTTGACCAGCGGCCTCAAGTTCACATACAACTTCTGTGCTGACCTGATGAGTCATCTACGAAAGAAGCTGATGAGGCTTTGATGCAGTTGTTGCAAGTACCCTTCACATGCGTGCTTTGAATGCTAGCGGGCCCTTACAAAACCATACCACAAAGATCTCTTGAATCAGATGCGTCAGTATGATTCCAGCACGAAAAAGGGTGATTACTCGATGCTGAGTGTTGTCCGCCAAACAGTACAGCATTGACGTTTTGTCTTCTGACTTTAAAGTGTGCCAATTGGGTGACAACATCTGCTCAGGCAACTCTGCAGAGCCATGGACCAATGGTCCAGGACCATGCATTGTAGGTCAGGCTGCTACATAAATGCATGGTCTCTAGTGCTAGACATATGCATGCAGCACAGACTTGACTTGCAGTCAGGCTGTCAACATACCATGTGGATGCATCACAGGTGATTCAACGGTCGCTCGACATCATGTTGAGTGTGACTTTCACACTCGCGCTGGATCGTCCAGATTATGCTCAACAAAGAACTTGTGTACATCCTGTAGCACTGGCTGAAATGCATTAAGAAATGCATTCATTTGCTGATACAGCTCCTCATTGGGAGTCCCAAGCTTTTCCAGGAATGCTTCTCTGCTTGGAACCAGCTGCACAAGAGGGCAATTAGCTTCAAAAGCTCTATTGAGCCGGAAATGGCAGCAATGTAGCTGTGAGGCAAAGATGCTGCCATCAGCTGCCGTCAGCAAGATCATTTCACGTAGCAGTCCTTACCTTGAGAGCAACAGTGAAGGCTGCTGAAGTTATCCAACCATGATATTGATACAGCGTATCCGTGTACACTTCACTAGCAGCGGTTGCCAATGATACCTGTCTGTCATCGTACAAACGCCTCAACAGACCAGCAACAAAGCCCATGGCCCTGCACACCACTGTCCATCTCCTGACTGCTTTGTTGCAGCCACTTACATTGTATATGCCTGAGTGACTTGGTCAGCTTATTTGCGTTGTCCAGCTACATGCAAACAGAGAAGACTGCATGCATGACACACACCTCTGAAGCCAGAGAAGCCCTTTGGTACATGAGGAGTTCCCAGTGTCACCGGTTTGAACCTCGTCAAGAACAATAGGATAGAGTAATTGATATCGGGAAAGGTTTGTTTGCTGTCGTGAAGACAGCCTGTCGATGTTGCCTTGGATATCACTCCTCACTATGAGAAAGCTGGTGCCAAATTTTTCTGTGAGCGCAACTTCAAGTTAGGACAATTCCGAGTTTTAATTGCGGTTCTGGTATATTGGACACTGTCTAGAAGCAAGCATACCGATCACGGGTATGATGTGTCTACAGACTTTCACGAATACTTCTGTTTCCGGAGTGCCGTCTGGTCCTCTCACGTTCTGCAGCAAGCTTGTGATCTGTACAAAGAGTGAGTTCGACATGTCAGGCTGACTCTCGCAACAAAGTATCGACGATGTGCGTAAAACTTAAGCTCGGCTGATCAGCCTGTTTAGGACTCTAAACACCGATGGTTCGCATGGTTGTCAGCTTTACAGTGTAATTTGCAACAGGCATGTCACCCCGCTTGTGCCTGAGTATGCAGAACGAAGTAGGGTATAGGCTAATACGCGTAGCACAGGTTCACGCCTAAGTGGCCATGCATGCAATACAGATGCCAGGAAGCCTATACATCACTCACAACTGCACTGTGTGATGCACCACATGATGTTTGTGGTCCAAGCACAAACTACACGTGTCTAGTGCACTAGACAAATGCTGCACAAGCTCAGCATGTTGCCGCCTAAGGAAGAACAACAAACACATGACAGCTAGCCTGACACAGCTGATTGGCAGAACAGACACAAACTTCTGCTTTTACTCTGATTCTGACTGGAATGCAAAGAAACAGTACTGTACACCGTCAAGGTACATCACTAAACAAAACACAAACTTCGTCAGTCAATGAAGAATCCTATCTTTGCCGTGCAAGCAAAGCCAACAAGTATGCTATAGGCTAGCATTGCAGCTTCTGCTTGATAGTGCATCTGCTCTGGCCTTTATTGTCTCTGTGATGTCATGAACAAACTCCTCTGGCAAGAGCTCGTCTCCTGCTAGGATATTTGCCAATTTGCTGAAAAGCTCAAGCTGCTCATCTGGCCCAAGCTGCAGCATGGAGGTCAAGACCCCGCCCACTGCTAACGTCTCTCGTGCAACATAGTTGTTGAAGTACAAATAGCTGAATGTGGCCATAACAATCTGCAGACAGGCACGCAGTTGTCAGTCGTTTGTCTTACCCACAATGCTCTGCTCAGCTGCAGATGCAGTGCATCATGGGCAACCTCAGAGCTTGTGTGCTGAGTCAAATCTGCTGAGTCAAACGCAACACACTACGCTTGCTGAAGATGCAAGTGATTTATTGATTATGCCAGGCCACAAATCACACAGAGCTGCTTGGGCACCAAAGGCGGTGGGGCACAGCTTGAGCAGCACAGCTTGAGCAGCACAGCACAGCTTGAGCAGCAGTTTGCTAGGCTGCCTTGTGTGCTATGTAATGTATACTGAAGTTGAGGAGAGACCTGGCAATCCATGCGATCAGTCATCCCTCCATGACCAGGAATGCTGTCTCCAAAGTCCTTGATCTTGAAGCCTCGCTTGAAGCCACTGGCAAAGAAGCCTCCAAACGGCGCAATGATGGAGGCAAAGGCTGCCAGCACCACGGCATGAAACTGCACAGTGATGTTGCATCTCAGACAAATGCTGTGCCTTCAGACATGTAGCAGGCAAGCACAACTGCAATGCATGCACTTTGCTTTATCTGCCCTTCACAGCAGTCCTGTTACTGGCATTTGCAGAGAAGCACCCCCAGTTTTTTGTCCATTGTGTGGTCAGATGCACATGCAAGCCAGCCTTGCGAATGCTTGTCAGAGACAAGTCAATTGAGCAGGAAGCATACCTGCATGGGACGCGCAGTAAACGAAAACTGCCCTATTGAGGTAAGCCATGGGCTGATGTGCTGCATGCCCAGTCCATTCTGTCTCCAATAATCCAGATAATCTGGAATCGGCTGCGGAAAGGCGTCCTCTATCTCGTATAGACTGTACCTTGTCTGCTTGTATAGGTCATCAGGTTCACAATCTAGCCAGCTGTACACTGACAAGTCCTACAGCAGCAGCAGAAGTTGCTGCATTGTGTTGCGAATGCTCGAACTGCAGCCCTCCTTGCATACATCAGTACACGGGGCGAATAATGCAGCTTACCCCCAAGGTCAAGTTGCCAGCTGATTGACAGCTATTCAAACGGCTTGATGTAGCATGATATATTCTGCACCCTCATGCTCTCAGTTTATTTATAGGAAGTTGCGCACAAGCAGAAAGTTTCAAAGGCAGGTGTGTGCCCAAACATGAGCAGGTGACGTACTGTGCGAGGACACGTCATCCACTTGAACCTGGACATGAAGCCCGCCAGGTACCAGGAGGCCACCACAGTAGTGATGCAGCCCCCAATGAAGCCTTCCCATGTCTTCTTGGGAGACAGTTGTATCAACTTCCTGTGCCCAAAGCACATACCTGCAGCAAAGCCATTGAGTCGCGTTGACAAGTCCAACAGGTGAGCGACTGATGGCGGCATGTTCCAGACAGCTGAGCTGCAGTGAAAGTGTAATGTCTGATGTCCGACAGGTGCTTCCACAAGCCAGAATTTGTGAGAAATGCTTGTGATTATGATGACATGTACTACTGTAAAAGTAGGAATGCATTGGCTGTCAACTAACACCATTGTCAGATCTCAAAAGTAGGTGCTATGTGCACGGACCAACCAGTTTGTGCTTGACAGCTGGTATACTTGTGCACACAATGTAACAAGGGGCCCAAGCTTAGACCATAGAAGCGATTGGGTGCTGTACCAAACATACGTGCTGGCTGCTTACCAAAAAGATAAGCCCCAATGTCATTGATGATGACCAACGAGCATGGCAGCAGAAACCACATCAGCCCGTCAAAGATATTGCTGACAAAGAAGCTGGAGGGAATGAAGACAACCAGCAGGATCATGTGGGTCCAGGCGTACTGCCCAAACTGGTACATGTACATGCGTTTTTGCAACCTCAACACAAATGTCACAAAGCCTGCATAGGAATAGCGGTGTCAAAGCAGGACAGTATGCAAGCAGTTGATAAAGCCATTCACACTTGCATGCAGTCACGAATCTTGCAACAGACCACATGCTTGCACGCAAACATACTAAATCCGCAAATTATGCATGGCATTGATACATGTATCTTCTTGCAGAATTGCTGCCATGATGCCGCGTACCTGCAGTGTATAGGGAATACGCTAGTAAAGAATGCCGCCGCATAACCCAGCCAAAGAGATGCGCTAGCTTAGCGCTAGATGTGATCTCCACTACCAACTGGTTCTTCACAAACCTGCAGCAGGTTACAAAATGACATTAGACATGCTGATGCATTCCCAGACATGGGCAAAACCTGCCACAGGCATCACTGCAAGAATGCAAGGGAGACTGCAAGCAGCATGCTTCAGCATTGCACGCATATCAGTTGAATTTTACCTGAGGTACATCCAGAAGGCTGCAACACCAAAGAAATACCATTGTTGTGATGACCCCAATTTGGCTTTTCGGAGCCCCCTGCGGCCTTGCCGCTGCTCAGCTTCTATTGCATATTCCTGCTGTGCCTTCTGAGCTAACCGGAAGAGTTCACGTACCATAGCAAACTGCATCATGCCCTCAATGTCAGGTGTGTCACCTGAGTGCATGAACCTGTGCTTGCAGGGTGACGTTGTCAGCATATGCGCAGCTTACCTGTATGCAGAATATCATGACCATCAGCGGCACATGCCCTGACCATATGAAACCTAGAAAGCTGCCAATCAAAACAAAAGTAGATACTGTTCTGATCCTGAAGGACCTGATTTTGCTAGTCTGCAGCAGCGGATACAGGAGCTGAACACACTTTCACAGGAGCGTGCACTTATAAAATGCTGAGCACGTCTTACATCAGGCAAGCTAGCTGAGGAAGCCTGGCAGCCAGCTTAAAAAACAAAACTTACTCTTGACTGTGCTTTGGTTTGGGGAGGCTCCTGGTGCTCCTGTTCATCGTCAGTCCTTCCATCCAAATTGGCATCAGAGTCGTATGCGTGCACTGCTATTGCAGCTTGCTGCGGCATGGCGCCGCAGTCTGGCGGAGTGAGCAGTCAAGCAGCTGTTCAGAGGTCGGGTCACTGACACGCACGTCCAACTGCTTCCGACAAACAGCAATCTCCACGTGCAAGTCTATGTCCTGGTACTCAGCACCAGGTGCAAAGGCAGCCCTGTAACGCACACTGTGGTTTTCGTACTTGAAAAGTTCCGGAAGTACGTTCAAGCTGCCGACATAGTTGGCAAGATTTGACTAATTGGACTGTTGACCAGGCTTGTTTTAGGTCAAACGTGAAGCAGCAACCTGCCGCAAACAAATGTGGAAGCCCTTTTGTTCCTTATCAGCAGGCCAGTTGTTGCAGCTGGTGGTCTGCGTGCCGAAAGCACCCGTTCTCGACCACCTTTGCCAAAACTGTTAAGAGAGTTGCAAGATCTCAACTCAACGTTGTGGCTGCGGACGCGCCGCTCCTCGACATGCAATGTCTCAAGCGCTAAGTCCCTACGAAGACTTGTTCGATTCCTCGTTGTTTGATAATGAGAGGTCAGAAAGCGCTTGCATCGACACTGTTCGCTGCACACTGTCCAGATCATAAGCACATATGGCTCAAACACATACGATGTTGCAGCTATGAGGTCCAGGACTATCGCTTTTCTGGCCAGACAGTGAAGCTGCTGTGTTCAGCCAGTGCAACAAGTGAGTTCGACCCTACATGCTGATACTCTATCTTGTTGGGCCCTTGAATTCAGCTGACCGTCCATTCTCTGAAGCGCCTTTGACTGCGGCCTGCATGCTTCCTTGACAATTAGTTGTGTTGATGTGTGCAGCTGACTATGATCTCACAGGCCAGATTCTGTGGCCTGCAGCAAGCATGCTAGCAGGCTATCTTGCCGCAAATCCTGCAATCCTAGAAAACTGCACCTGTGCCTGTGAGTTGGGAGCTGGTTTAGGCTTGGTAGGCTTGCTGGCTGCGCAAGCGTGCCCTGCAGTACTTACTGACCACAATGACGTAGTTCTCAGAGTGCTTGGCAGGAATGCAGAGCTGAATCAGGCTCACCACAGTATCAGGTCAGCCTCAGTCTCACTAATTAGCTGCTGATTCATAATGCACCTGCTTCAAAAAGCTTTTCTTGCTGTATTATGTCCAATGTGATGCAGGTGTATGAAGCTTGAATGGAACTCTCAGAATGACATCAAACAAATTCTTCAGGCCTCGCCTGATCACAAGGTGCGCTGCTTAGCAGCAATGCTGTATGTTCTTTGAAGGATTGTCACATTGCCGCAAAATAGAATGCTGCTGTTGCTGAGTGTAAGTGAGCTGCCATTGGCTTTGGGCTCAGAGTAGTAGCATGAACTATGTGCAGCAGGTGTTCTGCTGACAGTGCAAATGCTTTTCAGCTTGCAGGGGTTTGACATTGTCCTGGGTGCTGATGTGTGCTACAGCCTCAAAGCATTGCCTGCACTGTTTGGAGTGGCATCGCAACTTTTAGGCGACAGACCTGGCTGCAAGTTTTTGCTTGGCTATGTGTCAAGGTATGCTCAATACCTTTTGGATGCACTGGATGTTATTCATGAGAGCACATGTGTTCATTTAGCCATTGTTCATCTTTGCAGAGCTTACTCCATCGACAAGCAGATCTTGATACAAGCTCAAGTTGCTGGGTTTGCAATTCAAGAGGTGCCCGATACTCGAAGAGACTTAGGTGGAAGCCTTGAGGGCGTTGTGTACAGCTTGACTCTCCAAAGAAGAAGCAGCACCCACAGCTAATTATGCTTTTTGCTTTATTTCCACACCAGAGAGTGGCATGCAGTCAGCCTGCACCAGTTGGCTTCACCTCAGTTCAGTGATGGAAGTTCCTGCTACGTTTGGATTGCAAGCTTTGCACCCAATTGTAGTGAAAACAACCAGTGAGCACAATGACGCATGCTTTGCTGATTCAAGTGCTACCGTTGGCTGCCCGCAACATGTAGGTCTGCCTCGTTACAGTATGTGCAAAGATACGTTGAGTGCCTGTGCTACTGGCAGTATATATATCTCTGACATTGAATGTGGCAGTGTCTCAGCGTTGTCTGTGCAGCGTCTATATGACTAGGCAACACATCCAACCACTTCGAATTCGATTGAATTCCTGGTGTACAGTTACAAATTCAAATTTGTCAAGATATGTCATGTATCACCATTGTTATTGCACCATTGCCGTATACCACACACATGGATCAAAACATGTACAATATTGATCGTAGCATGATACTACCGAAAGGACATTGCCTATTGCAGGGTGACAGTCACTAGACCATATTCAAAGCCATGCCTGATACGTTATTGTTGTTGGCAAGAGCTGTATGTTGTCCATGGTTTGCACAGGTGTGCAATGTTGTAAATGATCATCATGGGATGATGTCAGGGTTGCAGGGCAGCCGTCATCATACAGTGACTGGGCGGCCTGTTGGAAACAAATTTTTCATTCAATGTCAAACAATTCATTCAATTTTTCATACAATTTGTTGCATTTTGGAGAAAACCTGGCTATCTACATAGACTGCATTGCAACGTATAGCGTCTGCCTTCGGCTCACAACATGTGTGTCACATGCACAAGTTGGTACACAGATCATAGGCCTATGTTGTGCGGATCAAGTGCAAGGAAAATTATAGGTGCAAAAATATGATAACTTTCTGCTTTTCAAATGATCGCACCTGTAGCTGCTATCTCAGCGCAATGGCCATGTAATGCACATAGCCACGCCCGAGGAAAAACCTGGGTCGCGGTCGGGCATGGCATACCACAAAATCCCTCGCGGCTGCGCTCTGCGGCAGGCTGGAATGTGAGAGCATACAGAAGCATCTGCTTGAACCAGTGATGTACACAACGCAAAGCTTGTCACTGCCAAGCAGTCAGTCAAGCAGGTCACCAACTTGAGCTCTGTATACACCGTACCACCAGAGATAGGCAGTACAGCCCGCCATGGTAGGCTTGCTGCTGTATGACCACTGACACCCTCAATATGATCCGTAGCATCACAAGCTGAAGCACACTTACATTTTGCCAACATTTGTCTCATGGGTGCAGCATTGCTCATCAGGCGACACCTTGCTGGGGCAGGCACCTGTGTGGCTGTCATGCATCATTCTCTTTGTGCTTGGGGGCATAGTTGGCGCCACCGGTGGAATTGTGGGCATGGTGTTTAGACACCGCAAGCTGCAGAAAGCAAAATACAGTGTTACTGAATCTCTGTATGGTGGGCAGTACCAGACAGCAGCTTCCCAGGTGCAACCATCTTGCTTTTGCTCCAGGCAGCTGCATTGAGGCAATTGACATCTCCTTGCTGCAGAGTATGACAAGCCACAACATGTTGTGTAGGCCCAGGACAGTCAGTACAAGAGCAGCTGGCAGGGTCCACCTTCAGCAAGCCATTCAGGCTTAACCATGGCTCCCGCATCAAGCAAAGCTGCATCGTCTCTGGACAGGCAGTATGTGAACAAGAGCCCCATGGGTCAGCGCTTGCTGCAAGAAGATGCCATCAGACAGTCTGGGGTGTCGGGTCCCTTGGGCATGGGTGTGGTGATGCAAAGTGAGTGCGGTTGTGGTGCTGTACCTCCTGTTGAACAATTCTATATATTTAGGGTTTAGGGTTTATGGCAGTTTGGCCCACACCATCGTGATATGAATTGCCATGTTGCTTGTTCTTACAAGTTCTGAATGTTGCATTATGACCACTAGAGTCAAGAAACACATTCATAGAACCTTGCAGAAATGCTCGTGTGCACTCACTACCCGTGCTTGACGTGCAGTTTGATTGGATCTGCTTCTTTTCGAACAACAGTTTGCCTGCTTAGGTATGTCCAGAGAGGCTGGTGAGCTACAGCGCACAGCTTCACCAAACCCCCTTGGTCCAAGTGATGGCTACAGCAAGGGCCCTCCCACAGCGTCCAGCACTGACATCTCACCAGAGCTTGTGCTTGAAGACTCATTTCCTGCTGCATTGGCTGACAACAACTTGATTGCAGCCCGGCACAGGCACCATGAGGCAAAGGAGAACATCACTGCAGCTTTGGATCCTGCATACAGCCATGAGAAGGTGTATCAGGCAACTCATTCTACCAGCAGCTGTGCTTACACTTGATTGTGGACAAAGATTGCTTGCCCACTCTCTGTATGGGAAGAGTTCAGGCTGGCATTGACCATGGTGTGATGCATGTATGTTGTGGTAAGCAGTGTTTGAACCTCACAAATTGAGTGAGCAACGTGCGCATAGTTTCACCTGCTGCCTGTAGATCTACAAGCTTTCAATGCCTTGAGAAGGCTGTAGCATGATTAAACCCACCACAGCATGTTGTTGATGTGAGGCATGCTGCAAAAGCTGGAGCCATGCTACAGTTGTTTACTGTTGATCACATGTTGACTCCTGAGCTGTTGCAGACTATGATGCCTGAGCAGAGTGTGGTCAGGAGCCCTCCCGCCAGATCCTATGCCCTGCAAGCAATCCAGGCCAGCAGCAATCCAGGTCAGCCTTTTCTACTGCTGTTCTTGCTACACAACACTGCCTGTTATTGATGTGACTTGCGCTGTGTGAAATGTGTAACAGATGCGCAACCATGATCCCCAAAGGTAGCATGGTTGACTGGCACCTTACTGAAAGCCACCGTGATTATGCACGTCTCCCAGACTTGACAGACGCCCTGCTATTGTGCATGGTGTCTTGCATGTACTTCTATGTGACAGCTTCAAACGGGTGTGATTTGCGCGTACCCATGATAACAGCAACAGTTGGAAATTGATTGGGTGCAGGTGCAAATGCAAATACGTTGGTGGCAGCCAGAGGCCCAGCCATGATGCAGTCTGACATGCATATTGCAGAATTCACCAGCATGCCCCCCCTGGCACCATCAGACTCACCCGGGCTTCAGCCACGGGGTGCATCTTCCTCTGCACCTGTGCAAGGTAATCAGGCAGTTGCAAGACCAGGAACCAATGTCACTGCACATTGAGTGGCAATCATACCAGCTTGTTCAGCAGATACCTGCATGTGGCGCAAGCCCTGTGATACAGTAGGGCTTGATTCAATGACAAAAGCAGTGCATTGCAAACTGCATATCATAGGGAGTTCAATGCCAACTGAAGGGCTGCATGCAGTGTACGTGACACCCAATTTGTTAATCTTCCGGCATGACCAGGCATGGTGAACAGTTTGCCATCTTACAGGTATGCTGGCACAACCCATTGCAAGATCCGCTGGAAGCCCCGCAGACCAACTTCAGCTTCCAATGGCGCCACCACCCCCCAGGCAGATGGTTACTGAACGGCCACTGCTGCCACCCTCCTCACCACTTCCAGGCATGTTTGCTGGGCAGGTCAGCAGCTCTGCACCACAGCTGCCACCACTGTCAGGACAGGCTGGGAGAAGTACTGGGGCAGTAGCCCCTGCCCCACCACCACCACCCCCTCCCCCGATGAAGTCTGGAGGTGGTGTGAGGGCTCCACCCCCACCTCCCCCTCCCCCGCCTCCTGGAGGGCTGGGTCAGCTGAGGGGACAACCACCTAGAGCACCTGCGCCTCCAGCTCATAGTACACAGCAGAACAGTGCAGTCTTGCAGGTATGCTTGCTACATACTGCCAGCATCTTGCTGCTGTTCCTGCTGCCAAAGCTATGAATCCCAAAAATCTGGCAACTTGCAAAATGCATGAGAAGTGTGTGTGCGTGTGTGTGTTTGTGTGTGTATGTGTGCAAATTATGCGCTAGAGTAATATCCAAAAACACAGGAACCTCAGCAGAACAGTACCATTGAAGGCAATAACACGCTGGGACTCAAGTCGTCTTGTATGGTGTCATTGATGTTTGCCCAGAACAGCTGTTTGAGCTGCAGCGCAACGCCATCATGCAGGGGCAGGGCAGTGCCGCTGGCACTAACAAGCCAAACGCTGGGGTGGCTGCCAGACCCACTGGGGGCAATGGTGGGGGTGTGCTGTCTATTGCTGAGCAGGCAGCACAGATGGCAGCCAGAAGGGTGAAGCCGCCCACAGTGCCAGTGGCTGCCATCCAGTCAAGCAGCCCAGTAAGCTGCAGTAGCTGTGTCTGTTTGGAGCAATGATTGTCTAGGGACAAGTATTGGACTGCATCTGTTTGGAAGGCAATTGTCAAAGAATGCTTCAGTGAAATAAACACTGAATGACAGGGATTATAAATGAATGAGGTCATAACCATCAGCAGCTTTGCGCATAGTACCGTACAATGTGTCAGCCAAGTGTCCTGCACATGTGAGCATCTTGACAGCTGTAGCTTTCAGCAGCACACCAATCACATTTGCTGCAAGTCAGTGCAAGGACCTGTACGACACAGGCGCTGTGCTTCCTGGGATGCTGTTGGGCTGTTCATGTTGTTTATTGTGTGTCATCTCTATTTCAATCAGGTTGGTTTAGGGACACTGCAGCACACTGTATATCCTACAATGAGCAGCACCCACCCTGCTCCGGTCCTAGTTGCAGAAGCTGGCAAGCAATGATGATACAAGTCAGGCACCAAAATGCTGTCTGATGCTTTACCCTGACCTGTTCCCGTTCACTTGCTGCAGACAGGCACAAGCAGCAGCACTCTGACCTGTTACCGTTCACTTGCTGCAGACAGTCACAAGTAGCAGCACTCTGACTCCCGGCCCTGCTGGCCCAGTGAGTTTCAGGGATGGTGCAAACGTTGCTACAGCAAGCGCAGCTCACAAGCATGCTCCAAGTGATGCATACGAGCTGGAAGACCTGGATGAGGATTGGGTGGCCATGCTGAATGTGTTAGACAACAGACTATTGGAGGTAAGACTGCATGAACTGATCTGCACATTGGTGCTGCTTTGTGCTGCTTCTAGCAACAGGTCCCATCAAGCAATCACACAAAGAAGAGTGAAAAGGCGCACTGGTGAAATGTGCGGAGTTAGCTATGGACTGTTATAGCTATGGAGCTTTGGCTCTCAGATTCATAACCTAAGGCCAATGGCGTGGTGATTCAGGTTTGACAGCATAAGCAGACGTACACAGTATACTTGCTTGATAGATTGGATCTCAAATACACATTCACACGGATGCACTAATCTGCAGAGCTTGGTAAAATGCCTGGATCGAAGAGTTATTGCATCAGATATGCATTCAAGCAAGGTTGTGTTACACTGCGCAATGCATTGAAATGCATCTCAGAGGCTATGTCAACAGTCATGGAGAGTACACAGTACACTTTATCCAGGCACTGTTCTGAAATATGTGCGTTTTCATGACCAAGTGCCACTTGCCTGCGACAATGGTGGCTCAGCATACATCAGCACAATTCTGCTTTCAATCTGTTTCCTTAATAGGTTGGATCTCAGATACACCTTCCCATGGATACACTGATTTGCAGAGCTTGGTAAAGCGCCTGGACCAGATATTGTGTCAGATACAATCTGTTTGGCAAGGAATGAAAAAGCTGCTGGCTGCTTGTTTCTGCTTAATTCTCCATCGCAGCCTTTATTCTCCATGCTGCTCGTGATCAGACTACCTCATTATCATGAGGCACATTGCACAGTTGCACTTTGGCTTTGTTGCAGGTGGGCAGACCAACCATGGTGGCAAAAGAGAGGGCTGTTGCTGTTCGCAGCTTGCTGGTTTCAACAGGACGAGAAAAGCCAGATATAGCATTGCAGAATGCCATTGAGGACATTGAGCGCTACAGAAGAATTCACTAGTACCACATGCATGACGCCTTTCATCGCATAGTTACACTATTCTGCCTTGGGCAACATGGTGCATCAGTTTGTAGATGCGATGTAACTTGCATTTCCAGCCTGTGGACATTGTTCAGCAGTACTCAATATCTACATCTGTCAGGCTCCTGTTCTGTGGTGCATTTGTTGACAGATGCTGTCCAGCAATACATTGTGGCACTATGACAGTTGCTGTCCAGCAGTACAATATAACACTATGACAGATCCTGGCTAGTAATACATTGTGGCAGTATGGCAGTTGCTGTCCAGCAGTACAATATAACACTATGACAGATCCTGGCTAGCAATACATTGTAACACTATATAGTACATGACTGAATGGAATGGGCACACTGGGCACAAAGTTTGTTGATTTTGCAAGTCCTTGCTGGACACTGCAACTGAACACACATTGTCACAGCAAGCACAGGGTGACATCCTCAGCACAGCTTGTCCAGAAATCACTGTGATCCCAGCAGCCTGCTTGCGTGCTGAGATGATCCTAACGCTTTGTCTGTCTGTTCATCCGTTTATCCTGTCCATGTGGTGTCTGACTTGGGCATTGATGTGCCAGCAAAAAGCGCCTCAGCTTTCTGAACAAGCACATTTGATGCGGGGATGAACTTGGCAGAATGTACTCTGGCGCTTTCCTCTGCACACACAGAAACACAGTTGGACACTGTACAAGATGCTTACAGCTCCACGCAGTAGCATACAACACAGGCACAATCACACAGAGGCAAAAACAAAAGGTAACATGGATCAAATGTGGGCCAGATGCCCCAGTTGCAGTCACCTGTTTCACCAATACTTTGCAAAAACCCTGCGCGGGTAGGCAAGGTGTACATGCCACCCTTTACTGCTGTCCTGACAAAGAAGTTGTGCATGGGTGCCATTGTGCTACTGTACGCGCTTGCAGTTGCTGTGTGCAGCGTACACGCTTTGTCAGCAGCCAGATTTTGCAGAAGTGAGGATATGAATGAAATGGATGACAGCAGCCTATGCAAATTGCGTGAGCAGCTGTTCTTTGTAGTCACAGTCCCAGCCTGCAGGTTCACAATGCAGTCTGGAGTTTCCGCTGGCATAACAAGTGTGTGAGAAAACAGCAAAATAAGGTTGCCTGCTGCCTGCCTTGCTAGTGCTTGGCCAGCAAGTGGCCATGGAAGCAATGCATAGTACAAGATACACAAGTGGTGATCAAGCGGCAACGCATGTAGTACGAAGTGTGACCACCTTCTTGTCAGCAGCAACCACAGCATTCAGTGTTGGAAGTCTGGACGAGGCCTGCTCCAAGGACTCCCTCTGTAGTAAAGGCAGCGAAAGATTCAGCAGTTTTGGGTCAGCAAATGTTATGTTAGGCTGTCAGTTACCTTTACCACCATATCTTTCTTAGCAAACGCAAAAGCTTGACCTGCATAATTGGTAATAGGAGGTGTTGGGATGGAAGCTATACCTTTGCAATCAGCTCTGACTTTGCAAAAGCGAAGACTGCGCCTGCAAAAGCGATGGGCACAGTGTTGGGCCAATGGAAAAGGCATATGCCTTTGAAGCCAACTGTCCGCCCACAAGAAGGCTACAAGGTCAGGGTTCCCAGACACAGTAGGCCTCTCGCGATCGGCTAGCATACCTAGCCTATCAAACACCGGCAGTATTGCTTCGCAGGCCTTAGCAAATTGCAGAGTGGACAAGTCGCCACGTGTGTCAACGCTTTCGAAAGCTCTAGCCAATCCTGGAAGGAAGATGCCCTCCTGCTGTGTCCCCATGGGTCAGTCACAGCCTCGCCAGGATGTGTTGTCACTACTAGATTGGATGATCGATCAAATTTCACGGTGTGTCGACAAGCCAGGCGCGGCGCTAAGATGACCTGGGGTGATTGCAACTCTATGTGACTTCTGCGATGCTGAGTGACAGGGGTTCCTTCTTCTTCCAAGATTGGACTGCGAAAGTAAGAACGCTGTCAGCCGGCAAGCCACTGGCCCCACTTTCTATCAGATCAGGTGCCAGAAGATTGCCTTCCTACAAACGAGAAGAGAGCTTGCATTATTACAAGAAAGCAGAGACTGCTTTTCCAACGTCAAAGACTCTAACTCTCACAAGTGTATACTACGTAGTGTGTGAAGTTGTAAAGGTTATTTTCAAAGGCAAGGCACCATATTGCAAACAAATCAAAAGCTTCAGATCAAGGCTGTAACAGTGTGAGATGCATATACGGCCTCCAGAGGAAATGTGCAATTCCTAGAACAACATTGATGAATGTACATGTGATGTACAACAAAAGCTAAGCTAGCCTTGTTTGAGAACCATGTAGGATCAACCCTTCAGCTCGCTAATGTATTGAATTGACAATTGCCGCCCACATGGTGGCCAGAGTTCATTCTCTTTAAGCCATTGTTGTTGCTTGTAGCAACCACCACCTACTTTGAAGATGGCATCAGTTGTGGACTCTTGTGCACTCCACATGCGGTCTGGAAATGTCCTTCTCAAAGCAACTGCAGAAGTGCAAGAGGCTCAGAGGTGAAGACAATAATCTATAATTGTGAGAGTTGAAACAGTTCAAGCACACGTTTTGGGTCCAAGCATTGAGCATTGAATGGTTTCTATCGGTCTTGCAACCGGTGAGACCTCTTAATGTTAACATCAACGTCGAAGACATAACTTCAGATGGGAAAGTGTTTCTGGCAATGATTCTGTGCGCACCATCACCAAAATGGCATGAGATGTCCTTTTCATATATGACATATATACCTTCAACGATTTTGGTCTCCGGCACTTCTGACAAGCTCAAAGGTGGTTCTAAGCCCATAAGTAGTCTTGACAGTATGTCCTTCAGAGTTTCCTTTGTCATGTTTGCAATGATAACATTCTGCTCCTTCAACATAGCCGGAACTTCCTCAAGCCTTGCACTTCATTGAATATTCAACCATGGTGGCCACATTAATGTATTCAAACTATGTCCGCCATCATTGTATTATTATAAAGAAATATCATAAAGTGAACGGAGGAAAATAATTGAAAGTTTTGTAAATTATAAAACAAAAACATTTAATTTAATATATTTGCTGAACATTAGTATGCCTTGCGCACAACGTGTGGACTTTGTGTGGACAATTGGACACAGCCAATCAAATTCTGAAGGAGGTGCAAAACACACACAGTTTTGGAACATGCGCAAATTTGATAAGCAGATCAGAAGGCGCCGGGCTTGCATCAGTGGTGGCACTCTTTGTCTTAGATGAGCTAAAGAACATCCCCAAGCTTGAGACCTGAGTGTTGGGCCATCGCACTGCGTGACTTATAATGAAAGAAGTCCACAAATACCATTGCACACAACAAGTTGCTTTTGAACCAGCTCAGGACGTTGTCTTCTAAACGTATCCTCATATTGATTCTGACAGCGTTGCAACACATGCCTAGTGAAATACCCCAGACCTTCAACCTGCCGTTTGGGAAGCTTGCATGGAACAGCTTGTGCCAAGCCCTCAAGGACACCGGCAACCTCGTCCAACAACTCCTCAAGAACAATAGCTTTTGGTTTTGCAACCCAAAGTGGCACTGGGTGGCTACCACAGTCATCGTCTACAATGTCAAGTTTGTCAGCATCAAATTGACAGACTGAGACATTCTGCCACTGTGGAAAAACAGCGTTGAGATGCAAGTACTTCACTGCTGCTGTTGCAACTTGCACTGGGTCAGCAAAACCAAGCTGCTTGAGATGAGACTTGCTCAGGAACCGCAACTGTTGCAAGCCGAACACCAAAGGACCATCGTCAAAAGCATTGTGGTCAAAAGGCTGCACATTAACAGCCAAACACCTATGTTTCCTCAGTCCTGAACCATTCAGCTTGAACTTCCGTGCACAGCGAGCACACATTTCAGTAAGTTTGCGTTGGCAACCTCCGTACTGGCTCCGGTGACGATTGTAATTTCCAGATTGCTTTGTAGAATAGCCGCTAGTTGGACAAGTATGTATAGCCACCTTTATATGCAAGCAATGACTTGATGAGAGTTGCGGTTGGGCAAACATGCCACTAGCCTAGTATGCAGTGCAGGAACGGTCCACTCATGCTCAGCAGCATACCTCAACCGATCTTGAGAGCTGTGCACAGGCAATCGGAGGTGTTGGGGCTTCCACTCAGTGCCATGCTTCTCAATAAGATAGTATCGAATGGTCCAAAATTGTGGTTGAATTTGCTTACAGCCCGGTTTGATGGGCCGATTGAGTCTTCTAAGAATTGCTAATCGTTGTGCTTCCCATGTATTTGATTTTTTGGGGCCCCTGTTCCCGGATGATGACATTCTTGGTTGTTATGAGCAGGGAAATGTTATTTGTTATCACGACGGCACTGCTATCATGCACATGGTTCCTGAAGAGTATTCAGAACGGATTATTTCCAGTTTGAAAATCCGTCTCAAGAGGTATAAACAAATCTTCCAATTACATCAATACCTCATCGATAGTCCGCTATCGCGTTAAAAGGTACAAATGGTAACAATTAGCATTTGCAACAACTCGTTTTGCCGATAGCGTTCAAAGACCCAGCTCCAACGACGTGTTCGTTGTTAACTCAGAGTTCTGAGTCGCTGAGTCTTAGGGCGCTAGGGCGGCGAATGTAGATTTTTTGGCCCTCCGCCCTGATAACCGGCGTAAGGGCGCTCTAGCCCCCAACGATCTACCCTAACTACCAACGCATTCCCTAAATGCCGCTTGGCGGCCCAGCGGCTTCGCTGCTTCGGGTTTAGGGTACCTCACTGGCTCATGACCGCTCACTAACAAATAGCGTTCAAAGACTCAGCTCCAACGACGTTTTCTTTGTTAACTGAGAGTTCTGAGTCGCTGAGTCTGAAGGCGCTAGGGCGGCGAATGTAGATTTTTTTGCCTTCCGCCCTGATAACCGGCGTAAGGGCGCTCTAGCCCCCAACGCCTGATCTACCCTAACTACCACCGCGTTCCCTAAATGCCGCTTCGCGGCACTGCGGCTTCGCCGCTTCCGCCTTCGAGAACGTAGGGGATCCGTAGCATCTTGGCAGCTTGTTTTCGAAAGCTGATTATTGAGTTGTTGAGTTTTCTCATATCCCCACTCCCACTACCTGGTACGGCACTCCATCGTAACGCAGTTTGATGGAAGTACAACTCAATCAGAATGGCGAATTCTACTGTAGGCATTCAGCCTGTGGAGGGTGCATGGGCATCTGGGCTGGTGCACAGCCTATTATTACAGAATACTTGGCTAGAAAAGCCAATTTTCTCCATGGTTCGGAGTAAGTCTGCAGACAGCTTCTGAGTCAACAAAATTGCGCCCATCACAATCATTACAAGGGAAGATCACAATCAGCATCGCAAACAAAATTACAAGGAGTCACGGCAGCATCCAGAACCTTAAGGCCCCTCCCCTGATACAATTATGAGTGAAAGTTGCAACCGGATCGTGTGATTCTTATTACAAACAAATGTGGCAATGTAACTCAGTCAGCAGTGTTTATGTGTGCTGAGAGACGTGACACCAGCTTGCGCCTTGATTTGTTTCTTTTACCCTGTACAAATTGTATTTCACACCACTTTGACCTTTCTATCTGCACCATATGATGAACATGCGCTACCAGCATTTTTCCTTTGCCATTCCACATATAGTAATGTTGTTTTATGATTGTATAATTCAAAGTCGGCTTCACTTTATATACACATGTCATATTTCACAAGTTCATTTGTACAACTGGCAATATAACGAATCAATTGTAATAAATGCAAACTTAGCAATGACTTTCATGTGAATCTCCCTCTGAATGGAGATCAGCAACGTTGTTCGTTTCCGAGTTGGAGCCTAACGAATAAAATTATCCAAGCTGGGTACTAGAAGGCACAACTCCATGGCAAAGACTGTGGACCCTGTGATAAGCGCTGTGCTAAGAACTGATCGGCTCAGTGAAGAGACACGAACAGGGTACTCTAAAAGGCTCGCACTTATTGCAGCGGCTGCTGGCAATAACCCATTGACCCCTGTCTTGGCCCAACATCCAGACAAAGTGCTTGGTTGGATTCTGAAAAACTACCAGGAAATTGGGACGCAAAGAACGATGATTGTCGCAATCCTTGGAGCGTACAAAATCTTGAATCTGAAAGTGAAAGAGATGGGGAGCTATGAGATGTACTTGAAAGAATATGAAAAGCTGGATGGCGTACTTCGTGACCGAGCAAAAGATAATGTTCCGACAGACAGGCAGCGCGCAGGGTTTGTAAGTTATCCTGAACTGCAACGCGTCAGAAAAAGGCTCCCTGTGGGTTCCAAGAAACGACTACTTCTCAGTTGTTATGGGGGCTGTATACCCCCTCTTAGAAATGATCTTCATGCATGTGCTATAAGGAAACTGGAGTGTGATAACGAATCCGCAAGACAAGCCCTTTTGCAGCAGATTACTCCCAATGAAATCTTGCTTCCTTATGATAGAAAAACACCGGGTGTTCTCATTTTGAGGGAGTTCAAAACACAAAATCGCGAAAACCCAAAACTTTATAGCCGTTCACTGGGCGATAAACTCACAACTGAGCTCAGGGCGT
>JAABUP010004939.1_pt1 | contig 21192 bp, 19 predicted proteins | sample 5559201 | NCBI WGS metagenome assembly JAABUP01 (sample SAMN10711887, study PRJNA513373) | rock metagenome | isolation source: Antarctica rocks | place: Antarctica
CGCGCGTCGTCAAACAGAAGATGGCCAATTTTCGTGTCAAGACCGCCCAGCATCAGCGCTGGCCGCAACCCACGAAACCCTTCGCTGACGCTGTTGTGCTGCTTATCTAAACGGTCTTGTTTCTAGTGGGTCGGTCGGCATGCACGTAGCCATTCTGCTGGGGCATGCGATACTGCGGGTGTCAATCTGCGTTATCCGTATGGGATGAGGTGTGCCATGACCCGCCGTCAGATAGTGCCGCTGCGCCCGCTGGCCGAGGAAGAGCGTACGGCGCTCATACAGATGAGCCGGGCGCAGCGCGAGCCAGCCATGTCGCACGAGGGCACTGTCAATTAAAGTTGGGGCGTGGGGCAGGCGCGTACTTCGAGGCGTATTGTGGTGGGCGGATGCCGGTAGGTCAGGCCATCGCCGGGGTGCCGGTGACGGGCCGCCAGGAGGCGCAGCGCGCGGCTCTGGTCGCGCGGTAGGCGGCGGCTGGTCAGGCGGTGGCGGCGCGGGCGGAAGAGGCCGGCGAGCGGCCCGTAGGCGGCGAGGCAGCGCTGGGCGTGCCCCGGCGACGTGAACCGCCGCATCCGCCGCTCCCGCTCCCGCGTCGGCTGGTGCGCGTTCTCGGCGCGGTTATTGCGCCCCTTGTGTCGCCGATGCTCGACACGCGGCAGCACCGCCCGCTTGGCCGCACTATAGCTCGCGCGCTTGTCGGTGAGCAGCACCCGTGGCACGTACCGCAGCCCCTTGAGCAGTCGGCGGAAGCACTGCCGCGCGGCGGCGGCATCGCGGCGGGACTGCACCAGGATAGCGAGGACGCTACCCTCCTGGTCCACCGCCCGCCGGAGGGAGTGCTGCACGCCGCTGCTGCCGATGAACACCGCATCGCGGTGCCACGTGTCCCCAGGGCGCGGCCGACGGCGGCGCAGCCCGTTGGCGGAGGCCTGGCCGAACTTCCGAGACCGGCGCCGGATCGTCGCGTCGGTGAGGAGCACCCCGCGCTCGGCGCGCACTTCCTCCACATCGCGGTAGCGCAGGGCGAAGCGGAAATACAACCAGACGGCGTGGCCGATGAGCTCCACGGGAAAGCGATAGCCGGCGTAGGTAGGAGGCGCCGCATCTCTATTCATGCTACAAGTATCGCACGTCAGCAGCGCGTGATCCCAAGTTGACAATACCTCGCCGACGCCATCGCCTACGCCAACACCATGGACGGCAGCTACCTCGACTTCAACCACATGGCCGCCCTCGGCGCGGCCTTCACCGCCTGCGCCATCGTGGCCGCGCTGGACACGCTGGAGGACACGAGGGTGCCGGGGCAGGAGGCGCTGGCCGACACGCGGCGGGTCTGGAGGCCACCGGCGCGCGAGTGACGACCGATCGGGGGACGGGCCAGCACTGGCCCGCCCCCCGGCGGGCCGAGGTGTCGATTTACTGGCCCGGGGCCACGATGAAGTTGAAAAGCGTGTCGCCCGTGAACGTGATGGTGAAGTAGCTCGAGCCGTCGGCGAGGATCGTGTGGCCTTGGTTGTTCAGCACGGTGATGGTCGACACCGACACCGGCATCGCGACGATAAAGGGGAAACGGCCGACGCTGCTGGGGGGGAACGATCCGGCGGGGAAGACGATGGTGTAGCTCCCCGACCCGGTGCGCGTCGAGCTGAAGCCGCCGCCCTGAGACGTGCCGTCCGGGTTCACGGCCCCGACGTGGACGCCCAGTGTCGCGGCCGTCGCGGCGGAACTAGGGGCCGTCTGCCAGGCGACGCCAGCGTTCGTGGCGGTCAGGACCTGCCCCGGAGTCGCCCCACTGTTGCTCAGCTTCGCCGCAGTCACCGTACCGTCCGGCACGGTCTGCGCGGTCTTGGCATTCACGACCGGCGGGTTACTCCCTAACCCCGCCGTGCGCGCCAGGAACGAGGCCATCTCCTCGCGGGTGACCAGGCCATTCGGGCAGTACTGGGTGTAGTCGGGTGGGTTACACCCCTTGGTGATGCCGACGGCGGCGATGGCGGCGATGTTGTCGTTGTGCGGGCTGCCAGTGTTGAGGTCGGTGAAGCCGGCGGCGAAGGTAGCGAGCGGCGTGAGCACGACGAGCAGCGCCACGAGGGCGAGCGGCAGGAAGCGGCGGGGTAGGCGACGGCGCGGGCGGTGCTGTTCGGCACGGAGGGCCGCTTGATTGGCCTGGAGCGTCTCGACCAGGGCGCGCAGTTGGGCCAGTTCGTCATGGGTGTGATCGTCGGCCATGTCCCCCTCCTCGGCGATGCGGTTGTGCGGCACGGTTGCCGCTCGCAGCGTAAGGCCTCCGAAGGTGTGTGTCCATCGGGCGAAAGAGGGATTGCTCATGTGCTTGTGTTATGCTGCGCCGCATGAATGACGATCGAGCTCGGGGCCGGAACCGGGACCGGAGCCGATCGAGGCCATCTATCGGGTGACGCCGACCGAGGTAGAGCAGGCGATCGAGCGCACCGGGGCGAAGTATGTCGCCGATATGGCGAGCCTCTACGATCGCATCAGCGCCGAACTCGGGAAGGTGTACGAGGGGCAGCTGGCAACGAAGGACCAGGCGCTCGCCGCGCACGCGCTGACGATCGCCGAGTTGCGCCGTCGCGCCGAGGTGGCCGAGGCGGAGGTAGCACGGCAAAAGGCAGCAGAGGATAAGCGGATCGACGCGGCCGCCGAATGGCAACGCGCCAACAACGCCGCGCTCGGCGTGCAGCGGGCTGGGTCGATGCTGCGCCCCAATCTCGAGAAGGTCGCCGATCGTCTGGATGCCGCCAAAGCGGTGCCCCCCATCGATCAGCCGGGCCAGCAGCGCACTATTTGGGAGCGTGTGCTGGCCCGCTTGCGCGGCGAGTGGTGAGTGTGTGGCGGGCGACGAGCACCGTGGCAGCCGCGTAATACACAAATTACAAGCACTGAAAAGGGTGGTAAAAAGGGGTGCAAAAAGGGGCGGTGGACAGGACGCGAAAACCCGCGTGGTTGCTGGGAAATCCGGCTATCGCGATCGACCACTCCACCTCTTTTAACACCGCTGGTGTCGGTGGAGAGCGGCACGGGCGGCATCAGCGGACCCCAGCGCTTCGGAAGCGCCCACCGTGGCACAGGAGACGCGCCCGGCGTGTGGGCGCGGCTCAGGCGCTGGTGGGGGCGATGAGGAGCGCTGGGCGCCGGGCAATCGCGGCTCTGCTGGGGCGCCTCCTCGTGGCGCTCGTGTTCCTGCTCGACCCGGCTATCCTCGAGCTCCGGATCCGGAGCACGGGGTTGGGTCCGCCGGTGTCCCCCGTCCTCGTCGTCCTGCTGCTCGCGCTCGCCGGGGGCGCGATCTGGCTCTGGACGCGCCGCGATCCCCCCGATGAAGGGGGTTAGACGGTCAGGGTGAAGCCGTCGAGGAGCGCCAGCAGCGCGAGCGCCCCGGCGGCGAGGCTGACGCGCCAGACCGCCCGGCGCCGGAGCAACGCGGCGATCGCCGACAGCCCGATCGCCACCTGGAAGAGGGTCACCGCCACGGCGAAGCGGTGGTGGTGCGCCAGGTTCGTGCGCGACTCCGCGTTCAGCGCCGCCGTCTCGTCCCCGAGGCGCGTGGCCTCCGGTTGCAGGCTGTCCTGCTGCGCCTGCCGCCGGGTGGCTTCGTCCCGCGCGGCCTGGATCTCCTGCGGCGTGCCGCCCGTGTGCGCCAGGAGCGCGGCCAGGTTCTGCGCCTGGTACTTCTTGATGCTGTCGGCCTGGTACTCGCTCCAGGTGTCGACCGCCTGCGTCTGCCGCAGGACCCCCGCGTTCGCCGCGAACAGCGCCTCGTTGGCGTAGCTGCCCGCCTCCAGCGCGGCGATGGCGGCGAAGGGGGCGGTGCTGACCGCCAGCGCATCGAGCCAGCGTGGCCGTCCTCGTCCCTCGCGCGCCGCCTCGGCCGCCTCGCGCCGACGCTCCGCGACGTCATCCCGACCGCGGTCGATCCCCACGTCGAGGCCATCGCTCATCTATTGCCGCCCGTCGGCGCGCGATGGGGTGCACCATGCCGCGAGGAAGGCGTAAGAGCGGATCATCCGGCGGGTTCCTGTCGTGCTCGTCACGGCGCATGGCTCGTCCGCCTCCTCCGGAGCGGTGCGGCGCATTACGCATGCCAGCGGGCGCGGGGGCTATTTGGTCGGTGCCCAAACCTGTAAGGGAGGCGGTCGGGCTGCTCGCGCTGGGGCACCGGTCCCGCACCAGCCTGCGACGGGGACCATGTCCCGGTGCCGCTAACCGGCAGGCGCGGAGGGCCGGTCCGCATCCGCGCCGGGCGTCGCCGGTGCGTCGCGCGCGGGTGGCCCCGGCGACGCCGACGTGCGCCCGGCGGCCCGCCGGGCCGCCGGGGCCAGGACCCGCAGCAGCACGATCTGGATCACGGTCGCCAGGGGCACCGCGAGGATGGCGCCCGCCAGGCCGAGCACCGCCCCGCCGATGAGGGTCGCCACCGTCACCGTCAGCGGGTTGAGGGCCACCGCCCGGCTCATCACGAGCGGCACCACCGTCTCGCCTTCGACCTGCTGCAACACCAGGTAGAAGACGAGGACCTTGAGCGCCAGGAACGGGTTGCCCGCCACCAGGGCGACCGCGAGAGCCGCGCTCCCGCTGATCCAGGGTCCCAGGTAGGGGATGATCTCGGTCAGCCCGGTCAGCAGGCCGACGAGCAGCGCGTAGGGGAGCCCGAGGACGAGCAGCCCGAGTCCGGTGAGCGTGCCGATGACGAGCATATTGACCAGGATGCCGCGCACGTAGCCGCCCAGCCCCTGCCCCAGGGCCGTCAGCAGCGCGGCGACCTCGCCCTCGGCGGCGGCGGGCACCAGCCCGAGCAGGAACGCCCGGAGCTGGTCAGCGCTGAGCACCCAGAACAGTGTCATGGTGAGGACGACGATCGTGCCGACCAGCGCGGACAGCAGGTTCGCGGGTAGCCGCAGCAGTGCCGGGACGGCCCGGGCGGCCCCGGGCGCGAGCTGGCTCGCGACGGCACCCAGCGCCTGGCGGACCGCCGGGCGCGCGCCGAGGGCCTGGCCGGCCTGATCGCCCCAGGCCTGGAGCCGGGTGCCCGTCTCCGGGAGCTGGTCGAGGAGCGCGCCGACCTGCCGCGCCGTCGGCGCGACGAGCAGCCACCCGAGCCCGGCGAGCGCCGCGCCGACGAGGAGATAGAGCAGCACCACGGCGACGGCCCGGGGCAGATGGGCCCGACCGAGCCCGGCGACCAGCGGACGCAGCGCCTCGCCCAGGATGATGGCGGTGAACACCAGGAGGAGCACGCCCGACGCGTGGACGAGCACCACCAGGAGGCCCGCGCACGTGACGGCGATCGCCGCCGTCAGCCAGAGCGTGCGCGGGGTGATCGCGACCACCCACCGGCGGTCATCGCGGGCCGGGGCGGACGCAGCCGCCGGTTCGGGGGGCGGGATCATCATGCCGTGACTCCCTCCGTGGGTGCGGGCACTGCCCGACCGGCGCGCTCAGTGCTCGAACGTGAGGACCTGTGCCTCTTCCAGCAGCCACGATCCCGGCATACGGCCCGACTCGTAGCGGCAGATCGCCCCGTCCAGCGGTTCGTCCCCGCGCCCAATGATCGCGGCGTTGGCGGCCGCCAGCGACCGCCAGGCCCCGTCGATCAGTGCGGTCGACTCGGCCGCCGCGACGTCTTGCGGCGACATCCCGAGGTGCTCCGCCCAGAGCGCCGCCCGTAGCCCCCGCGCGAGGGGCGCGTCGCACACCACCGCGTCCAGCTCCGTGTCGGTGACGAGCCCGCGGTCGTTCAGGTTCGCCGAGCCGACCAGGCACCACGCGTCGTCGATCAGCGCGACCTTGGCGTGGACGTAGGTCGGGCGGTAGGTGAACGCGCGCCGCCCGGGCCCCACCCCGCCGGCGTAGGGGCAGTAGGCCGCGACCAGGCCGCGGCCCGCGTCCGCCGCGCGCAACTGCGCCACGTGCCGGTCGTTGTCGAACTTCCCGTCCGACGCCTGGGCGGGCAGCACCAGCACGATGCGGAACGCCGGGGTCGGCGGCTCCCGGAGCGCCGCGAGCAGGACCTCCATGACGTGCGGCGACCACAGGTACTGGTTCTCGAGGTAGATCAGCCGGCGCGCCCCCCGCAGCGCCGCGAGGTAGGCGTGCTGGATCCCGAACTCCCCGCGCGGGGCGAAGGGGTAGGTGCGCGCGGGGATCGTGCGCACTATCTGCACGGGCGTCCGCCAGGCCGGGTCGTAGGCCGGGTCGCGGTGCGGCAGCGCGGCCTCGCCGGTGACCGCCCGCCAGCGCTGCCGGAAATTGTGCTCGACATCGGCGACCGCCTGGCCCTCCAGGCGCAGCTGCACGTCGTGCCAGGTGGGCCCGACGCGCAGCGGGTGGGCGGGGGTATCCCAGCGGTCGCCCTGGAACGAGGTCAGGTCCATGCCCCCGACGTAGGCGATCTGCCCGTCGATGACGATCGCCTTCTGGTGGTGGGTGTGGGTGGGGTGGGCCCGCGGGTCGAGCGCGCAGCGCAGGTCGCCGCCGCCGTCCAGCAGCGCGGCCCGCGCCGCGCGGACCAGCCGCGTGGTCGACTGGTAAAAGGCGGCGGCCCCGCTCCACAGCAGGACGCGGACCGGCACGTGCCGCGCAACGTCGGCGAACACGCGGCGCAGCTGCGTCTCCGCGAGCAGGGCCCGGGTCTCGCGCCGCAGCGGCATGGCGGGGGTGAGGCACCAGCCCGCGATATAGACATAGGCCTCGGCGCGGAGCAGGTCCGCGTGCAGCGCGGCGAAGAACGCCGCGCCGTCGACCAGCGGGGTCGCGCGATTGTGGGCGGTGGGCGGGGTGCCCCCGGGATACCAGCGGGGCTCGCCCCCCCACCAGGCGGCCCGCGCGCGCCCCCGCTCGGCCGCGGTGGGCCGCCCCCGGCGCAGGGTGCGGGCGTGGCGTCGCTGCGTGACCGGCCCCAGGAGGCGACGCAGCGGCCGCCTCGCGTAGGCCCCGACGAGGTGGGAGAACGCCATGCCAGCCCCCGGGCGAGCGCCCTCGCCGTGCCGGGTCGTCCCGGGGCGGGCGCGCCGACATCCTAGCACAGGCACGGTCAACGTGCGCAAGGGGTGTGCGGGCGTGTGGGGGCGCGGAGCGGTGGTCGCTCAGGCGGCGGACAAGCCGACGACCGCGCACCAGTGCGTCTTCGCCATCGTAGGCTCCTTTGTAAGGATCGTCCTCCCCGGTATCCCGGTGTCCACGGAACCGACGCAAGCCCACAGCTCGTCATCCTCCGGCGCAGCGTCAAGCGCCCGCGCTGCACGCCGACCGACCGAGCGGTCCTGGTGCTGCGTTCCAGCCGCCTCGGGGCTTGGTGTCTGGCGCTGCTGATCGGCGCTGCCGAGCTCCCAGAGGGCCTCGGCGACCTGCCCGGCGTCGCCGAGCGCGCGGAAGAGCCCGAGCGCCTCCTCCCGCAGCGTCTCCCCGCGCGGCCTCGCTCGCGTGCCAGACCAGCCAGCCCACGTCCCGGAGGACGTCGGCCAGGGCGCGCGTGTCCCCTAGCGCGCGGTGCATCCGCACGCGCGACGACACGGGCCTCGCAAGCTGGCTGACCGAGGCGGAGGGGTGTGCGGTTGCCGAGGTGAGCGACTTCGCGGCGAGGATCCGGCGGGATCCGGCGGTCATCCAGGCGGCGCTGGACTATCCCTGGAGTTTCGGTCAGGTCGCGGGGCAAATCAATCGGCTCAAGCCGGTGAAACGCGGCATGTACGGGCGGGCGGGGCTCCCGCTCCTGCGCCGCCGCTTCCTGCTTGTCTCCTGAGCATACGGTTGCCGGTTGTTCGCGGAATCCGCCATCGCCCTCCTGCTTCGGCGGCGGCGAACTCATCAGGCACGATTCCGGGAGGGGCGATTGTCGCACGGACGAGGCCGGTCCAGGTTCACCAAACCTGATATCACTGGCGAAATCGGTCGGGTCGTGGTGGCGGGGCACCAGCCATGAGCGTCGCGAAGGGCGAGCGGCGCATCTTTGCCCGTGGCCTGCCGCTGAACCACTCGCCGAGGCGGAGGAGGTTGAGACCGACCGCGGTCAAGACGTGGCCGAGATGGACGTGTTCCTGACCGATATAGCGCGTCCGTCGCAAGCGGCAGCGGCGGATCCCGCGCGAGAGGGTGCCCTCGATCCCGGCACGGCGGGCGTACTGGGACGTGCATGACGGGGTCCCCTCGCGCCGTCGTGCCGCGTGCAACGCGAGATAATCGGCCTGCGGGCGCACCGAGAGCATGCGCAGGGGCTGCAATCCTTGGTCGAGAGCGTGATGCGGATGACCTCGCCTTGCTTCGGGTCGATGGTCGTGCTCTAACTGAGGCTCGTGTGCCCCTGTGGGCATGTCGCTTGCTGCCGCTCCCGATCGGGTTGGAAATACTCGGTGGCGAAGCCCGTCCGCTCGCGCTCCTGACACTGGTAATCATGATTCACCGCCCTCGGCGCGCTCCCCTGACCTCCGGACGACAAGATATTCGCACCAGGGAACAAATGGCCTGGCATGTCAGGCGTGGGGCGTGAGACCGCACGCGTCGCGCGTCGCCGACACTGGTCCCACGGCGACCTCCCGTCGATACGCCGCCATCGCCTCCTGCGCCGACGCAAAGACGCGGCCTGTCCCGACGCGCGCGGAGATGCCGAACCGGTCGAGTTGCTCGCGCACATCCGCAGCCTCGGCGAGCGCGATCGTGAGCCCGCGCCCCTGGAGTCGGGCCAGCGTCGCGGCGAGGGTAAGCCCCGCGGTGTAGTCGATATCGTCGGTGGCCCCCAGGTCGAGCACGAGCCACCGGACGGGGTGGGGCGCGTCGGCGACGAGCGCCTGGAGGCGCGCCGCGCAGTAGTCCGCGTTCGCGAAGAAGAGCGGGGCGGCGAAACGGTAGACGAGCAGCCCCGGCTCGGTCTCGGCCCCCGGCACGGCGTCGCGCACCCGCACATGCCCGTCCGCCAGGGTCAGGACGCTATCCTTCGGATGGTATTCCTGGCGCAGGTGATCGAGGATCGACAGGCCGATGGCGACGAAGATGCCCCGCTCGACGCCGAGGAAGACGACGGCGAGGAGCGTGGCGACGGCCACGGCGAACGTCGCCTTGCGGAAACCGTAGATTTGCCGCAGGGATCGCACGTCGATCAGCCGCGCGCCGATCAGGGCGACGAGCGCGGCGAGCGCGGCGGTCGGGAGCCAGGCGATCACACCCGTAGCGACGAGTAGGACCGCGAGGGTCACGCCGGCGGTCGCGAGCTGGGCGACCTGGGTCCGCCCTCCCGCCGCGTCCACGACCGCGGTTTTAGTGGGGCTGCCGTTGACCAACGAACGTGCCGGACACCCCGGCCAGGGCGTTGGCCGCGCCGAGTCTCACCAGGTCCCGATTCTCGTCCAACTGGTCGTCATATTTCTGGGCGAAGCTACGGGCGGTGGCGGCGCTCTGCGCGACGACGACCAGGGCCATCGACGCGGCGACGGGGAGGAGGCGCGCGACGTCCGCCAGGGACACCGCGGGCAGGCCGAACGCGGGCAGCCCGGCCTGCACCCGGCCCACCACCGCGACCCCGTGGCGGTCGAGCCGGAATACCCAGGTCGCCGCGATCGCCAGCACCACGGCAAGGAGCGCGCCGGGCACCCGCCGGGTGAAGCGCTCGAGGAGGAGGAGCACGGCGAGGACGGCCAGGGCCAGGGCCAGTGTCGGACGGTGCGTCGTCGGCAACGCCCGCACCGTCGCGAGGATTCGCCCGGAGAAGTCATCGCCGGTGACCGTGACCCCGAGCATGTCGGGTATCTGGCCGACGAGCAGCGAGACGCCCACGCCGCCGAGGAAACCGACCAGGACCGTCCGCGAGAGGAAGTCGGCGAGGAAGCCCAGCCGCAGGAGCCGGGCAAGGAGGAGGAGGAGCGCGGTCAGTAGCGCCGCCGCGCTCGCCAGGGCCAGCCACCGCGCCGAGCCGGGCTCCGCGGCACCGACGAGCCCGCCGAAAAGGATCGCCGCCGTGGCCGAGTCGGCACCGACGACGAGGTGGCGGGAGGCGCCGACGAGGGCGAAGGCCGCGAGGAGCAGCAGGAGCGTGTAGAGCCCGGTCACCACCGGCGTGCCGGCGATCTTGGTGTAGCCCAGGCACTCGGGGATCGCAACCGCCGCGAGCGTGAGCCCGGCCAGGAGGTCCGGTGCCAGCCAGCCGCGCCGGTACCCGCGCATGCCCGGAGGCACCGGGAATCGCCGCAGCGCGCGTCCCCAGCCACGCCTCGCCACGGGTTTTGTCCGGGTCGAGTCGCCACGCCCCGTCGTCGCCATCGTCCCCCTCATATCCGCCATGGGTACGTCCGCCACCATCCGACTCGCGATGGCGCGCGGTTTCGTTGCCGGTGACGATGGTAGATTTGACCCTGCACCATGGCTTCGGTCGGCGGCTAATCTGGCGAGAGTCCGATTTTACCGCGTGTTAACGCTGGTTTAACCGTCGCTTAATCCGCAGGCGGCGCTGGCTTGTTATGCTGGGAACGCGGAGAGATCGCGATCACGATAACAGCGTCTGAGGTGAGGCTATGGGTATCGCGTTGGGCGAGTTGCTGCTCGAATACCTTGTCTCGCACCTGGCCGAAGCCGTCATCGTGACGGTCGGGCGACACGCTCTCCGGCAGGCCACACGCCGCGCGGCGTGTGGCCCCGCCCGGGCTGTTCCCCGCGCGCCGCACAGCCCCCGCGAACTGCGGCAACCGATGGCCCCAGGGGCCTGCTCGCAGCTACCCGGCCGCGTCCGCCTCGCGGTGCCGGGGCTGCGCGATAGCCCCACCATCATCCCTCTCCTCCTCGCGCACGTACGGAGCCTCCCGGGCATCCATAGCGCCACCGCCAGCGCGCTCACCGGGAATGCCCTCATCGTGTATGACCCCCGACACATCTCGCTGGCGGCAATTCTCGCGGTTGTAGCCGCCGAGCCCACGGCGTGCGGCACGGGGGTTCCCTACCGCGAGTGGTAGGGAACCCCGAGGCATCGCTGTCGAGTGTCCAGGGGAGCACCGCGCGGTCCATGCCCCCGACGGTGTCGCCCCCCGTCACGTCGCCCCCCTGCGCCCCTCGGACGACGATCGTCAGCGCTGCCTCGAACGGCACCCCGCGACATAGAACCGAACATCGCGCATATGGTTGCGGGTGATCGCCGGGCCGAGCGTGGGACAACGCCATCGAGGGGTCAGCAACGTATCCGGCGAAGAGGGCAAGAGGGCCGACGCACCGTCCAACGACCGGCACGACGCCGGGCCGCTCCTTCGACGCCAGGAGGCACCATGGTTGGCATGACACTCACGATCAACCGGTTTGTCGCACCGAGATCTTTGTCCCAGTCGCAACAAGCATATTCGTGCGCTGTCGAGCAGTTCGATAAACCGGGGTGCGGTGGTGGGGCAGACAAGCGAATGCCTCAGTCGCGCGTCGGCACCTCCTTGCGATCGGCGATCCGGCGCGCTTCCGCCCAGATGGAGCCTGGTCGTCGGGCGAGCATCTCGGTGGGAGCGACCAGCGTGATAGTACCCTTGCCGTCGCCGCCGACCGGTTGGGCCGCCCCGTCGAGCAGTTGCCCCGTCAGGCGGGACGCGCGGCTCGCGTCGGGGCGGTTGAGCATCTTGAGGAAGGGGATGGCGGCGATGAAGAGCCCGAGCGGCGGGTCGATCAGCCCGCACGCGACAGCGATCCCGATCCCGCCGTAATAGCCCGTCGTACGGGGCCAGTCGATCTTCACACGCCCGATTCGTGACGTCAGTCCCCGCTCGGTCGCCGGTATCTTCGCGCTCATCGCCAAGTCTCCTATTCCGCATCGCGTCGCCCCGCCAGATCCGCCGTCGAACGTGTTATTGCCACGCACCGGGCCGATCGGTGTGCTGCCCGGATCACCCCAGCACCGGTCCTCGTCCGCCGACCACGCCGCCCGACAACCCCGGAGCCCGTGGCGCGGCCCCTGGGAGAGCAAGCACGCGCCCCAGGGGGACGGCGAGGAGTGCCGCGCCGAGGATCAGCGCCCAACCGGCGGGCAGCGGCGAGGCCAGGCTGAGGAAACCTTGCAGCGTCGGCACCGTGAGCGCGGCGACGAGGATCGCGGCCGAGGCACCTACGGCGCCGAGGACGGCGCGGCTGAGCCCCCCCTCGGACCGGCCAGCGTCGAGGGTCTGCGCCAGCTGGGTGGCGACGATCGACGCGAACGCGACCGTGCGCGCCTGCGACAATCCCGCCGTGGCGAGCGCGACCCCGTAGGCCACCAACGAGGGGAGTGCCGTCGCCGCGCCGCGCCGCAGCACGTCGCGACGCAAGGGTGCGTCGAGCGCGGCCGTGCCCTCCCGGGCCAGCCCGGCGAGGTGGCGCGATTCCGGCGGTTGCAGCGCGATCGCCAGGGCGGGTAGTGCGTCGGTGATCAGGTTCACCGCCAGGATCTGCCGCGCCAGCAGGGGGGTGGCGAGGCCGAGCAGGCTCGCCCCCACCACCAGCCCGAGTTCGCCGAGATTCCCGCCCAGGAGCAGGCCGAGCGCGCGCCGAATGTTGCGCCAGAAGCTCCGGCCCTCGACCAGCGCCTCGACCAAGGTGGCGAAGTCGTCGTCCGCCAGGACCACATCCGCCGCCTGCCGGGCTACCTCCGTCCCGCCCCGCCCCATGGCGACCCCGACGTCAGCCAGCCGTAGCGCCGGCGCGTCGTTCACGCCGTCGCCCGTCATCGCGACCACATGGCCCCGCCGCCGGAGACTCTCGACGATCCGCAGCTTGTCGAGCGGGGTGATCCGCGCGACCACCGCCGCCCGCTCCAAGCGCCGATCGAGCACGTCGTCCGCCAATTCGGCGATCTCGGCCCCCGTCAACACCTCGGCGGCCCCCTCCTGCTCGAGCAGGCTCGCCTCCCGGGCGATGGCGCGGGCCGTGGCGGGGTGGTCGCCGGTGAGCATGATCAGCCGCACCCCCGCTTCCCGACAGCGGCGCACCGCGTCCGGCACGCCGGGGCGCAGCGGGTCGGCGATACCGACGAAGCCGACGGCGACGAGCCCCTGCGGGTCGTCGGGCCGCGCCCCCGCCGCGCCCTCCGCGATCAGCAGCACGCGCAGCCCGCGCGCCGCCAGGTGCGCGGCGCGCGCCAGGAGCGCCCGCCGCCCCGGCACGCCGAGTGGTTGGTCCGCGCCGCCGGTCCGAATGTGGGTGCAGCGCGGTGCCAGCACCTCCGCCGCGCCCTTGACCCGCAAGCGCTCCCCCGCAAGCGCGGCATGGAACCCGCGCGCCGGATCGAACGCCGCCTCCGCCGTGCGGGTGAGCCGGAGGGCGTCCCCGAGCCCGGCGTCCGCAGCACCACGCGTGACCGCCATGTCGGTCGGGTGCGCGCCGGCGTCGGCCGCGTCGGGGTGGGGGCTGGCGAGGGCGGCGGTCAGCAATACCGCGCGCAGTCCCGCCGGGAGGTCGCCCGGCAGGGGACTCTCCCCATCCTCCCCCGCACCGGCGACGAGGCAGAGCGCGAGCGTGCCGACCGTCAGGGTGCCGGTCTTGTCGGTGCAGGCGATGTCCACCCGCCCGAGCGCTTCGACCGCCGCGAGGCGCCGCACCAGCGCGCGACGCCTGGTGAGGCGGCGGGCCACCCCCGCCTCGCCGACCCCGGCCAGCAGCGGCAGCCCTTCCGGGATGGCGGCGAAGGCGATGCTCGCGCCGACCGCCAGCTGGGGCACCAACGGTCGCCCGCGCAGCAGCCCCGACCCGACGACGATCGCGCCGCCCGCCGCGGCCAGAGGGAGGAACTGCCGCAGCAGCCGACCCAGGCGCAGGCTGAGGGGGCTGTGCCCCGTCTCACCCGCCGCCAGCGCCGCGGCGGTCGCGCCCAGTCGGGTCTGCGCCCCGACGGCGACCACCACGGCCCGTCCGTTGCCGACGGTGACGTCGCTCCCTTCCAGCACGACATGCTGGCCGTCGGCCCCGCCTGTGGCGGCCTTGGGCACGGGTAGGGACTCCCCGGTCAGGGCCGCCTCGTCGACCTCCAGCCCCTGCGCCGCGACCACGCGCGCGTCGGCGGCGACGCGGTCGCCCGCGGCCAGGAGGAGGATATCGCCGAGGACGACCGCGGTCGCCGGGACCGTGACCGCCTGGCCGTCGCGCAGGACACGGGCCGTCGCCGCGCCGATCCGCGCGAGGGCCTCGGTCGCCCGGCCCGCCTGGTGTTCCTGCCACACCCCGATGGCGGCGTTGACCGCGAGCATCCCGCCGATGAAGGCCACGTCGGCCGGGGCACCAAGCGCTAGCGAGAAGCCCGCGCCGACGGCGAGCATGCCGGTGATCGGGGAGCGCAACTGGTCGAGCAAGGCCCCCACGATCGGATGTGCGCGCTCCGCCGGCCGCGTGGTGCGGTGGCGCGCGATCGCCTCCGCAGTCGTCAGCCCGGTCGCGGTCGTCCGCAGATCGCGCAGGGTGGTCGGCACGTCACGGCGTCCCCAGCGCTCCGGGCGCGGGTCGGCGAGGCGCGCGGCCATCGCGGCGGGACGTGCCCCGCCCCGGAGCCGCGCCCAGCCGTCCGCCAGCGCCGCGAGCGCGGTGGCGTAGACCGCCAGCGAGGCGCGCTCGATACCGGGCGCGCCGCGGAAGCCCCAGAGCGCGCCCGCGACGTTGGCGACGAGCGAGAGGCCCACCGCATCGCGGGTCGCCGCCGCGCGCGCCGCCCCCGCGTCCACGATCGCCGCGACCGCACCGAGCTCCGGGGCCAGGAGGTCAGCGCGCGCGGGGAAGCGGCCGCTCCGCCCCGAGGTCAGGCCGATCGCCAGGTCGCAGGCGGCGAATGCCGCCGCCGCGTCCGCGCCGTCCGCGAGCACCGCGACAACCTGCCCCGCCGCCTGCCGCGCGCGGACCTGGGCCACGGCACCGGGGGCAGCGTCGCCCCCCGGCAACAGCGCCACGCCGGTCCGTGCGGCGAGCGACGCCCCCGCGAGCGGGTCCCCTCCCGGGAGGAGCGCCACCGCGACGCCGTGACGGCGGCAATGCTCGAGCAACTCCGCGCCGCCCGGCGCCAGGCGGGGGCGAAGCACGATGAAGCCCTCCGACCGGTCCGCGCCCGCCCGTCGCAGCGCCAGCAGGCACTCGCCGCGATGGCGCAGGCGCGTCGCGGTCGGCAGGTACGGCCCGGCCGCGGCCGGGCCGAGCGTATATCGTCCCGCCGCGAGTCGCGCCGTCGCGGTCGTCCCGTCGAACGTCCCGGCGACGGCCTCGACCCGGTCGGCCACCGGGAAGGCGTCGCCCCAGGGCGCGCCCGCGGCCGCCGCGACACCACTCGCCCGCGCGAGCAACGCGCCGGCATCGCCCTCGGCGGCCAGGGGCAGTACCCCGGCGACCTCGAAGCCGTTGGTGAGGACGCGCGGCCCGTCGATCAGCAGGGTGTCGGGGCGACGTATGGAGCGCTCCGGCCGCGTGCCGACGACCGTGACCCCCGCGCGCAGAACCCGGGCCGAGGCCCCCACCGCGGCCGTCTCCATCCCGATCACGGCGGTGCGGGAATTAACGAGTAAGAGCGCGGCGAAGGTCCGGGCGAAGGAGCGGGTGGCGAGCGCAGTGAGCGCGGCGTAGCCAAGCGAGCCTAGCCCTGCTATCCCGATGTAACGATCGTAGAGGGTCGGGGCGGGCGGCCCCGGGCGGGGTTGCGGCGTGAACGGTTCGCCGCCCTCCAGGTGGAGCACGAATGGTCCCCCATACAGGCGGGCCCCGGCGGGCACGCGACCACCCGGGAAGACCGCTCCCGGCAGGCCGTCCCGGCCACTCGCCGTCCCGACCCCTTCGTGAACGGTCGCGGCCAGGGGGGTGCGGTCGCCCGCCTCGAGCCGGACGATCGCGCCCGGTTCGGCCGAAGCGGCGGTGTCGAGGCGGGCCTCGTACCGTTTCCAGGCACGCCGCCGCGCCACGATCTCCGTCACCAGACGCAGGCTCTCGGCGCCGGTGAGCGCCAGGCCGAGGGGGCTGCCGGCGAGAGCCAGGCTGACGATCGCCAGCCCCTGGAACAGCAGATCGGCCAGATCCCGTCCCAAGAGGGTACGCAGGCCATTGCGCGTCGCGGGGAACCCTTGCACGATGCCGATGACGCCAGCGGCCCGCGCAGGGAGCCCCCCGGGGAGGGGCGGGCCCTGGAGCCCCGCGAGTTGCCGCCCGGCCAGGAGCGCGAGGCCGAGGCCCGCGCCGACCGTGCGGCCGGCGCTCTGGATGAGGGGTTGCGGGTCCAGGGGGTGGGTCGGGCGGTCCTCGCCGGGCAGATCCGGCAGCTCGATGCCGCTGACCTCCGAGAGGAGATCCTGGAGGTCGGTCAGATGGGCGTCGAACTCGACGAACACGCGCCCGGTCAGGGGATTGGCGCGCGCCGCCCGTACCCCGGGCTGCCGCGCCAGGTGCTCGACGACGCGACGGGCCACGCGGGGATCGCGGTCCAGGCCGCGCATGGCGATCCGTGCCTGGCTAGTGGAACCAACGCGCTCATGCACGGCGCGCGGACCGACCGTACGGGCGGATTGTCCCGCGCGCGGGATCCCACTGCTAGGGGCAAAGCCCTGCGCCACCGGATCCAGCGCGCGCACGGCGGCGAGGATCCCTTCCGCGTCGATGAGCGCGGGGTCGAAGCGAACGAGGACATTGCCGGTGAGCGGATTGGCCTGCGCGCCGCGCACGCCAGGCAGACGCCGCAACGCGCCCTCCAGCCGCCAGGGCTCGTCACCAGCCCGCGCCGGTAGACGGACACGCACCCGCCCGGGGAGCGCATGCAGCACACGGGGTTCCTCGGCGACGGCGGCGCTCATCCGATCCTCGGCTCCTTCTCTCCCCAGCGCTGGTCCCGGCGCTGCTCGCATGTTCGCCGGAGCGGGCCACGGGCGCTGTGGCACAGCGCCATGCATCCTTCCGCCTACGGCTGGTGGATGGGGTTTATGCCCCTCGGCGAACGCTCTGGGCCTCCGCCCAGATATCCTCGACCTCCTCGCGCGTGTGGGCCGCCACCCGGCGGGCCTGCCAGCTCAGGAGCGCCAGCACGCCGCCGATCCGCTCGCCGGTGCGGTCGAGCGCGGCATCGGCGCGCGCCAGCGGGGCCGACCCGGAGGGCGGTGCCGGATCCTCCGCACCGGGCGTCCCGACGATCCCGGCGGTGGCCACGCCCGCCCGCGCGGCCAGGTCGCGGAGCTGGCCGCCGGTCTCCGCCGCCAGCGCCCCGAGGCGTCCCCCGAGCTGGTCGACCGCCGCTCCCGCGCGCGCGCCGACCCCCGGGGCGGGGGTGGTGCCGTGCGCCTGACGATCCGGGATCTCACTCATGGCTGCCCTCCGTCGCCCCGGCCATACGAGCCCGGGCCTTCGGCTTGGTCGTCCCGGCGGTGCTCGGCTCTTCCGACGGCTCCTGCGCGATGGATGGTGCCGGTAGCGGGGCTGGCGTCTCGGTGGGCACCGCACCCGCCCCGGCTGCGGCATCGGCCGTGGCCAGCGCCGGGGTGACCTGCCGGACACCCCGCCCGATCCCGCCTACCAGGGTCGTCAGGGCATCCCCGGCCATCATAATCCCCGCGAGGCCGAAGACCGCGCCGCGGCGCACCACGCGCCGCACCGGCGGCGAGAAGACGACGGCGCTCACCGCGACCGCCACCCCGACCTCGGGGTCCAGATAATCCTCGATCGCCATCGGGCCACCTCCTCAAACACATGCGGACACGCGTCGGTATCGTCGGATCCTGTGAGACGCACGGACTATGCCAGTGCATTAACCTCGCGTTAACCTCGACCATGTCACTATACACGTCGCGCGAGTTGCGCGCTGCGGGCTCGCTCGGCTCGCCTCAACGGGAGCGCTCGGGAACGACAACAATGCGGCCCGTCGGGCGCCTGTTCGTCATCTCCTGGACGGCAATGCGCTAGCGCAGGCCGCATCTACGCGCGTCCATGCGGCGGGCAAGTTGCGCGTCTGCCGCATGGACGCGCACGGCCAGTGTCATCCCCTCTCCGACGAGCCTAACGCATGCGGTTCCCGAGCCGGGTGGCGCCGAATCGTCGCGTGCCGACTCGTAACGGTCGACCGCGTCGCACCCAGCTACGGCAAGTGCCGCACGCACTTGCCGTCCGATACCGGGATGGGCCATCGTGCCGGTCGGGCGGTACCGTAATAGGGGCCAGGGCTTGTGCGGGGGACTCAGACCGAGTCCGCACGGTGCCAGTAGTGTATCCCCGCGATGAGGCCGAGGACGAGCAGGCCGCTGCCGCCCCCGGCCAGCCCGGCCAGCAGCACCTGGCCGGTCATTATCGCGACACCGATGGCCGCGACGACGCTGACGGCGAGCGCGAGCGGGAACTCCTCGCCGAGGTGGCGCTGCAGCTCCTCCGGGATCCTGCGCCTCATCGCGCCTCGTCCCCGATCCCGTGGGCGGGTGGCGGGGCCACCTCCTCGCCCTCCTCGTCGAACTCCTCCTCGTCGACCACCGGTGCCCGCAGGAGCAGGAGCCCGGCCACGATCGCGACGCCCCCGAGGAGGCTGGCGAGGAGCTTCTTCCACCCGAAGGTCGGCAGCGCGCTCAGCCCCAGCGGATGGGCGTAGACTGCCAGCAGCAGGATCACCACCCCACCCACGATCGCGAGCACCGCGAGCCAGCGCGTCTGTGTCATACCGGCAACCCTCCGTGTCGCGATGTACGCCATGTCGCAGCGAGCCGCGCCCCCGGCGGGGCACCCCGCCGTTGACGCAAGGCCGCGCGGCGTCACCGCCCGAGCATACCGCAGTTCGGCTCAACAAGGTGTCAACGGCGCGCGCCGATACGTCGCGGCGCGACGGCGCTCACGAAACGCCACCATCGCGGCCTGCGTCATGTGGGGTTGGCCCATACGTCGCCTGCCTCGCGCGATGCGGCATGGTCGTGTTCCTCGGCTTTTTCGCTGTGGTGATCCGACGGCTGATCGATGCTTGCGCCCATCCTCCGGCCATGGGGACGACGAGCGCTGCTGGCGGCCGGATTACGGACCTTCGGCGCGGCGGTAGCCGGCCGCGCGGGCTGCCGGTTCGGTCGCGAAGCAGGCCTCCGGCGTCACCTTCTCGTAGTCGCGCGTCCGCAGTGTCCGATACAGCGGCACGCCGCGTTTGTTCCGGTAGCCCTTGATCGGGTAAGCAGTCGGGCACGTCGTCGCGTCCAGCGGTGCCGTGGCGGTGTCCGGCAGGGGATGTGGTGCCGGGGTGGCCGGGAGTTGGCGCGGCGCGGCGGGCGTTGCGCTCCCCCCGCAGGCCGTCGCGAGCACCAGGACAAGGAACGCGAGCGCTACCGCGATACCGGTGCGCCGCCCGACGCCGCGCAGCCTTCCCCCAGACACACCTTGCACAACCCGCCTCCCCGCGCGAAGCATGATGAGGAGCACAGCGGCGGAGCAACCCGCCGTGCAATGTCGCCGGTGCTCGGCGGGTCGCCACACCCGGGTGGTGTTCCTCGGCCCGTCGCAGCGGCGGCATTCACGGAGTGGCACGGCTTCATCCGCACCGCGCCGGGCAGCCACCGGGGCCGACACATCGAAAAGCACGCGACTGTCCACCGAGAGTATATGCGCGATGCGCAGGTGCGGCTCGCACGCGCGCCGACGGCCCGGGGTCGCGGCGTCTTGTGTCGTCGCCGCGCTATGCTCCGCTGGCGACCCGGTGTTGGCCGTCTCGCCGTAGCCGGTCGCCGCGCGGGCCGCGCCGGACGATGGGCGCGCGGCCCTGCCCGCGTTCGGGTTCATGGTGGTCCGAGGCGGACACATTGCGCGCCAGAGGGACGACGTTCTCGCTGGGACCGCCGACGCTGCCAGGGGATGGTGGGCGCTCCGGGTGTCGTCGCGGCAAAGGCGAGTTGCTGCTGGACGTAGGCGCGGATCGCACCGTAGTTGCCCTGCCCGGCGACCGGCAGCAGGATGTATTGCCCGCGGTCCGACGTGGCCGCCACCAGGAGCGCGGCGGTGTCCAGCGCCGCGGTGCCGAAGCGCGGGCGCACCCCGGCGGCCGCCTGCTCCTGCGCCCACCCCGCGAGGTCGCGGGCCTCCCCCGCCGAGAGTCCCGTGTGCAGGTGCCCCTCCAGCGCGCCGAGCACGCCGAACGCCCGCGCCACGCCGGTCGGGGTGGCGAGCTGCCGCGCCGCGGCGGCGATGAGGAGCTGCTGGCGCCGCGCCCGACCGAAGTCGCTGCCGTCCTCGGGGGCGTAGCGCGAGCGGGCGAATTCGAGCGCGGTCTCGCCGTCCAGGTGCTGCACGCCCGCATCGAAATGGATGGTCTTGTAGCTCGGGTCGATGTCGGCGTCGTCGTTGTTGGGGTAGTGGTCGTCGGTGAAGGCCTGCGCGACGTCCACGTCGACCCCGCCCAGCGCGTCGACCGCCCGGCGGAAGCCGTCGAAGTCGAGCGCCACCCAGGCGTCGATGGGGATGCCGAGCACCTGCGCCACCGCCTTGCTCGCGAGCGCCCCGCCGGTCGCATAATCGCCGCGCGGGCCAACACCAACCGCGAAGGCCTCGTTGATCTTGCCCCAGTAGCCGCCCCGGCCATCCCCGGTGGCGGGGATCTGGACCCAGAGATCCCGCGGGACGCCGATGAGGGTGATCGCGCCGCTCGTCGGGTCGAGCCGGGCCACCTCCAGCGAGTCGGTCAGGAAGGCCCCGTCGTGGCCCGGTCCGCCGTAGCCGAGGAGGAGGAGCGCGAGGGGCCGCCCCGCGCGCAACCGCGCGCTGAGGGGCGTGCCCGCGTAGCCGAGCGGGGGCACGGCCGCGGTCGGCGTGCCGACCGGCACCGGGGCGCGGGTCGCCGTCGACACGGGCGCCGCCTGGCCACGCGGTGTCGCTAGCCCCTGCGGCACCGAGGTCGCCACGGCCGCCGTCGGGGGCGGTGCCGTGGCCGGCGGGTCGTCGGGGAGCGCCACCATGGCCGGTCGGTCATCGGCTCGGAAGGTGGCGGCGGCGAATCGGCGCGCCCGCACCCCCGCGACACCGCCGACCAGCAACCCCAGGAGGAGCATGCCGACGCCGAAGGCCGCGATTCGCCGGAAGGTCATCACTCGTCGCATCCTCGTCTGCTCCTCTGGCGGCACCACGCCGGGCCAGCGCCGTCCACGCCGCCGCTGCCACCTAAACCGAAGCGCCGATGGAAACCACATGGCTTGTCGGGTATGCTCACCGGGATAGTCGAGTGGTTGTAGGAGCGGGAGCATGGGCGACCTTGCGGCGGCGCTGACGCGCTGGGAGTTGGACCTG
>JAABUP010004940.1_pt1 | contig 21190 bp, 24 predicted proteins | sample 5559201 | NCBI WGS metagenome assembly JAABUP01 (sample SAMN10711887, study PRJNA513373) | rock metagenome | isolation source: Antarctica rocks | place: Antarctica
CATTTCTGCAATGTTGTCACCAAGCAGGGCACATCGCAATGATCCTCCTCCATCTACAATGAGCACACGACCTTTCCCTTCCTCCTCCAGTGCCTGCAGCATGCACTACCTCATGACAGCAGAGCTGCCCCAGAGCTTGCACCTGTCAGGTCAGTATGTTGATGCGCGTGAAGGCCCAAAAAGTTCTCTTTCGATTTGTGACTGACCTTGCGGACCAGGGGATTGTTCTCAAAACATTTGACAGTAGCTGCTTGCCCTTTGAATCTGCTGTTGCCACCATAGTTGCGGAAGATTGGGTCCATGATCTGTACATCCCTCTGGTTGACAACGTCAACGGGATCTGTAATGAACGTGTCACACAAATCAGCTGTCGCCCCACGCGCAGCATCAGGGGGCGGTGTCTGAGTGGACATGCGATTCCGGCCGACAAGAAGCAGGCGTAACGCCAGAGACGATCCTGATCCTGCACTGCCCTGCTTTATCATAGCAGTGCAGCGGGCATTCAGGAAGCCAAGCATGCTATTCCATGAAGCACATGTCGTATAGCATGTGCGCGCTGATCTTGCTCAGCTCAGCGTGCCGAACGTCGATTGCCCAAAACTCCTGTCAGCAACTGCGAAGACGAAACAGTGAAACAGTGAAACAAGCTGAACCAAAATGTCATCGCCAACTTGAACTCATTGACAGCACCGGATAGCACATATCGCTGGACATCGTACTCTTATGGTGAATTCATACTGGACGAAGCCCAGCAGGCTTTTGTAGCTCCGCTTGCGGTACCTTGATCCTTGGGTGCGACACAGCTGCACAGACTCGGACGTTTGCCGGAGGAGCTGAGCTGGCATCTTGCCGTGTAAACACATTTCATTGCCCAGGATGCCAGAGACGTCAGCACCTGTGCAGAATCCTCTGTTGAAGGCAAGCAAGGACGTCCTTGCCGGAACTTGCGGTGCGTCTGCTTGGTCAACGCATGCACCGGAAAAGGTTATCCCGACCGCGGCATAACATCGACTGTTTGCTTGCAGGTGGTATCGTGGTGACATTCGTAGGTCATCCGTTTGACACTGTCAAAGTCCGCCTTCAAACACAAGATTCTGCCAAGCCAATTTATTGTGAGTGCTGATGCTCCATGTGTGATCTGTTTGGTAGCCTCAGCTGCTTGTGAAGGCACTGTTTGACGTGCAGCTGGAGCTATCGACTGCGCCAGAAAGACAGTACAATGGGAAGGTCTGAAGGGTTTGTACAAAGTAGGGCTCAATCTCTCAGCCGGCCTCTCTATATGCAGATAGATAATCAGCCATACCAGGCTCAAGACACTACATGCATGCAAGTATGAAGGCTGACATGTCTAATCTGGAGACTGATGTGTGCTGCTGGCAGGGTGTCACATCACCATTGGCAGGGCAAATGCTGTTCAGATCTGTCATGTTTGGAGCGTTTGGCCAGACTAAGACATGGCTTGCCACCCGTACAGACGGCACTTTACGGCCTCTGACAAATGCAGATTACTACAAGGTGCGCAGAAACAAAAAGTGCCTTTGGCCCTTTACTGTGTGCTTGTGAGCTCTGACAACTTGGAACATCAGCAACTCTTTTGGTTGAAAGTATGTCACTCACTGCACAGGCAGGTGCTGTGACAGGAACCATTGCAGCCTTTGTGGAAGGCCCAATTGACTTTTACAAGTCACAGATCCAGGTTCAGATCATCCGATCAAGGGCTGATCCCAACTACAAACGTATGCGTGCTTGCTAGCTCATATCAAAGTCTTCAATTTGACATTGCATAGCCATTCAGTGCTACTTCATCATCATGCTTGGTGACTTGATCAATGCAGCCACTGCATTTCAGACTGACATTGTGCATCGTTCCAGTTTTGGCAAGCGCAGCTGACAGCCCCGTCGTGATGATGGCATGAAGGCCCCTGCATGAATTCTGGCCCTTGCGTGGCAAACCCCTCTGTGCTGTCATGCGACACTACAAACTAGAAACTATGTGCAATGCAGCTGTGAACACAAAGCATCTACTGCTTTGTGACATTCAAGCATGCTCACCTGTTTCTGCCATGTACAGCTGCCTACACAACAGTCTTTGACTGCGTGAAAGCCACCATCCGCACCAATGGCTTTAAGGGCCCTTTCCAAGGGCTAGGGGCTACATTGGTCAGGAACGCCCCAGCCAATTCAATATACCTAGGCAGCTTTGAGGTGATGAAGGACCGGATGGCAGCCTACAGGAATTGCAAGAAAACGGAGCTGCCAGCTGCTTGGGTCATTACAGCAGGAGGGCTGGGCGGTTTGCTGTACTGGTTGGCCATATACCCTGTGGATGTCATCAAGTCTGCCATGGCAACAGATAGCATTGAGCCAAGCAAGCGCAAGTACCCAAACATGGCTACAACATACAAGGTGGGCAGAATGGCCCATACTGTTATGTCCATTGCCTGCGTTTGTGATCATGCCCCTGGGTTTGGGACAGTCTCAAGAGCAGGACAGCCTTTTTCATGCTTGCATAATGCCATTGCATGTCTCTTAGGGCAGAACGCTCAGAAAGTACAGATAGCAGATGGTAACGCTTTCTACTTTCATTGCTGGATGTTCTGAGGGCAATGGCTTGCGTTGTTGTCTGGCAGTCAGCTCCACCAAGCATGTCTTCTTGACTCATCTCTAATTGAACCTTGCCACACTGCTGTCAGGACTCATCATTCCATTTAATAGTGCAGATGCAAACAGACTTTGCGTTACAAAGTAGACGGTCGTATATGAACAGTATCAGCAGAGACTTGCTGCTGAGCTATGCATTGTAGCATTGACGAGTACTGACATGTTGTGTTGAGATGTGTGATGCAGAAGCTGATGGCAGATGGCGGGCCAAGCCGATTTTACAGAGGCTTCACTCCTTGTTTGGCAAGAGCCATGCCAGCAAATGGTGTTATGCTCTACACAGTTGACAAAGTCTCAGCTATGTTGAGCAAATGAGGTCAAAGGAGAGATTTGTATGTGTGACATGTACCTGCCGGGAGCGGTGTTTCAGGACTTTGAGACGCTGTGAAGATCTGGTATATGCGCACATGCCTCAGGCTCATGGCACACGTGGTAGCTTGTACATGCGGATTTTGTCATGTCATATGCCTGTCATCAAGCTCCCAAGGCTCGATGCTGAGTTTTGTGATTTTTGTGAATAGACCATGAGAGTGAGATGCATGTTTCTGTGTTGCTTTGTGGCTTGTTTGTTGAAGGGCAGGAGAACTGTCATCATTGAGTTTCTGCACTCGCCACAGCAAGCCATGCAGCATTCAGCATATTTTACAGCATAAGCTTTTGTGCACTTCGTGGTTATTGAACTGCAAACCGATGAGGCCTGGATACAAAGAAATACAGTATACTCTCCTAAGAGGATGCTTGCCGATCTGGCGTGCACAACAGACTACACATTGATGCACCAACCCTGCAGCCCCCGCGCCTTGAAACTCAAAAGAATTGGCTGATGTCACCGCATGACAGCAGCAGCTGTCAAAAGAACTCTGGTCAATATCACCCTCACTCAAAATGACTATCAACCTCAGCAACTCAAGTCGTCTTTACGATACTTTGAAACTGTTCACACGGGTGTTCTGGACTGCATGCGTCATAATGCCTGCAACTTCGAGCATGTTGATGTCATGCTGCTCTATTTCAGCTTGCCCTGCTGCTTCAGGCCGTCCCTGAAAGCAGCCAGCACCAATTCCACCTTTGCTGGCTGTGCGTTGTATCCCATTAGGCCCACTCTCCACACCTTGCCAGCAGTACCACCCAACCCTCCAGAAATCTCAAGACTGTATTTGTCCATGGCATTTTTGATGACAGCAGCCCAGTCCACGCCCTCAGGCACCTAAAAAACAGAGCATGCCTGTCACACGGGTTCACAAATGATGTCACAGTATTACGGCAAGGGCTTCATATGAAGAATCGAAGCCAAAATTGAAATTCAGCAACTGCTGATGACAGAGCTTCATGCTTGCAACTAAAATGACAAACACCGGCACTAGATCAATGGCCTGCTCGGTGCAACATGTACAGGCACAAGTAGCAAAGCACCAGCCACATGTTCTGCCCTTAAGTTTGACACCAAGGCAGCCAGCATGCTCCGCAAAGCAGGCTACACCAACTGTGGTATGCTCTAATTGACAACAAACAGGAGATGGCCTCTGGGATCATCAAAACAATGATAAAACAAAACATACCACAACAAAAACATGATGATGACACCATGATGACTGTGTCTCACCGTGATGGTGTTGACAGTGATGAGGCGCTCGCTGTCATTCTCCACAAAGGACTTGAGGCCCATGGACTTGAGGCCATCCCACAGCATGTGATGCATGTTCTCATGTCGCTGCCACTGCTCCTTCAGCCCCTCCTCTGAGGAGATAGCCAGAGCTTCCCTCATAGCATACCTGTCATGCCAAACAGCTAAAACATCTCCCCAATGTAGAAACGGGATTTTACTGTCCCCAAGCGTTTCTGAGTTCAAATTTACAGTGTAGGGATGACGTTTCTGAATCAAAATAGACATTTCGGGATTGAAAAGAGCTAAAAAAGTTCATCTGAGTTGGCATTATGTTGCAGTGGAGATGGGGCAAAGCAACCTTGTTGAGCAACACTAGAAAGATGTTGTTCAGGCTTGGCACATCACAACACCATGCCAGGCTAGAGCTGAGTGCCTGCTGTTTACTCAGACAGCACACTTGAGGCTGTTTGAGTAAACTGCCAGATACTGTCTTCACTGAGGATGTTTTTCACATCACAAGAACAACAGCTATGCACATATACATCTTGTGCAGTGCTGCAAAGATTGTCCATGCAGCATCAGCACTGTTGCTTCATCCTCCTTGATGCGCTCATGCCACAATCATTCACACACATCTCTTGCACTCATGGTGGCATTTCTTTCCTACAAGCAGGAGTGACTCACCAGGTGCTGACCATGCCAGTGTGGTGGTACCAGCGCTTGCCAAACAAGCCCCAGTAGTCCCCAACCAGGTTCAGGTCCAGGTTGTATGTTGCCACCTTGGTTTTGCGGTTCTGAATCTTCTCAAGCGTGCGCTGGTTCAAGAACAGAGGCGCAGCGCCTGCATGCGACAGTCAGCATTGCCTCACTTGCCCCGCCATTATGTAGCGCCAAATAGGACACGCGTGCTGTTTGCTTTGCAACACAAACAGCCCAATCACAATCGCATGTTGATGCATGGTGATGCAATAAGTCTGCTAACATGTAACATCTAGTCGCCATTAGAGATGAGGCCACATGTTAGCAGACTCATTGCGTCACCATGCATCAGAATGTGAGTGTGATTGGGCTGTTTGTGTCTCAAGAAAACAGCACGCGTGTTCTATTTGGCCCTACAGTCATTGCCCATGCTGTGACGTCGCCTCAGGCGGTATGAACCCAACACCATCTTTGGTTCAAATCGTGTGGGTACCATTTGGTACTGAACTTGTGGCCAATTTGGCTGACAGTAACAACAACTTGCTTTGCTGCTGATAACAACTACCACAAACACTTTCAACACATTTCAACGTGAAGGCAACAGCAACAAGATAAAGGAACGCTGTTTCAGGTTGCTGCCTGGTATCTCACCAGGGGGTGCACTGAGGCACTTCTGGGAGCCAGAGTAAGAGCAGTCAATGCCCCAGGCATCAGCAAAGAATGGGACTCCTCCCAGAGAGCACACAGTGTCCACAATCAGCAGGGTGCCATTCTTCTGGCACAGCTCGCCAATACCTTCCAGGTTCTGGTACACTCCTGTGCTGCTTTCACCCTGCAGAGCTACATCACATCAGTCCACAGCAGGAAGTGGTGTTGCATGATGATGCCATGGTGGGCAGTAGAGGCAATCCAAATAAACAGCATTTGGAAGTATACCATATGCTGGTTCAGCAGCTTTGCATGTCTTCACGTGTATTGTCGACATAACTTAGGAGGGCAGCGGTGAGCTGCAATGAAGAGGTCGCTGCACATTGCATGTTGCTGTCATGTGTCAGGTTTGGTGCTGTGGGATGGCAATGAAATGCACAGGGTTGGTCATTAAGTATGTCATGTGAGTTTCATTGCAAGTCATTCTGCATGTCATAAACAGGCGCATGTGGCTGTCAACAAGAAGAGTGTGAAGCGCGTAGCTGGCAAACAGCATGCAGAATTTTGAGAATCACATGCAGAAGGCCCTCAATGTATACCACCACATACACAAACGCAGACATCAGCAAATGCTCATGAACAAGATGCTTTGGCTACAAAGTTGCCACAGACACAGATCAGGCTGCAATTTTGACTCTTTGAGCTGTGGACCTACCTGACAGAGAAACAGAGCAGCTGGCTTGTTCTTCTCAATTGCTGCCTTCAACTCCTTGTAGGAGAAACTTTTGCCAGGTGCCTGCTTTAGCTCAATCACATCACCTGCAGCAGTTTACCATACCTCACACATGCCATGCAAGCAGACTGTGCTTCACTCTTGAACAGGATGCTGTGCTGCATGCACATCCTGTGAATGGATACATTCAGGTATTTTGCTGATCAATGCAGCGGTTCATGATGTTGCATCAGCATGTCAGAAATCCACATTGCAATGTGCCCTCCAGCTTATGGTTGACCTGACACCACGCAAGACAGCTGTGGTCCAGCAGCGAGTGAGACACTGACCTCCATATCTCTGAGCAAGATCAGCCACTCGCATGCCCCAAATGCCATTGTTCCCAACAACAATCTTCTCTCCGGGCTCAATGCAGTTGGCTATGCAAGCTTCCATGCCAGCATGTCCTGTGCCACTGATCAGCAGAGTGTTCCCCAGATCTGTTTGGAACAGGTACTTCAGTCCTTCTTGAATTTCATCCATGATCTTGAAGAAAGGGGGATGCATGTGACCCAGTAGGGGCAATGATTGGGCAGCGAGCACACGAGGGTATGCATTTGCTGGTCCTGGTCCCATCAACAATCTGGATGGCACCTACACCAGAATCACTGCCACTCAAGCCAGAAGTTCAGCTTGCTACAAAGTGTGGTGCTCACAGGCAGCCCATGGCAACATGGCAACCTGCCTACGAACAACCGAGGCTGTCACGGCGCGGCAGATCGTCACTGTATCACAAGATAATCGTTTGCTCGACGCGAGATGCAACGAACAATTGCAATCAAAATCTGATCGCCGCTGAGGGACATATGTGGCAAGCCATAAGCTCATAAACGATTCCGCAGATCCGATACTTCTCAGTCGTCGACTCACCTGCAGAACTCCGACAGGGCCCTTGTGATTTTCGGAAATTTCAGGCAAGCTTGCATCGAGGCCTTGCGCAGGAGCAGTGGCAGCAGCGCCGAAGGCTCTCTCCTGCGCTCTGGTCAAACCAGATACTGCTCGCCGCCATGCTCCCACACGCAGCATGACCGCGAAGGCTTGCAACTCGCCCTACTCACAGACTCTTGTCTGTTTTGCTTGCGGAAGCGCAGAGTGTCCTTGCCGACAAAAGTGGATTTGGCTGGTCAGCGCTCATTGCTCATTGCCATTGTCGTAGGGCACGTTGGTCGTGTGCTCTTCTGACGGACTCCGACTGAATAGCTATCAGATAAGGCTCTTGCATATGTCTCAGATGAATGCTCACTTTGGCATGCTCATCTAGGCCAGAGTGGCCTCCGTGCTCAGCTTGTATTGATTGTCCAGGTCATCGTCTGGTTGGCTGGCTTGAGCCAAGCTTCTACAAGCGTGCGTCCACGATGTGCGCATACAGGTGCATATTTGTATATATATAGTTAACGACTGTACATGGGACATACGTCATGGAGATTCTCCCAAAGAGAGTCTCTGACTTGGACTCGACGGGCCAATTCGTTGCTTACCAAGACCTGCACTAGGTGCATTCGACACCGCACCAGATGGTTTCATCATGGCACACATGTACACTATCTATTGTCTAGCTTATTTGCCAATTGGTACAATGGTGGTGGTTTCCTTAGGGAATGCTTTGCATGTAGGAAGCAAATCTTGTCTGCATGAATTCACTGAACTGAACTTCTTGTCTGTTGGGTCCCAGTTGCCCCCCAAGGACATTAAATGATTGATTGGTACAACGTACGTACATGTGTATAGTACGTACGTACACGTGTATACATGTAGATCTGTACAGCTCTTCCTGTAGCTGTACACATCAGTAGTATGTGCACAAATCCCTTGTCCCAAGACACTTGTTTGCAATGGCGCAGTGGATAATGAGAATAAAAAGCAAACACTATGCCTTTCAGCGATCATGTCAGGAATATGCTGTTGCACCAGAGCTACTGGGCACTAGACCAGACATGCACTGATTTAGGGCACCATCAGGGCTCTCAAAAACTCTGTATGCATCAACTGTCTTGCACAATGTAGCTCGTACACAAGTTCTAGCCCTCACTCCTGTTCTGTCTAGGTAACCTCAACAATAAAATACCTAGACTCTGCAAGTCAGTGCATCCTCAAGAACATGTACCTGAGACCCAAGCTATCAAGGAATGCAATACCTAACCAATGGTCTGTAGTACCATAGCCAACGGTCAGCAGACGAGATTACTGCAAACATGGCTTCTGTTGTGCGCATATGTGTTTTCAAGGTACTTGACCTGTGATATTGTTGCAGTTAGGCAGGAGCACAATCCTGTGTTGTGCATATGCTCAGGACGCTGAGACTCCACAGTGAGGAGCTGGCAGGAGCTGAATCACGATAGAGTACAGGCTGATATGTCATAAAGCTGATAACATCCTTCAAGCCCTAGAACTTCAAGCCACGCACACAGTGTGCCTCAATGGGTGTCATGCTTCTGCATGCTGAGTTGCAGCTGACTCACAACCCACCAATAGCATACCTATCCATGAGATACATGACAAGCTATGTCAGTATGTAATGCCCTTTTGAGCAATGCTCTGATACCTTGGGCAGGAACTGTCAACATTTGCTCGTACCAGCATAGCTAAAAGCTGCTGCTGCTTCATATGCAAGAGCCACACCACAGAGTGTTGCATGCCAAACAATCATCAAGAAAGTTGTTGCTTGTGGACTGTCTGATGCTGCAGAGTCTGGCATAAGACTAGCACAGGTGCACTTGCATCAATCTGCAGCAATCAGAAGTTGCAGATTGACGCAACCCGTTGCGTGTAAACAGTGATCATGCACCATCAGCATAGCTGATCGTCTTTCTATGCTCTGACACTGCAAGGCCTGAGGCAGAGCGACCTGTGAGTCGAAGCAGCTTACAGTCGTTAGACTGTCAACTGGCAGTGTTGCACCTCCGAGGTCAAATCTTGCTTCTAGTACATAGTTTTCGCCGGTCTTACTAGCCTGTGCCCTTGACCTTGCAAGCCTCATGTGTATTGGACACCTGCTGTGACGTCAGGGGGCAATAGCTGCAAAATGAGGTGTATCTTAGTGACCAGCCGTTCGCTGTGTCCCATACTTGCAAGCACCCGCAAGAGTCCGTCTATATAATGGTAACAGCATTCATTATACATTGGCAGTGCTGAAGAAGCGGAGTACTCAGCGCTGCTGACTTCCATGACCACAACCGTTGCGGGGATGACTGGGCGGGTTGCCAGTCTGGCTGAGCGGGTTGTCAGCTAAATAAGGGGTTACTGGGCGGGTTGCCAGTCTTTGATGGGATAGCTGAGCGGGTTGTCAGCTAAATAAGGGGTTACTGGGCGGGTTGCCAGTCTTTGATGGGATAGCTGAGCGGGTTGTCAGCTAAAGATGGGGTTACTGGGCGGGTTGCCAGTTCAATGGGAAGTGGAGTGAATGACCGGGCGGGCCTGCCGGTCAGGACCACTTAAAATTCTACATTTTGTTTTGGCCAGTTGTACCTTTGGCAAGTCCTGCTCCGCCACCTCAGATGTCATCAAGATATAGTCCAAGTGTCTCATAGTCCGCACCAAGACTTGACCACTTGGTGTTTTACAATTGTCTGCAGAATTGTCTGCACATGTTGCAAATGTTGGCCAACAGGTCTTGCAACAGCTCTTGCAATTTGGGCAACATGAAGCTGCCAATGTGCATTATGCAGAGCAGCAATGTGCTGATGTAAATATAAGCTCAAGGACTAGAATTGCGTGATCACTTGGGGACAGAAGCTCAACTGCAGGACTGATTAAGCTACTTGCTGTACTGAGGGAACTTGTCTTTGGGCAGATCCTTGGCATTGACAATGCTAGGCGCTTCTCCTGGAATCTTTTCAAAAGGACCGTCAACAAAGGACAGCATTGACTGCGAGGTGGCTGGCTGTTGCTTCAAAACAGCAGCCACATTGCATGCTGCCAGCGTCGCCTGCAAAGCAGAGAAAGTGCTCAGGGTCACAGCTTCACATCATATGCAGTGCAGCCTCACTTGCTCATGACTATGATTCATGAGAGCTTGCGCATTTATGAGCTGCATTATGTTGCATAACATGGATGGAGTCACAAAGCCACACAAACAAGTGCCCGCCAAACCAGCCAAGACAACAGGGAAGTTGTCACACAAAGTGTGATATACTCACCATGCCTGCCCTTGTCCAGAAGGAAGCTGAGGCAATGTGCGGCACAATGACACAATTGTCACACTCTGCCAGTCCAGGCTTCATGTTGGGCTCATCTTCAAACACATCCAGTCCCACTCTGCATACGTGCATACACCATGTCAGCCACAAGAAAACAAACACTCCTGCCTCTAGGCAATCATGGCAGGATCTCCTGACAGTGGGCAAAGCGTTCAGCTGCACTGAGGGAATGCATGACAACCTCCGAGTCTGCAGAGAGCTATCATACCACAAATGTCCTCTGCAGCATAGTGAACAAGTATTAAACAGCAATCAGACTGGCCCCTCCCTCAACCTTGCACCACCATTCAAGCCATCTGGCCGTGACATGACAGTCAAGATGAACAAGATGTAACGCACTAAAGGATGTCTCACTGCTTGCTCTTTGCATACTGCTCTTGGCCAGCCATTGCGCCATGCATATATATCTTGACCGAAGCGCTACAGTGGAGACATGACAGGTCAGCCATGATGCATGCCGGACCTGAAGTCAGGACTTTTTTGCAGGTGCTTCACCAGTGCTGCCTCATCTATGACAGGTCCACGTGATGCATTCACCAGCACGGCATTTGGCTTCATGATGCTCAGACGCTCTGAGTTGATCAAGTGCTTGGTTTCATCAGTAAGAGCACAGTGCAAACTTACAACCTGCAGTCAGATGCGTCGCTTACTGACCATCGCTCTCAGAGGTGCAGAGAGTACAGCCACCACATACTGAGTGCATGTAGAGTGTGCCTGACTGTGCTGCTTGCTCAATGTCAGTGCAACATACAGCTGCAGAATGGTTCAGAAATGCTTGTTGCTGGTAGCCTATACGAAGCAGGAAGGACTGTGCTGTGCAGTGCAATACTGCAAGTTACACATGCACATGAATCATGCAGGATGTGCAGCTTAAGATGGGAGTCAAGACGACATACATCAGACTCCTTCAAAACCTCCTCAACAGTTTCCAGCCTGCGAATGCTGACTGTCTCTTCCTTGGCATGCTCTAGAACCTGAACCAGCACAATATTCATCACACACAGCTCAGCAATATGGCCTTTGCCAGTGTAAGCAGTAGCTCAGGATTGATCACAATATGCATCTTTCCACTTCATTCTGAGAGACCAGCATTGCATTGTGCTTTGGGAGATGTCAGCAACATGTCAGCAAAACAGCACAGCTGTCCCTCCGATCAGCGGATTTACTTCTGAGTGTTTTTTGCAGGATGCAGCAGGAGATGACGCAGAAGGTGAACCTTGTTGTAGTGATCAACATAGTCTTCAAGAAACTTGTTTGGGTAGGGGTCAAAGTACACCAAGTTACACTTGTGACCCTCCATCATCATGCGTGCATAGGCAGCGCCAATGCGGCCAGCTCCAACAATGCCAACAGTCTTGCGTTGCAGCAGGTTGCCCACAAACAGGTTTGGAAGCCAGCCCTTGTACTCGCCGCCCCGCATGAATTTGTCAGCCTCTACTATACGGCGGGCTGCCGCGAAGGTAAGGGACAATGCTAGCTCTGCTGTTGTTTCTGTCAACACGCCTGCATTGTACATCAGCAACATGAGCATGCAGCACATTCCTGTAGTGTTGTGCACTTGTGACCTGCATAGCATGGGCAGCATTGCCTGTCGTGCCAATGCAAAGGCAATTCCACAACACGTTTGTGCTCACAAGAAAATCCAATAGGTTTGGAGTGCAGGATAACATTCTTAAAGCAAAATTAAGCATGCGCAATGCTTGCAGCAAGTGGTGACGGTCTTCTGCTGTATCACATGGGCAGGGTAAGATGGCAACTATCCTTGTGATGCAGCACAGGAGATCACTGTCGATTTTATTGATGTTACCTGGTGTGTTGCCGACTGCAATGCCATGTTTGTTGGCATCTGGCACAACAACATTGTTATAGCCTACAGCATAGTTGCTGTATACAGAGCCACCTGCCTTGGACAGTGCTTCAAACAGTGTGCTGTCCCATTGCTGCAGTCAGTAAAAGGTTTATCAAGCATGATCCTGTAATGCCTTAATTGTCTGACGGGCTCAGGTGCTTGCAATTCAAGCGGTAGATCAGGACTGGAGCAAGCAACGAGATTGCTAGCCGTTGAAATGCCACAAACCTCTGTAAGCTGACCAAGAACTCCATGTGTTTCCTCAGCAGCTAATAAAGTTTGTATAGTGTCTTGGCTCAGAATTGTATCTGAGTGCTTGCAAATGTCTACTTGACAGCCTGACTTCAGCAACATCTGAAGCCATCTGTCTCCAGGCAAATCTTTTGTCACAACAACACGGAATTTGCGTTCGCCAGTTGGAGTGTGCACCTGCAGTGACACTAGTTTTCAAGCTTGCACATGCTAGACACGGGCTTGGCAAGCTTGGCGCAATAACGGCGTTTTCACGGTAGAAAAGCTTTGGAATCGAGATGATGTCACAGTGCGCATGGTCGCACTGCCACCCGTGCAAATGCACAACAATGTATGTCTACACACCTCGACAGGAATGCCGTTTACGTCCTTCTGTTCTGGTGAGTCCGCAAAACCGCGCTGCTGTGCATTACGCAAACGGATGACTGGTGGGACTGTACTGCGTTGACGCAGCAGGTCTGTCACGGATTGAACGAGCCTACGCACGGCCATCGACGGAGTTATCCTGCTACCCCAAAAAGCTGTGGCGATCTTGACCGGAGCTAAAGCTTGCGTTGGTATGCAAATTCTGGCACTACGTGCTATCTGACGTCAGATCCAGTGCTATGTTGCGATGACAGGAGCGACGTCTTCTAGTTGCGCAACATGGCTTGGCTTGAATAAACTCACTACTGCAGTTGACATTTGACCAATCTTTTAGCAGTCAACCCAGCTGAGCACGAGCACAGGAACATCTTTATCTTGCTAATTTGACGCACAGTTTCTGCAACACTGTGAGCATCATGACAAGGTGGCAGAGTGCCCTGCGACGGCTGCCTGCGGGACTTGCGAGAGCCGGATCTTCCGGACAGGTCAGTTGACGCATGTCACGTTGCCGCGGTCTGGTTCGTATGCATCGAACGAGTAACGACGATCCTTTGTACTCGCAGGAAGCAAGCTGCATCGGGTGCCGAGCTTTTGCTACGGCCGCTCCGTACAGCTATGATCCACCCGGCAGGAACCACCTGTTTGTCCCAGGTAGGTCTACCTGCAGCTGCAGTGATGGCCCACAAATTGGTTGCCTCTGCACTGCAGCTTGCAATGAAAGTTAACGCTGCTTGCCACGAGGTTCTTCTGCCAAGTTTAACCTGGTGGTCACTTTTCCATGCTGCAAGCATGCTGTCTGACAGCGTACTAAAGTATGTAGCTGAATTCATGTTTGATTGTGGATTAGCAACCCATCTCAAGCATGCTGATGCAGGTCCTGTGAACATCCACTCATCAGTACAGCAGGCAATGGACAGACCTGCACAGAACCACCGAGACCCCTGGTTCAACCCTTTTTTCAGCAGCATTCTTGAGGACTGCAAAATGCTGTTTGGCACAACAAAAGGAACTACATTCATCTACCCTGGTACTGGGACTGGTGGCTGGGAAGTGGGCCTTACCAACACCCTTTCTCCTGGAGATAAGATCCTGACCTTCAGATATGGTCAGTTTAGTCTGCTCTGGGTAGACATGATGGAGCGGCTTGGGCTAGATGTACAAGTCATTGACGAAAGATGGGGCAACGGTGTCGATGAGGCGCGGCTTGAAAAGGTAAATCGTGATCACAGATAATAACCAGCATGCATGCAAATGTAGTACATGATTGATCCTGGCATTCAACTCGTTTGTAGCAAACTCAGGCTGACACATTTGGACATGCTCTATATAATGCTGCTAAGCATTTGATTTCTGCATCTTATTGTCAAACAATGTCATGGCTGAAACAATGCCCACCTGGCAGCATCATTGCTCATGGTCATACACAGCAAGACAGTGAGAAAGACGAGTCATGAAGGTGCATCTGCCATGTTTCAGGCGCTGAAAGCAGACACAGACAAGAAGATCAAAGCAGTGGCAGTTGTCCACAACGAGACTGCCACAGGAGTCACCAGTGACTTAGCCAAGATCAGAGAGACAATTGACGCCTGCAACCACCCTGCTTTGTTCATGGTTGATGGTGTATCTTCCATTGGTGCCCTGGACTTCCAGATGGACAAGTGGAAGGTGGACATTGCAGTCACAGGATCACAGAAGGCCCTGTCGCTGCCCACAGGCCTTGCTGTTGTTGCAGTCTCTGACAAGGTGAGGGCAGTCAGAGACTACACACTGGAAGAATGTGTTGTTCGCTGACTAGTGTACTTGTGTGCTGGAAGCTACTACTTTGCATGTGTAGCATGCTGCATGTCGTATACCTGCACACTGCACATCTGTGTCACAGACAACAGCCACTGCCATTTGAGCAACAAAATGCATGAAGAAGCAATGAAGTTGGTTCTTTGATTTTGACCCAGATCAGCAGGGGATGCTGCTTCAAAGCTAGCGCGCAACAAGTCCTGCTGTCACCTACTAATGCCCTACCTTCATGATCTTGGTTCTTTGCATTATGAGCCACTGAATGTGCATGCGCTAGACCAATGCCCGATCTTTATGTTGTTGGTTCTTTGCAGTAACACCCACTGAATGTGCAGGCGCGAGACCAATGCCCTAGCTTTATGTTGTAGGTTCTTTGCATTACAACCCACTGAATGTGCAGGCGCTAGAGGCACGCAAGACAGCCAAGCTAAAGAGAGTGTACTATGACCTGGAAGACATGATCAAGACTAACAAGGATGGGCAGACCCCCTACACCCCAGTCCTGCCCCTGCTGTACGGCATGCAAGCCTCCATGAAGCTCATGAGGGCGGAAGGATTTGAGAATGTTATCAAGAGACACCACAGGTCAGAGTCACCATGCAAGTCATCACATAAGTTACTGTGAGCTTTCAGCTGCTTCTTGTGTCACGATGTCATGCTGAGGGCGTCTGAAGTCTCCTGCTCAAAGTTGGTACAACAGGGCCTTATCATGTCAAACTGTCTCATGCAGCATCTGGCTGTATAAGCCTTTATCAGGTTAGAGATATGTGGTGGATGGCATGGCTTGCATTGATGTGAATTACAAGACTAACATATCAAGAAAATTGTATTACACAGCCAGAATCAACACAGGAAGAGACAAAACAGACAGACAAGTACAAAGGGATGCATTGCATGTCCATCTATGTTCTTTGCTTGAGTCTGCCACCAAGACATGAACAATACAAACTGCTGCAAAGTGCCTCTTGAGTCTGTCAAGTTGCAACAGCAGTTGGTGTTGTTCAACAACATAGGGGGGGGGGGGCTTTTAGGACTTTCTGACATTCAGATATGCCTGGTGGCTAACTGGATGTGCCATGCAGATTGGGGGAGGGCGCCAGGAAGGCTGCAAAGGGGTGGCGCCTAGAGCTGTTGTGCAAGGACTCCAGATGGAGATCTGATGCCCTGACTGTCATTGAGACTCCAAAGGTCAGCAGTAAACACCTGCCTTGTCACTGGCAAATTTACTCTTCCTGGTGCTGGCATATTTATTAAGCCTCCTGACTATCACACTTGTTTTGAGCATGCCTTGACTGTTGGCAGACTGCATATTCATTGCATGCATCACACTGCGATCGTGGCAGTTTGGCAGGAATAATTTGCTGCACACAAGTGTGCCTGCACATCAAGCAGATCCATGTCTCCTATGCACAAACAAGGGTAGCCTTCACTTATGTGCAAGACACATGGAGCAGTGGTACATTGCCGCCAGAGTGCTCGTGAATCTGTCCCTGAATTTTTGGTGGTGTGGCGTACTGCAGGGCACAGACTCAAACTTGGTGGTCAAGAATGCTTACGCCAAGTACAACCTGTCTTTGGGAGTTGGGTTGACAAAGGTGGCTGGCAAGGTGTTCAGAATTGGCCACCTAGGAAACATGGACGAGGTCATGTTGCTGGGCGCCCTTGCTGGCACAGAGATGGCATTGATTGATGCTGGCATCAAGATTGAGCCTGGAAGCGGTGTCAAGGAGGCTGTGAAATACTTTCAGGAAACAAGTTTAGTCATTCCTACTCGCCAAGCTCCCCCTAAGATGCAGATGTAGAGCATCATACAGCTGTCTGAGTTCTTGCTTGACTCTTGAGAGATCGTGGAGTGGCATGGCATGTGCAAATTGAGAGGTCAATGTCAGTGAGTGGGACCAACCATGCCTTGCAATTGAGCAACCTGCAATGATTGAATGTCATAGCTGCTATGGTGTTGCGCACAGTGCTGTTATGACACGGCAGCCGATCCCATGCTCACAGTCCTATGTACAAGTATGCGGCGTCTATAAGCATTCCCATTGGGGTTATGCTACAAACTTTTTGTTGCCTGCCGTGAGCAGCTTGTCCAATTTGGCCGATTGACACGGTCGTTCCACTTTTGTTGTGTAATGATTTTGCACTCACAAAGTGGTACTCCATTGTCTTCGATTTGACAGTTCCAGAGTATCTCATCGAAATTTATACTTGGCATGAAAGTCCGACCATGCTAGTTTACTTGTTGCTGACTGCGTGGTTACACACTGCATGTCGGACAGCTGGCGGAGACAGGCACAAGGCCCTTGCAAACCCTAACTTCCAGGGCGATTCTATATCGTAATGGTCAAGGGCGGTTTGTGAGGTTAGTTAGGGATGAACCTCTGTATGCTGACGCTGCCACATCTTTTGATTGAAAGCGCGGTTCACCGCAGTGTATCTGGTCAGGTGCGTAGCGGAAACACGTACAGACATGGGTCGTCGTGCTGCTGTTCGTGCCCTAGACCGTATCGTCAGACTTTCAGAGGGTTCACGTACAGCAAGCACTGCTGGTGCTAGAGCTTTTCCCAACAGCTCCACCAGCCTTTTTGGTGCACAGCCTACAGCAGTTGCGCCTCCAGCAACTGCATGGGCAGGCTCCAAGGCCAGCAGGTCTGCTCTGGCTCAGCCAGTCGAGGAGGTCACAGCTATTCCAGACACTTGTGTGGACGCGTACGGCGCAGTGTCCGTGGTTTCTGAGGAGGACACAGACTTTCAGGACGATGTCTACCGAAACATTGATGGCAGGCGGTATGAAGACGGACGATATGCAGCTTTTATCAACGAGATATCTGCCTTTATACCCAAGTCCCGACAGTTCACCGATCCCGTGAGGACCTTTGCATACGGAACAGACGCAAGCTTCTACCGGTTGAATCCAAAGTTGGTGGTCAAAGTGCACAATGAGGAGGAGCTTCAGCGCATTCTACCTATCGCCCGACAGATGGCGGTGCCAGTCACCTTCAGGGCCGCTGGAACTTCTCTGTCTGGTCAGGCAATTACAGATTCTGTGCTCTTGAAGCTGAGTCACACTGGGAAAAACTTCAGAAACTATGAAATTCATGTAAGTCACTGTTGCGGCTTTTGAATTTTGGTATAAACGCCTTTTGTCACAGATCAGCGCTACAGGTAGTGTGCTGCTGCACACCTTGCACCGAGCACACAATATACAGCAACTGCCAATGCATATTGTATGATATATGTCATGTGTCTGTTGCGTCATTATATGGTGTGCGTGGCATTATCAGCATGATTTTTCCAATAATTTTGCTCTCACTACCAGATGCGTTGCCTGAGCCTGACCCCGTACGTGGTCTGCAGGGTGATGGCAGTCAGATCACTGTCGAGCCAGGGTTGATTGGTGGAGAGGTAAACAGGATCCTAGCACGCCACAAGGCCAAGCACAACCACCCCATCCAGTACAAGATTGGTCCAGATCCATCATCCATTGACAGCTGCATGGTTGGTGGTATGGTATCCAACAACTCATCTGGCATGTGCTGTGGTGTGTCTCAGAACACCTATCACACGCTGAAAGACATGCGAGTGGTGTTTCTGGATGGCACTGTTCTAGACACCAAGGACCCCAAGAGCAGGGAAGCATTCTTGGAGGTGAGGTGGCTCTTTGCAGATGCCAGACTGTCACTTTTACGGCCATGGACAAGTTCATTTGAGTGCACATGGCACACTTATGGCATTCTTGCCTGCCAGTCTCACCTGTTTTCTGCAGACCTTTTGCTGTAACATTTGTGTGAAGTTGTCAAGCAGATGCCTTGTGTTAATGAAATTGCTGACAAGCAGCAGACAAACGTGGATTGTGAGGCATGTAGCGTCTTGAGTAGTCATGACATGTTCATATAGTACTTCAAGGCCCCATGCATGCACAGCTCACCTGTGCATTGTCTGATATGCTGCAGACTCACAAGGAGTTGGTGGCGGGTGTTCTGGACCTAGCAGGCAGGGTGCAGGCAGACAAGCAGCTTACAGCCCTCATCCGTCGCAAGTTTGCCATCAAGTGCACAACAGGATACAGTCTGAATGCCCTGGTGGACTTCTCCTTGGATGACCCCATTGAGATCATCAAGCGCCTCATGATTGGCAGTGAAGGCACCTTTGGCTTTGTGTCTGAGGCTACCTATAACTGTGTTCCTGAGTGGCCTCACAAGGTCAGCCCTTTGCCACTGCTACTTGCTATCAATGTGCATTTGCATCACAGCACAGGCAGCTGAGGGGCAGATCTGTAATGATGCACCATGACAGTGTCATTGCTGCTGCCATTTGTGCTGTCACGATCAAACGCATCTGTCATGGCAAGGGTCTGGTGTCGTGTGTTGACTGGTGTATAGCTTTCACAGTCTCCTTATGGCTTTTTTGGCACACTCAGGGTCATCAGCTCATGCCAGCTCTTTTGCTATATCTGCTGATGCAGCCTTTGTTGTCATGTTGCAGGCATCCAGCTTCATGATGTTCCCTGACATGAATACAGCCTGTCGGGCAGCCAGCGTTCTGAGGACTGAGACAGCAGTAGATGCTGTGGAGGTGTTTGACAGGGCCTCCTTGAGGGAGTGTGAGGCTGATGAAGGCCTGACCAAGCTGGTGGTGGATATCAAGGGCGCCGACCCTGGAGCTGCTGCTCTCTTGATTGAGTGCAGAGGTGAAGATGCACAGACGCTACAGGTCAGCCCTTGTCTGCTGCTGGTGGCCCTGCTCTTCATTAAAAGCATCTTATGTCACGATACAAGTTGCAAGTGTGATCTGAGGCTTTGTTAGCGCAAGTTTTGAGGATTGTATCATGTGGACACTCATGAGCAATGGAAGTCAACTTGACTGGCTTTGTGTGTGGTCCCATGCACTGCTGTGGGAATGGTTTCTCGCTGCAGCTCCTATTTGTCTGGCAGCAAGAGTCAGCAAACCTGAGGTGACTTATCATTTGGTGCCGTCAGCGTCTCAACACATTGTTGGATGAGCATAGCAAGAGAAGCTTTGCTGGAAATGCAGGAGCGTATTGATGAGGTCATGGGTGCACTGCAAGCCGCCAATGTGACCTGCGGCAGTACCAGAGCCGAGCCCAAGGATCTGGACACGTACGACTTCAAGAAGGACCCCAAGGATTACAACGTGTACTGGGATGTACGCAAGGGCCTGATCCCCATTGTTGGTGGTGCAAGAGAGACAGGTGGGCTTTTCAGGCATCCAGCTCGCGGCCTTGCAGCTTATCTTACCTTCCTGTGCCTCGCTGCTTGTGCTGGCAGCATTGCTTTTGTTGTGCTTGCATGCAGGCTTGTTGATGTGAGTAGTCTCCTTTTGCAAGGCCTGATCCCTTTATGAAACCCTTTCTGTGCCATGATCACTGACATTCATGCTCTTGATGTGGGTTCCAGTGCGACTTTTGTGATTGTGTTTTGAATGCTGTTATAGGGACTAGCATGTTGATTGAGGACGTTGCATGCCCAGTGGACAAGCTGGGTGACATGACACAGGACCTGGTCGACATGTTCCAGAAGTATGGCTACAAGGATGCCTCTTGCTTTGGACATGCTTTGGAGGGCAACCTTCACCTCGTCTTCTCCCAGGTAACTTGCACCACATCTCACAACAAAGTTCTCAAGCCTGCAATCTCTGATGTGTAACTGCAGCAGCTTGTTGGTAAGCACCCATGTCTGTGTCAAGGAGCATCTTTGTCTTGTGGCAGTGATTGCCAGAAGACACAGCTGCTGCTTGACACAGGCATGGACACATGCAAACAACTAAGAGTTCTGGCGGTGGATCTAGGCAGCGCAATGCAGAGCTTGTACTTAAGCAGAAGCTTGTGTGTGTGGCAGGGATTCCGCAGTCCTGAGGAGGTGCAGCGGTTTAGTGACATGATGGAGGAGATGTGCTACATTGTGGCCACCAAGCACAGCGGCTCCCTCAAGGCAAGTTCCTCTCAATTCTGTTGAGTCCACCTGCGATAGCCAGCTGCTGTGCAATTGCCTGAATGAGATGGGTAATGGAGTTGGCAGACAGCACTGTGCATCTGTGCCGTCTGTCAACTCAAGTGTGTAACTTGTGCAGGCAGTTGTGTCTGAATGTCCTGAGTTGCTCCTGGTTATGTGACCAAGTTGCAGAGGGCTGCAAACAAGCCTCAGATGCATGACTGGTGCAGTGAGTGTCAAGCTCCTGATGTTGTGCCCACAGTGCATTTGCTTCTTGCAGGGTGAGCATGGCACAGGGCGCAATGTGGCTCCCTTTGTGGAGATGGAGTGGGGCAGCAAGGCCTATGAGCTCATGTGGGAGCTGAAGCATCTCTTCGACCCCACCTTTGTGCTCAA
>JAABUP010004941.1_pt1 | contig 21185 bp, 33 predicted proteins | sample 5559201 | NCBI WGS metagenome assembly JAABUP01 (sample SAMN10711887, study PRJNA513373) | rock metagenome | isolation source: Antarctica rocks | place: Antarctica
GCCCCCCCATCATACTGACAGTGATACAGCCCATTGCAGAGGAATTTCGAGAGCAGACAAGTCACCAAAGGCAAAGCAGCACGTTCATAGGCATTGCTTCAGACAACAGGTGGAGCAATAGCTTTTGAAGATACATATATGTCACAATGTTTCTGAAAAACATTTTGTTTGTAGTGAAAATCCGAAGTCAACAGCATTTGAGCATACGCGTCTCAGGCATTTCCAACCTGAGGAGATCTGTTAGCAAAGCACCAGGGGGACTGACCAGATGCTCATGTTGTACTGCTCCAGGGAGCCAATGAGCTCCGGCGCCTGACTGGAGTTCTGCTTGACAGGGCGCATCATGCGCGCTGCCTGGGTGAAGAGGTACAGGCCAGGCTGTGGGCCGCCCATCTCAAAGGGAATGTAGGCAACCTCAATGTGGGATGGCAGCATGCTTTCAGCTCCCTGAGCAGCATCACAACATTGCTGTTCAGCCACAAGATCAACAGCATTGCTGTTCAGGCACGTGATCCACAACATTGCTGTTCAGCAACGAGGGAACACAGATGGAGTGTTCATTAAGGTCTTGTAGTGCACGTCAGAGGCTAATGGGCTGAAAGACCTGAGACTGCTACACAAGTGGATCAGAGGAAGCGTTTGAGTCATGGGACAGTGCTTTCTTAAACCCGCTTGTGTAGCAGTCTCAGTACCTTCAGCCCAGCAGCCTTGAAAGTGCAACACAACTGTGTCATGGGACAGTGTCACGACACCATCATGGCAGATGTGGTGTTGGTGTTGCAGATGTGGTGTTTGTGTTGAAATGTTGACTGCTGTAAAGGACCGGCTGCACATGGGCCTGAGCCTAGCAGCTGGCCAGACCAGCGTTCAGGCTTTACTCTATGCAGCGTAAGTCACATTGGAGGCCACTTTACAGGCCAGCATGCCGGCTTAGATACTGCAAGATATCAGGCAGAACTCGAACGGCAGATGCAGCCAAAACACACCTAACCAGTCTGATACAAACTGATACCTGGCAAACACAGACTTCGGCGCTGGTGTATCACCTAACATTGTTATGGCTTGTTTGTTTTGCATGTGCAGCATACAGTATGCATATGCTTTGGCAGGCAGGCAGCGCCTCTGAAGATGTTGCAGCAGAATGTAAAGACTTGGGGCCTGTGCATACCCCATATGATGTAGTCATGTGAGCTGACTCCATGCATGACTTACATCCAACATGATGGTGGTGGCGCCAACAGGGGTACTTTCTTCCTCAGCAAGTTTGGCAGCCTTGATGTCTCTCAGGCGAGACACCAGAGCTGGTGCAGAAAGGGAGCGCACATGCCCTATCAGCTTTCCGTCCAGCATGACAGTGAGGTAGGTGGGGGGCCGGGGAGGGGTCATGGCAGGGGCGATTGGTGTCATACCGAGACCTGCCAGCACCTGTATGACAGCAGGCTCTATCAGATTTTGATACACATGGGTGCTGTATATGCTCATACTTGCAGCAGATTTGATCAAGGAACAGCCAAGATGCTGCAGCATGACAAGGAAACAAGCAACTTAGTGAGGAGGCCATCACCATGCCTGGACTTTAAGCTCAAACAGCATACAATGCCTTGCACACTTAACAAGTACTTGACAAATAACTCTGCATTGGGCAGGCCATCAATGCGACAAATGGCACAGAAGCATTGCCAAGAAGCCTCTGACAGGAGCCTTACCATACAGATGGCAGTCTTGGTATCCTCCAAGCTCTCAGGCCGCTTGGTAACAAGGCGGCACATGGCCGAGAAGTGGTTGAGCAGGCCGCAGGGGGAGCCATCTGGGGTGTGCACGGGGCACAAGAAGCCCCAAGCCTCTGGCATCAGCTTGCGCACTGTTGTGGTACGCAGCTCGGCAAAATATGCCCCTCTGTGGACAGACCGAAAATGGGACAAGTATCTGCAGAAAGCACATCATCAGACACATCATCTGATGCTTGATTGGTATGGTCTGATGCAGAATTTCGGTCTGAGAAACGGTTGTACAGACCCCCGGTCATGGTTGAGGGGAGTGGCATGGGCCGGCTGCATGGACGCGGCTCATGGTGGTGATATGACAAGGTGGAAGAGGTTAGGCAGAGCTGGTGCAAAAGGCTGTAGTTCTCCTCAGGATTGCAGAATGGTAATCAGCAGCCCAGAAGGCCGATCATCAATCTCGTGTGGATGAGTGTTTCAGAGTTTCATCATCAGAGAACAGCCTGCCTTCATACTCCCAGCACAAGCTACACATCGTGCCAGCAAGTGCTGTCTTCAATGTGTATAGCAACGGCTTGAATGTGTGCACAAACAATAGGATGACACCTAACAGCAAACTGCACTCAGCTTGAGCAGCCAGACAGGAGCAGGGAGAAGGAGGAGTGAACCTGAAGAAGTTGAGCTTTTCAGCGACGACCGTGAAGCCCGTTGCCTGGCTGATGTCCAGGCCGGTTTTGCTCACTAGGTTGCCGGTGTTCAGCATGTACTCCATCTTCTTGCCCACATCAGGCAACTTATCAGAGGTTGTCTTGATGTAATCCTCGTCCTACGGTGCAAACACAATGTTTATGCAAGCCATTCCAGAACAACCGCTGAAAATGCATGTCTGCACTGCTGTGCTGCATAGTGCATCCCAAACACACGTGTTTCATGTCTTGTGCATCTCCTTTGGCTTATGGCTGGGTATGCATGAGCACTGAGGCAGGGCTTGTGATGTCGACACATGCAGGCTGGGTGGCCCACCTGCAAGTTGACTTTTTCGGGCTGTCTATCAAGATCTCGCTTCACCAGGTCCTTGAAAAAGTCTAGGTTCTCTTCCAGTCGCTCTTTCATAAACTTGCAAAGCAAGTCCCCAGGCAACATGATCTGCACACACAAGCCACGTCACCAGGCCTTCAAATGAGCATAATTTGATGCACGCATCAGTACCATTCAAACCAAGAATGCTGTAGCCAATGGCCAGCAGCAGCAGCAGCAGCAGCATCACCCAGGTCAGCCTATGACGCTTCAGCGACTAGCTTGCAGTGGTGATTTACCTTTCTTGAGGAAGTGGAAACATCGCTGACTTTAGAGAAACATCTGTCAACAGACAGAGAGATTAATTTATAGGTCATGGCCAGCCTCACTAGCTGGTAGCCAGTATAGGGATGACAAACCTAAGGCAGGGTCTACCTGTCTGCAGCGTGCACTAATCCGCAGGGTTTGGCTGCACACATGCAAGCTCTGCTGTTCGAAAAAGAGTCAGCTTCAGAAGCCAAGATGTGGTGTCAGCTTACTGCTTTAGCAGTAGGCTGACCTCATCATGTCGGATGCTGAAGCTGGTTCTGTCTCATACAGCAAGGCTTGCATGTATGCAGCCAGAACCAATGTGTTCCACTTGTAAACAGTCAAGACATGATGCCAACAAGTCAGCCTAGCTCCAAGAAAATGATCACAGTACAAACGAGGGCATGCATTGGTGCCATCAACCACAACCTTGGAATGGTGGAAACTTGACATCAGATATGCCTGAGGACTACTATCAGGCGTAGCCACTTGGGGAGATCTGCTGGTACCATAAAGATGTGCTGCTGTAGTGTAAATCACTATTATGAGCTGGTCGCTGAACCATCCCAGGCAGAGCTTGACTGCTGCTGCTACTCGCCACAGAAATGCTCACTGCCATTCAGTTGCTTCCCTGACAGGCAAAGCCCACCATGAAAGGGGATGTTGGGGGGCAGGGGTGGGGTACAATCCCTTGCAGCTCAGCTTTTTGCAGGAGCCAATTTACAAAAGCTGTAGCCTTAAGTCTGACTGTCTCTTGTTGCATACACTTGTGCTGATACTAGAGGGCACCCAATGATGTAGTGCATGCGTCAAGTGCATGGCTGAAAATAATACCTCATGATGTATGAGAGCATCTGGGTTGTCGTCACAGCACTGTCGCGTGATCATTGCATACAGCTTGTGCATCATGGCCAGCAACAACTGGAGCTTGTCAGCTGGCTGCTCCAGATGCACAAACACAAAGTTGCGCAGAACAGTCTCTCCAATCTGCACCGCACAGAAGACTCAGTTGGGCACAAAAGACTTCCCACAGGACTTTGCATAGAGCAGCCATACATGCAAACACAGCCTTGGGAGGCAGTCTATGCTGCCGTGGTGTTGTGATGCTTGAACAGCTGCCTTAAATCCACACAGAAATTGGAGAAAGGACACAGCTCGACAGTGTGGTGTGGGGACTCACAGCATAGTCTGACTTGGTCTCAGAGAGCTGCAGGGGGGTGCGGAAGCTGGTACCAAGGTAGCTGATGCAGGCTGCACGGCTGCGCAGGCCCAGGCGAGCAGTCTGCTGCAGCAGCATGTCCACCCTCTTGGCCACCCAGGCAGACACATCTGCTTCACCCTGCAGGTTACAGGATGTTCAGGTAAAGCTCCTGATACAGTCAGCATGCCGCTGTCACTGAGGTGCAGGAGGACAACGGAAATGGCCTTCTGTCAAGGAGTATGGTATGTAAGCAAAAACACTTCCAGAGTGTTACTTGGCATACATGGTAGGCATATGAGCAGTTGAGGAGGGACATCAATATGTATGCAAAAGTTAGCTGTCCATTGCGCAGGGTAGTGGTGTGTCACGATTAGCGGAGGCAGGTTGCAGTGATCGTGTTTGCCGTACAGCAAAGACTGCTGTTGTGTACGTACCTCAGCACAGCATGCCATCAGCTTCTCGGACAGCTCCCTGTCTGACACCTCTAGGAAGCACTTCAGAAGAATGCCCACAGGAACAAAGAACTCCTGGCGGCGGACAGTGAAAGCAAAGTTGGCGGTGCCATCAGTCAAATAGTGACATCTCACAGTCGCCGATGTCTCATCTGGCCTCACACACCTGGGTGAAAGCAGACAATTTTCTCATGCAGCATTAACACAGCACTGTAAGTGTGACTGAAAGACGTCTAGCAGGCGGTTGGGGCCACCCTTCAATACAGAGTCCTGTGTGAGACTGAGCAGATCACCCATGCTCAGCAAACACAATCTGGAATAAAAGGGGATGTAGACATGCACACCTGATGAGGGTAGCAGCATCAGTATAATTGTTTCCACGTTTGTGGTAGGCACTGCGGCGCAGAGCCATGATGTAATGGCGTCTCTGTTGGATGAGCATGCGGATGATGCGTTCAATGCCATTGCAGATGAAGTAGCCACCCATTTCGATGCTCTCCTCCTTAGCCTGAACAAGCTGAGACCTACAAAACAGAGAAATACGCTTTGAGGAGGCAGCCAGACATGTCGCCGCTTTTAAATTGACGTGGCCAATGTCTCACGCAGCGCATGGTCATTATGGCACCATCACGCAGCTGTGCATGCAATGCAAGCAGAGCACTGAATCGCATGCTCAGGTTACCTGGACAAGTGTCGCAAGTAACATCTGTCGCTCTTAACCATGACAGGCAACATGCCCAGCTTTCTATTCAGCCGTTGCACACCGCCGCCTTCCAGCTGGTAACACAAGTCTATGTGCAGTGCAGCAGCATATGTTATGCCCTGCAACCAATCATCATTCTTCTGAGAACAAAGCACAACCTGGTGACATGGCGGACGCAAGTGAATCTGAAGCACAGCATGAGCACCATGAGCTTACAGCTTCTCTGCAATCCCTTGGGAACAGACGTTCATGCCTCCCCCCGCCATCATCCCTGAGAGGTCTGCCTACAGCAGGGCTTTCAAACCAAATGCGATGTGTTTGTCTGGTGACTGGATGGACGATCTGCACACAGTCCAAGCTTGAGCATATGGCAATAAAATACCAAACTGCTGGGGAGTCAGAGGTGCACAGCAAGGTTGCAAGGAGACAGACCTCTACGGGCTCCAGTAGCTCTACCACCCTCGTCAGGCCATCTCCAAGAAAATAGTCGAAAGACTGCACATGGGGCTTGACCAGGTCCACAAACTCAGGAGGCACGGCCTCGCCGGCAGCTAGGCCAGCTTGCATGTTTTACTGTGACTGTACACGGGTGACAGACAGAGCACAATGCCACAAATGACCTCTCGGGGCATCGCTGATTTGAACTATGACGGATGGGCCACGCCACCATTGCATCCCCGATATATCGACGGACAAGGATCGCATGATATCAGTTGAACATCGGCGTCAACTATGCAGGCTTAGCGGGACAATATAGGCGCGCTCACGCGCGCATTCAAGTACAGCCCTTGAAGACCTGTCCTCCTAAAGGATTGACAACGCTCGACTCCGATGAGCAGTATCTACGACGGCAAGCCCTCCTCCAAACCCTGCTAGCCCTAGATTTTTAAAACAGGGTAGATAAAGAACATTTTGCAAATCGCATGAACGAGGAATATCTCAATGATCGACTGACAGTGCTGATTCAGGGCGGTTACACGCTAAAAGTGGCAGCCGCTGTGTGATACTTGATTAGCCACCTCTTTGTGAAAGATCGCCAGAAATTTTGGTTGGCCGGTAGGTGATTTTCTTTTGCACTGTGTTGCTGCGTACGCGAGGACAGCCTGACTGTGAAGCTCGAGGGCAAGGGCACTTCCGGCTTTCGCCCAAGGCTTTCAGAGCTGCCCAGCTGCCCTCTGCCCGAGGCTAGGTAACAACACATCCTTGATCGCTAAGATACTCACGAGCGAGCACCAGTTAGGTCTTAGCGGAAATGCAAAGACAGTTCGCAACAGGCAATATGTGTTTCCATGCTCGGACCTCACTAGATGCCAGCCCTGCTCTGCTTGCGCGTCGTGGTCTTTTCGACCTGTGCCACCACACCTCGTCCAGGTTCCACACCGTCCATACATGCATGAGATTTACCGTTTGCGTTTTTGCAACAGGTGCTTGTAGGTTTGCATGGACTACAGCAACGCAGCAGCGGCAGCTGTTCTTCAAAGTATTGGTACACCAGAAACTGAGACCACAGAGTCATCTGCAATCGCTGCACTGGAGTCAGCACTGCAACAAAACAGGGCACCTGTTGCGCATGCTTTGCACAACAGCTTGAATGTTGCAAATAACAAGCGGAACGGCACTGAGGTGAGTCAGCAGGTACTGTCCTACATTCCATTGCAACAGGTCGGTTACCTGATTGAGTGATCATCAATCTGATGGGCGCAGGCCATGTGCTTGCAGGTGACACGCCTGCTTGTTGACGCCGTCACAGTCAGCACTGCCAACACAGAGCGGGAACACTGTTTCCTGCCCAGCCACAAGGGCTCCCCGTATCATGTGCACAAACTAGCAGAGAGAGTGCTACCTGCTGAACTCCTTCAGGTCAGCTGTGCTGTACAATCACAGCCATTGTCGATCCACACCCCATCTTCCTGCAGTGAGCCCCTTGGCACTCATGTTGGCTACTTGTGTTTTGTAGGGTCCAAAGTCGTACAATGATGCCTTGGCCAAGAGGTTTGAGCGCAAGAAGGGTGACATGGGATCATCCAGCACAGGTGTGAAGGACCGCGGAATTTTCGTTGCTGCAGACTTTAGAAATCCGCGGACAGACCAGGAGCTGCAGGTTTGACAGCCTTCCTGTACTGTTGTATATTGTCTCTCCCATGTACGGTTGAGCACCTACTTTGCAAAATGCCATGGCGTTGCAAATATGAAACTGCAAATGAGACAACTCATCGCTTATGGTTTGGAGTGTCCAAAAACGCTTGATGTTTATGCATATGACAGCGTCTCCCACTTGAGATGACTGTATCTGTAGATATATACGCAGCCACAAGTGCATTGGATGCAAGGAGAGACAAGCGTGTCTTATGCGCTTATCTCTGGCATTCTGCTATATGCCATGAAGGCATGTGTCGTCAAATGCTTTGTTGATCGATTGCACCTCAAATTACTGTAAAGCTGCACATCAAGCAATGCCTTCTGTGGCATCGGTGTCCAGCATTTATGAAAGTTGCTGACCGAACCTTGTCGCATGGTTTTGGCCAGTTGGGTTCTGTGGGTAAAGCGCAGCTGTGCATTGCAGGAGATGAGGGTGCTGCTTGAGCCCATGAGCATCATGTTTTCTAGCAAGGGGTACAAGGTGGATGATGTGGTCCAGGAGGTACGGCGCATGCAGTCGGGCTGGCAGCACTCTGACTACCGCGCCTGGCTGAAGCACTACACCACAGGCAAGCGCCCGCGGTCTGTCTTGGAGGATAGCAAGCAGCTGATTAGACATGATGGCGGTGATGATGGCGCAGGTCCAAGGGAAATGGGCACAGGTTGGGACTGCTGGCTGTCTTGGTGTTGCATACCAGTCCTACAATGGGTCTGAGAAATAGCTGCGTGGCTGCGTTCAGCTCTGGAATAGGCATTGCATTGCTCTGCTGTATTTGCAGGGTGTCAAGCAAAGCTGCATTTTGATGTGGCCACGCTAAGCAATCTTGTTGCTTTCACAAAGTGTCTCTCTACAGCAACAATGGAACACCTGCATGGCTGCAGGAAAATCACAATGCACTGCTTGTCAGTAGACTGCTTGGTTGCAGTAGCGAAGAGCAAATTGTCACCTCAGCTGCACAGACTTATTACACCTTGCTCACGCAGGCACAGACAGTGAGCCTGTTGGCGGCAACTCAGGAGGCAGCGGCCTGCCACCCATGCCAGGTATGGAGTCGACAGATGGCCCCAACCTGGCAGCTCAGATGCAGGACGCAATGCACAACATGTCTGGCGTGCCTGCACAGCAGCTTGCTGGCCAGCCGCAGAGTGCACAGCAGTTTCCTGTCCCGCTGCCCTACATGCTGCACCCAGGCTCCCTCATGCAGATATCCCCTGGTCAGCATGGGGAAGTTCCAGAAGGCTCAAATCTTCCTGTGGGAGCAGTGAATGAGGTTGGCAGTGTTGCATCAGCCAATGCAAACCTTCTCAAGCTGTTTGCTGCAGCATGCCAGCACAAGGGGCTTGTCACTCGAACACAGAGGGCAGAAATGGCAGAGTTTGTGCAGCAGATGTACATGGACCGCTTGGCACAATGAGAGCAGCATAAAGATTACTTGTACATGATGGCCAATTGTCTTGTTTCGTATGTCGAGTAGAGAACCTGACAAAAGTTGTCAGTAGTCTCTTCGACACATATTTCATGAAAGTTGTTTGGGCAAGTGCAAGATACACATGATGTCCACCTGGCATCAGATGTTCTGGCCAGCTTAGCACGGCCTGCTCATGTGTGCCACGAATTTGACCCATCGTTGTCGTGCCCTTTATCTTATCTGTGTTACTAAAAAGGGTGCTGTGCTACTTGCTCAAGCATCGATGTTTACTATAAAATACAGCAAGATGCTGCCTCTCCTGCCTATTCACGAGAATACTCACATCAAAATACCCCTACCCAAAAGACTCAGTTCACAAATATACAATTCATCTGGGGTTCCATGCCCACTGACGAGACACAATAAAGTCGTCCCCACTGCAATGCAGTGACTGTATCTACTGTGCAGCATGCTAGAGCTAGAACAAGCCTACAGTCTGCTTTTGCATGCGCTGCCGCCAGACAGGTTGGGCTTTGAATTGCGTCCTGTTGAGGTCCCATTTGTTGAACACCTGCACCATAAAGTCGTTCCATTCAGACTTGTGAACAGTCACTGTGAGACAAGTGTAAAGCAAGCTAGTGGCTCGGCAAAGCTCACTGAAGGGCGCATTGTGCAACAAAGTTCATGCTGTGTGTTAAGTCTTGCTAACACCGACATCAAGTGGTATCAGAATAGGAGTATCACCGCAGAAAAGTCCTCCTCTGTGAGATACTCCTCCTTGCAAGTTGGGTCTATACCATTCTCAATGCGCAGGTCTGCAAACAATCAGCAGTGTCAGTTGAGAAGCCTGGCTGTGAACTCACAGTCTTCCACCTTTACTGTTCAGCCATTGTGCCTCATAGCAATGCTTATGCAACAGGCATTGCTGTGCAGCTGATGCACTGTGCCTTCACACATCTGTAACCACAATGTACAGAACTTGAGATATTTGTCAGTGCTGCACCTTTCAGCTCCTTGTATGGCCAGAACTTGCTGCCAGGCTTGTGCTCAACCTCAAGATGCACAATAGGTACACTCTTGGGAGCTGCCTCCTTAGGCAAAGGGATGGGCTGCATCAACACAACGTTACATTTCCCTACAAAACCCATCATGAGAAAGACCAGAGATTGGACTCATGGTGGCATATAGCAATGGCCATGTCCTGATGGAATGAGTGTATGCACATAAAGCTACCTGTGGGGATGTTGAGCTGCTGCTTGGCGATGCCCCACTGAAGCGATTCTTGAGCGCTCTGATGCCTTCAGGTAAGTCAACCTCAGTCTTGCGCCTAGCAGGAGGGGTCTGACTCTTTGACTCAGTAGGGCTGCCCTGTAAGCGTGCAATTTGCTCTCAAAACATGCAGGAGATGCCAAAATCTAACCGAAAGGTTGGCAGCATCTTGGCAGCACACAACAGGAGGCAATAGGGTGCATGCATGCATGAGATCAAAAAATGACTTGCAGCTCAGACTCTCGTCACGGGTTGCTGTCTCATCTTGGCAGAAGCAAAAACTGAAGGTGCGCTCACCCCCAAATCTGAGCTACGACGCTGAACGAGCTCCTTGACTGAGACACCATCAGTGTCTGTGGCGCCATTGGCAGCATTGGAGTTTTCTGCATTGCCATTTTGGTTCTGGTTGTTTGATGTGTCTGGCTGGCCTATGGCATAATTAGAGGATGGCGTGTCTTGACTCACATCAACACTTGATGCCTCCCTGGCAGCGGGTGTTGCTACTGTGCTGGGGTCCGGCTGCGCTGAAGGCAGTGCATCCTGTGATGTATGGTCTGCAATCACACGCAACGCTTATAGAGTCTTTGCAGGATGACTTGTGCGAAGCCATGTTTGCTGGAGGACCAGAGAGACTAGGAAGAGCAAGCCACAGCATCCCAGACTGCGATACGCAGTTCAAAGAACACGTGTGAACCACAATACCTGGAGCAGCATCATCAAGCTTGTTGTTCAAGTCCTGCTTGGCATGGCCCAAGCCAGAATTGGGAATGGTTGCTGAGCCTGCAGAAAACAAACTCATATCAGCATGCTGACCAGAACCTCGGCAATAGACGTTGTGTAAGAAGTATCACCTGGAGCAGGCTTTAATGGAGAAGCTTTGCTGTCCAATGCATCTGGTTTGACATTGGGAGTCTCTGTATCTCCTATGTCTGAATAGCCTGGATGCTGTGAGTCTATGAGCGAGGGTGAAGTACGAAGGCCATCAGCCAAGGCGTTATTGTCTCCGATTTGAGCGATCATGGACGCTTCTCCGACTGAATACTGCCTTGTCGCCGCTTCCACAGTGGCAACGTCCGAGCCTGCAGTGTGTGCCCTGGGTAAGATCAGTCAGGTAAAGCGTTGGCGAGCGAACGTGGTGCCACTCAGCCAATCCGACGGCGAGAGGGATATGAGCTCAAACACTGTAGTATGCAGCATGCAGATGTCTGCGCGCAGTTGCCCAGAGGCTGACTGCGGATCCTCAAACATTCTACCTTGCAACACTTCTCCCATAACGTCGGCATTCGTTGAGGTCGCGCTCTCTTGTCCGTCGTCAGACATGGCGCTTCAGGGTGCAAAGTGAGACCAGGGTCAGTCTGCGCTACACATCTGCGTATTGGCCTCCTACATGCGCGCGCGTTCGCTCAATTGCGGGTCCGACTGAGCTTCTCATGTGAGTCACTTCCATCGTTGTTAACATGAGTCATGCCCCAGCTGTCAATAGACTGTGCTAGCAAAGTGCGCAAATCCTACAGCAGAGCTATTTGCCAATTGCGCATGTCCGCACAGTCACCCGAGCAGTGCGATTCACGATGGTGTAGTCTGCCGCGCTGCAGTTGAAGCCCTTTGGGACTGCTGGTCTGCATGCGCTTGCTGCACTTGCATCTTGATCACCCGTCTACAGCTGCGTTCTGTGTGCACCAATGTTTTGCATGAGGCCCTGCAATACAGAAGAAGCTGCATGTCGCGACAAGACTTAGCTTACAGGTACTGACTTTCGTCCGCAGGCAGTATGCAGGCGCCTATCGGTTGTAAACATATCATACCTTACATGCCGGCATGTGCAGGCCTATTGTGCCTGAAGACCTTTATGATTTGCGCGCTGCCCATCAAGCTCTTTTTCCTATCGATTACGAGTCTCACTTCTACGAGTGTGTCATCCATAGTCGAGACAACATCTTCTCTTGGGCTGCAGTATGCAGGTCAGTGTGAAACTGCTGCGCTGTACACTCATTCTGAGGTGTGCAGAACCTGAGCGCAATTCTGCCAGAACATTCTTGGCTGTGTTGTAGGGATGTTGAGATGCAGAGCGAAATTCTGGTCGGATTTGTGACGGCTCGGACCTTCAGACTGTATGACTGTAGCCTTACTGACAGAGCATGCATGGGTCTGGAAAGCAGGTGAAGCAGCTTACTGTCAGAAGCCTGCATCTTTGCATGACGTTAGGTGCAGACATGTCATTAACATGGTACCCCAGTACAACAATTTCTGCCTCATGCCTGCTGGCACTAGTCTCACACAAAGATGGTTCTGCCAATTTTGCGCTGCGCTGTCGTGCATGACGCTGTGGATAGTCTTTTCCCTATTACACAACGCAATATGCACAACAAGACGTCAATGTCTTGCAGGCTTCTAGACCAAGAGACAGTCGTATACATTCTGACTTTGGGCGTGACAGATCAGTACCGCCATCTGGGGATTGCAAGCCAGCTGATCCAGCGTGTAATTGCATATGCACAGCATCAGCTGTGTAGGGCTGTGTATCTGCATGTTATCGAGTACAACCTTGCAGCTCTCAGTCTGTACCGCAGAAACAAGTTTGAGGAACTTGCTGTTCTTCGCAACTTCTACTTTATAGGGTAAGCGTGGATGCAGCAACCTACATGTTGCATCATGGCTGACCGCCCTGTTGCCTCACAAGCAGAAGCTGTAGCCAAGACATGCAGAACTGCTTGTTTTTGGGGCGCAGATGTTTACAACATTCAGTGTACACATATGTGACTTCAAATTTGCATGTCAAGCTGCTTGCTGCTACAGGACAGGCCGGCAGCCAGACCCAAACAAACATTCCTATGATGCCTTTCTGTATGCCTTCCTTATTGACATAAGCTACAAAGCTTCCCCTTTGGCATTTCTGAGTGCAACCTATGCCCCCTTCAGGTATATGTGATTCTAGTCATTTTGCATCGTGCAGCTGGGACTAACACAAAAAGTGCTGGAGTATGTTGTCAATGTGGCGGCAGTGCGCACCTTCTGTGCACCTTCTGTGATGTCTCATAAGCAAGCTGCTGCTCCCTCCTACTGCAGTAAAATACTCAGCATTCCTTGTTCTGCAATTGTGCAAGGATACCAAACAACAGCTGCGTGCATGTGCACTACCACAAGTTTTGAATTGAATGTATGGTGGAGCTTCACATCTCCTGTTGTGATGCAGGAGCTTGTTGGGCCAGCTGCAGGCCTGTATGCCATGGGCTCCCCGTCACAGTAACTATTTCAGTCATGCTGTCCGGCAAAGAACATATGGCCCTATCAAAGCTGCAAGGTCGTCCGTACAACCTCAAGACCAAGGCATGCTCTGGAGAATGTTTAGTAGAAACCAGTAGCCACAACTGCAACCTGCTGTACTGTCACAGACAACTGGCTAATTAGTATATAGTGCAGTCAATTTCCAGGAATGTTTTCTTTGTGCCACGACATGATTGCTGTTCCAGCATCACGCACACAAGTACCATTTGTAAAGCTTGAAGGTGTGAGCATGCTCTGGACACAGCGCTTTGAGATATCCCATGCCCATATCAACCCCAAAACGTCTATTTTTAATTCAGAAACGACGCTGTGGCAGTGCTGAGGGTCGAAATCTCACAACTAACACTGCATGGCGTAATGCATCGTACCGTAACCAGCTCGGCTTCCTTTGGCAGAGACATGCAAGCAAGGAAGGCTTCGTGCACATCATGGCAGCGAAACAGAACATGGAGCTGTCACATGAGATGCTGGAGAATTGGAAGTGTCCCATATGCTTGGATGTGCTGTACAAGCCTTGTGTCAACACTTGTGGTCATGTTTTCTGCTTCTGGTGAGGCCCCCTGCAAACGTAGCGGTTCACCGACTGTGTGTATAGAGGGTTGCAATGATGTTTTTGATGTCCCTTACGCGATTGCCATTTTGATAAAGTATATTGAGACGTGCTTTTGTTGAGTGGCAGGTGTATGCATCGGGCCATGGATCCTTTCACGCCCTCCCAGTGCCCTCTGTGCCGTAGTCAATATGCCCACTTTCCTCAGGTCTGATTTTAGTTTTACCGCTTGATGCGCATGGCTTGCTTCGCTGTTATGCTTTTCATCGTGGATCATTCTCAGACCACGCAGCTGAAAGTCAAGTTTCTTGTCTGCAGGTTTGCGAGCAGCTTCATTTTTTCCTGCAAAAGGCGTTTCCGAAGGAGTATAGTGAGAGAGAAAAGGAGACAAAAGGTTTGATCCCAATTATGCTATTACCCGCAGAGCTTGTATGCTGGTAACCTTGTTTGGCCGGTGCAAACACCGTTATATGCTTGAACATCATGTCTGATGCAGAGGAGGAGGAGACTACCGGTGTGTACTCTTTACAACTGCATAACACTGAAAGGCAGCCAAATCAGGCAAGTTTTCTCAAAACTGTTCCACGCAGTGCTGCTGTGACTGGGTACATGCTCATGCATGCATGCACAAGTGTCCCTTGACGGCTCTCATCATGGCATATGCTTTTTCAGGTCTCAGATGAGGCAGCCAATACAATCAGATGGACAGCAGACAACTTTGAGTGCAGCAACTGCACCCAGCTGCTGTATAATCCAGTTGTACTGAATTGTGGGCATGCTGTTTGCCAAGTAACATGCAGACCATGGGCCAGCAGCAATGGCGAGCGTGCTTGCTCACGGTGTGAGGCAACAATCATTGGCAACCCTTCCATGTGCACTCAGGTATTGCATGGCCTGCTGTGCTGATCACACACCACCAGTCTCTGACTTCTCTGGCTGCCAACAGTCATGCTGGCGTTTGTATACGTCGCATGCATGCAACACTGCAAGATCTCTGCTGCATTCAAGCCTGCCAGACTGGCCAGACAGCACTGCTCAGTGGCACAGCTACAGATGCCATGTAACATGGTCAGTTTCCATGCATATCAGCGGCACCTTGGAGTGCTACTCTAAACCTACGACGTTGCTGTGCAGTGGCAAGATCAGCTTGTGCAGCTGCTGCCAGAGGAGATGCAAGCCAGAGCTGCACAGTCTGAGGCTAGCACTTGTCAGGATCATGCCTGCTGCTCACAGCATGTGATGCCCAATGACAAGACTGCCAAGAAGTCAGCTGGTTGGCAGCAGCCGCGCTCACAGCGTGCAGGTGCTGTTTCTCATCAACCTGTGCATGACGTGTCTTGGTCTTCATAGCTGATGTTGGCTGCTTTTTGCGGTATCTACAGCTTCAGGGCAGCTTCTTCTGAAATATTGAGCATTATGCATATGGAACAGCAACGCATACATGATTACAGTCTAATACACAACTCTCAATCGTCATCATCAATGGGGTATGAAATTCGCAATGACAACATGGTGCCAAGAACCAACTGCAAGCTTGGCCATACAATTGCATCCAGTGCAATTGTGTATTGTTTCAGCCACCTGGATTTTGCAGCAGATAGCAGTGCAGGAGAGACAGGCCGCAGTGCAGCAGCAGTTGTGCGGCACAGGCTGCTCCATAACATTCGTCAAGACTTCATCCATCATGGGTAAGCCACTTGGAAATGCATGAGCATACACTGTGTGTGAGAGACAGCGCAACCGCTTTCTAGGGTGTACAAGCACAGCGCTGCAAGCTTGCAACTGCACTGACTTGCCCTTGCCGCTCCGCAGCTATGCATAAGCCGGTTCTGAGCATATGCATTTTGATGCATGCAAAGCCCAAATGTGGTTGTGTCGAGCTTAACACAGTCAGAGTGACACAGTTGAGCTTGACGCAGGGTTGGTTGTGACTCTTGTGGACTGTATCCCATCAAGGGGCGCCGCTTCAAGTGTCAAGACTGCCCAGACAAAGTTGGCTTTGACCTGTGTGGCAGCTGCTATGACAGAGGCCTGCACATCACTGGTCGCTTCAACCAGCAGCACACGCCAGGTCATCTTTGCATGTCTTGACAGGCATTGCCATATGTTTGCTGGTTGTCGTCATGTGCTCTGTAGGCAGCAGTATCAACGGTGCAAGCTGCGCTGTACATGAGGTGCAGAGCAAACGGTTGTAGCTGTTCATGACTAGTCTCCACTGATTGATGTCAAGCTCTGAAGTGCCTGAGTCAGTTGCAGCAAGCTATGATGGCTATTGCAGAGAGCAGTAGCATTTGCAGCCTGTCATGCAGCTGTATCCAAGTTTGATCCCGTGTCTCATGGCAATTGGATTCTGGTCATCAAGCAGCGTTACTTACCCTGTTTGCATGTTGCAGAGCATAGCATGGCCATGGTCAGGCCGCAGCCAACAATGTTTCACATTTTCCAGGTACAAATGATATGCAGCTCTGCTGTTGATTGTGCGTATCACCTGTTTGCCACTCTCCCCTGGCCCACTGGCTCTTTGCCACATCACTGTGTACAATGGTGTATGCATATCCCAAGTTGCGCATTGTCTGCAACCTTCGCATGTCATTAGCTGCTCACACTGAGCTTGCCAAAGCTTGGCCTTGAGCCCGTTGTGTCACCTCAGTCTGACGCTTGCACACAGCAGCTTGGCCAGCAAGCAACGGCTCCCTTCTGACTGAGTCAGCTCTTTCTGGAAAGCAACGCTTCCTGGTCAAGTGCATCATCTGCAGCATGGCCTACTAGTCACCTGTCAACTCCAATGATGACCTTTTGACTGATCACTGAGGAATAGTGTGGCACGTGCAGGCAGCAAACCCAGAGCTCAGCATGGCGCAGATACAGCAGCTGACAGCACTTGCGTTTGCAAGGGATGATAATGCTGCTCAGCCAGGCTCAGCACAGACAGCTGGGCCAGCTGGCGCACCGCAAAGTCCTGCACAGCAGCTAGCCGGCTTGGCTGACACTGCAGCTGCCGCTGCCCGGCGCAGCGCTGCCTTGGCTGAACGCATTCAGCAGATTGAAGAAGCGGCCCTGTCAGGACTTGCCACTGGCACACATACTCCTGCCAATGCAGGCACCGAGCCCAGTGCCCATGCAACAGTGGCAAGTGCAGATGGTGACGGCAGTGAGAGGTCTCAGTGGGCTTCGGCATTCATTGCCGATGCTCGGCAAGCTGCTGATGCAGCTCACTTTCTGGAGCAGCACACACCAGCCAGCACTGGAGCTGCTGCTGCAGCAGCAGACATGGTAGCACCTGCTTCTGGTGAGGCATGAGCATTGCATCGTGACCTTTGAGCTGTGACCTGATTGCAAAATTTACAGCATGGTGTTGGTATCCTGGGACTCCTCAGGGATTTGGGCTTCACATTCAGTGCTTGGATGCTTTCTTAACCCATCTCAGCAAACAGCCGTGCGCAAGCTGATGTGTACTGCTACAGTTTGTTGTCTAAAAAGATACGTCATTCTGCTCATGACAACCATTGCCGTAAGCATTCCCAGAAACATCCGTGTGCAAGCTGTGCTTTGTCGTTACACTGTTATGTGCATCACTCACATGTCTCTCATAAGCAGGTGTGCTGTGTGCAACATTGCATCTGCGCTGCAGGTGAGGCACAGCGGCGCAGGCCATCCTTCCGCCAGTGGCTCAGCAGCGCCCCTCACCGCCCTCCATCTGCACAGCATGCCACATCTCCCAGACCACCAGCTGCCTCACGACAGCGTACTTTCTCTAGCACAGAGCAGCGCAGTGACAATCACCCGCCCAGGTCAACTCACAACACAGAGTGGAGGTGGAATCTGGGTGGCCCCTCAACAGGGGGGTCCTCTGGGGGTGCCTATCAGCGCCCGCGCCTTGCTGCCCCTGTCTCAGGAGCCGACTCAGGCTCGGCCTCTGGCTCAGCCTCTGGCTCTAGCAGATCTACGGAGTGGAGGTGGAATCTTGGTGGGTCATGGCAGCCCCCTACCAGTGCGCCTGGTCAAGGCCAAAGCAGCAGGTCCAGTCAGGCAGCGCAGACAGATGCCAGGTCAGCAGACAGGTCACAACCTGCTAGGAACAGCTCTGGTGATATGCAAAGACCATGGCAACGCAGGCGTATGCTAGCAGGCAGCCCAAGTGAGCAAGAAGCAAGTCTTCAGTCTGCCGCCAATGATCCTGCAAGGTCAGAGGCATGGGAGCACAGCTCAGCAGCAGGCACAGCCAGGCAGGCTGAAACTGGATCTGGACGCAACAGTCAGCAAGGCTGGCGTCGGCTGCTGCCTCGTTTCCTGGGTCAGATCATGCCTGGTGGTCAGCCTGCTAGGGAGGAACCAGGCTCTGCAGGAGCAGAGGTGCCAGCTGTACAAACCACAGGGACGCAAATGGATCTCTCTGGTCAGCATGACCAGGCAGTGCTCCCCTCATCAAGAGCTGGGTTTGGCTCTCAAGCTGCTGAGACAGGAGCAGATGCAGGTTGGTTTGCTTGGTCAGAGCAGCCTGCTGCCATTTGCCTGCTGTGCAATGCACAACCTCCTTTGGGCATGCAGTACTCTGCTCATGTGTAGCACTGAGCTGTATCACATTGCAAAGCTACTCCAGCGAAGGATTATGTGCTCTTTATTTCACTGTGCCACAACATCTTGACTACCTTACGACATCTGATCTATGTTACAATATCTTCATAGATTTCAAAACAACCTTTGTAGTGGCTTCAGCAGCTGGCATGACAGTTGGACTTCTCAGCCTTGTGATTATAGCAAGAGGTATTTGAGCAGGACCACATCGTATCACGTTGTTGCAGGTGAGCCTTGGCAGTCACAGGCTCTGGTCCTGCCTGACGTGCCAAACGTTTGGGATGACATGAACCCTGCAGCAGAGGAGATGCTACCCTCACCAGCAGATTCAGTTGAATATATCAATGGCGCTGATGATAACAGTATGGCAAATGACGCCATGTTGCTCATTATGCATGCTGTGCAAGCACGCTCAGAGGGCCGCAGCCTGAGGGATGACCGCCGCTCTAGTGCTGAGCAATATTGGCGGCAAATGGAAGAAGACGAAGAAGCTGGTTTTTTCAGATTGTCCACTGATGGCGACGAGGCAGGCAGACAATGAAGTGTGCTGGTCTGTGTCGGTACAAGCGTTGTAGCAGGGGTGTGTTGCCTTATAGCTGCTCTAGCTAGCTCTTTTCCAGTTTGCATGAGCAATCTTACTATGTCTGGTATTTGGCTTACTTTGGGTATGGCAAGCATGTAAAAGCATTTTGCATACAGTCCAGCAAGCCATGAACACTGCGTTTGAAACCAAGTTGGCTAAATGCTGACAAGCAAATTAGTTCATCAGCTTGAAACATCGTTCCTGTAACGTCAGGCTAGTGCATCCAATGCAGTATGACAGTACAACACCTGCAAACTCCGGGTGTTGTACTGCCACAATCTGAGTGAGGTTACAGAGTGATGCTATGCATGCAGGTTGCGTCATGATTTGCTGGTAAGCTGCTCACTCCTGATATGGCATGTAGCATTTTTGCTAACCATTGACGAACATTGCATGCCATGCCACAAAGCGATGGTGCTATGCACCCGCTTCCATTTGCATGCGGCTGTTTACCATAGGAAATCACTTGCTATAGTTGCTGTTTGAGCAACACGCTGTGCCATCAAAGATGTCAGCAACAGTTGTGTCAGTGGTCTGCACAACAGCAGGGCTGTCATGTCTAACATGGCAAGAAAGTTTCATACACATTGAAACTGTTGCCAACACTCCACAGGGTTGTGACTAAATCAAAATACAGCAATTTTGCAAACTGTGCAGGAACTTGCACTTTTTTCGGCAGTTCTTGAGAGGGTGCACAACTGGCAGTGTTGTCCAGTATGCAGCATTCACAAATATGAAAACTCACAGGTATGCACATGGCTTATTACACTTGTAGAAACTGACAGTGGCAGTAGCAGCCTATGCCGGAAGTTTTAATCACACCGGCTGATGTACACGCAATGTATCATGAGTTTCACATGCTTTTTGCCACAGTATGAAGAAGTTCTTTGAATCTGTTGCACCCAAAAAAAGTTGCTTGTAGTTGTCCAAACAAACAGCATGCTAATTGACTCTTGACTTGTGGTATAACCTCCCAAGGTATTTTGCAATAAGATCACTAAAAAGTACTATGATCATGCACTGCCTGACCTCATGCTATGATTCAGCATCAGCAAAACTACAATGAGACAGACCTCACTGCTTGATTAACAAGTCATTCTTCACAGTCTTCCTCTTCTTCTGCCCATGATTCACTATGTTCATCAGCTTGCTCTTCTGTAGCTGAGACTGACTGAAATTGAGAAAGTGAAGCAAGGGTTAATAGCACAGACTCTTCTTTTGTCTAATTTCTGGATAACAGCTCCTCCTGCAATGAACAGAAGGCGCACCAACAAACCCTGGGACTGAGCAGGACAGCTCACCAGCATGCACTTCACTTCTGCGCTTGCATCCTTCAGGTCCACCACAGCTTCAGAAAGGTAGCACAAGCTTTGCAGGACTCTGTCCTCGAAACCCTTCTCACCGCCAGTCCTTCCTACACCAACACTTCTGTGACGCATGTCTCTGCGCACATGAAGTCCACTTGATGGTGCAGCTGTAGACCTGCATGTTGCATACCTTGTGTGCAAGAGGCAGCAGCAAATTGCCTGTTCTGCAGCCTTGCAGAACCAGTCAGCTCCTGCTGCTGTAGGTCTGCATAGTTGACAGCAAAAGTGGAAGGCCTCTTGGCACCTGAGTGATGCTGCTGTGATGTCAGCTGTGGATGACCATTGGCCGCCAGCCGGGCTTGTCTCCATTCACTAGCCTCAGCAGAGGACCTACAGCAATGAGAATGTCAATTGACCCGTTTGGGCTGTTGACCTATCATTGTGGGCTATGCATCATGCAATGTCACCTTTATGTGCTGCACAAGGCATATCAACACATGATGATGCCCCTGAAAACATCTGCTATGCATAGACACTGCAGTGCAAAATACAGATCCCATTGAATCCCACATCTGATAGCCAGTTATTTAAACATGCAGGTTGCTGTACTTGATGCCAAACAGCCCATCATTCATTCCCAACCTGAACAGCAGGACCACATACAA
>JAABUP010004944.1_pt1 | contig 21174 bp, 17 predicted proteins | sample 5559201 | NCBI WGS metagenome assembly JAABUP01 (sample SAMN10711887, study PRJNA513373) | rock metagenome | isolation source: Antarctica rocks | place: Antarctica
GACGGTCCGCCCCGGTTCCCTCGTCGGGGGCAGCCGAGTGCTCGCCGGGTCGAACATCGGCGGCATCCCCGCGACCCAGGAGATGCTCGACTTCTGCGCCGAGAACGGGATCGGCGCGCAGATCGAGACGATCGGAGCCGATGAGGTGAACGAGGCCTACGACCGCGTCGTTGCCGGCGACGTGCGCTACCGCTTCGTCATCGACACCGCGACGATCGCGGTCGGCTGACCGCGAATCCTGAGCCCGACCACGAGGCGCCGGCGCCCGAGGAAGCCGGCGCGTCGTCCGCCCTTGGCTCAGGCGTTCGACGCCTCCACGTGTGCGGCATCGCCACTGCCGGCGTCGCCGGCGTTGCTGGCGTTGCCGGCGGTGTCGGCGTTGCCACCGCGACTGCCGCGGCGGCGCCGGTTCCGCGGCTTCGACTCCCCGGCGACGGAGCCAGAGCCAGCAATGTCGTCCGTCCGGACGGCAGCTGGTGTCGATCCACCGCCGCCCTCGTCGGTACGGATGACCCGGCGCCGGTTGCGGTCCCGGCGGGGACGGTCCGCGTCGCCTTCATGGCTCGCAGCGTCGACCGGCCCGGTGGCCGTCACGTCGCCTCGGGGCGCAGAGCGCTGCGAGCGCCGTTCGAGGGAACGCGCTTCGGGGGAGCGAGTCTCGGAAGATCGGCTGCGGCTCTTGCCACGTCCACCCTCGCCGCGTCCACCCTCGCCGCGTCCACTCTCGCCACGTCCACCCTCGCCGCGTCCACCCTCGCCGCGTCCACGCGAGCCACCATGGTCCTCACGGCCGCGGCCGCCGCGGGCCCGTTCGTCCTGTTCACCGCCGCGCCCGCCGCCGGCACTCCGGCGCCCGGAGGACTTGCCGGTCTCGCCGAGATCCTCGAGCGTCTCGGCGCCGAGCCCTTCACGGGTCTGCTCCGACCTCCTGAGTCGGCCGGTGACACCGGCCGGGATGTCAAGCTGTGAGAAGAAGTGCTCGGACGAGGAGTAGGTCTCGACCGGCTCCGGGATTCCGAGGTCCAGCTGGCGGTTGATCATGCCCCACCGCGGGATGTCGTCCCAGTCGACGAAGGTCACGGCGATACCGGTGTTGCCGGCCCGCGCCGTGCGGCCGATGCGGTGGACGTAGGTCTTCTCGTCCTCGGGGCACTGGTAGTTTACGACGTGCGTCACGTGCTCGACGTCGATGCCTCGGGCCGCGACGTCCGTCGCGACGAGCACATCCACCTTGCCGTTGCGGAAGGCGCGCAGTGCCTGCTCGCGCGCCCCCTGCCCCAGGTCGCCGTGGATGGCCGCAGCGGCAAAGCCGCGCTCGGCGAGGTCGTCGGCGACCTTGGCGGCGGTGCGCTTCGTGCGCGTGAAGATCAGGGTCAGGCCGCGGTCCCGGGCCTGCAGCAGGCGGGCGAGCATCTCGACCTTGTCGAGCGCGTGGGCCCGAAAGACGAACTGTTCGATCGCCTTGACCGTATGGGCGTTCTCGGTGTCGTCGCCCATGGCCCGGATGTGGGTCGGCTGCTTCATGTAGCGTCGGGCCAGTGCGACGATCGCGCCCGGCATCGTCGCCGAGAAGAGCATCGTCTGGCGGGTCGGCGACGTCAGGGCCATGAGAGTCTCGACGTCGGGCAGGAAGCCGAGGTCGAGCATCTCGTCGGCCTCGTCCAGGACGACCGTCTTGGCCTGCGAGAGGTCGAGGTGTCCCTGCTTCGCCAGGTCGATGAGCCGGCCTGGGGTGCCGACGACGACCTCGACGCCGCGCTTGAGGGCATCGATCTGCGGCTCGTAGGCCCGTCCGCCATACACGGTGAGGACCCGGATGCCGCGCCTCTTGCCGGCGCGCTCGAGGTCGGCCGAGACCTGCACGGCGAGCTCACGCGTCGGCGCGACGGCGAGCGACTGCGGCTTGCCCGGCTTGGGTAGGGCGTCGAAGCCTGGGTCGCTCGGGCTGACCGTGCGCTGGAGGATCGGCACCCCGAACCCAAGCGTCTTGCCGGTCCCGGTCTTGGCCTGCCCGATGATGTCGTGGCCGCCGAGGGCGATCGGGAGGGTCATGGCCTGGATGGGGAAGGGGGTGATGATCCCGGCCTCGGCCAGTGCGGCGACGATGTCAGGGTGGACGTCGAAGTCCGCGAACGTCGGCTCGGGCGCAGGCGCGACGGTCGCAGCAACGGTGTCGAGCTCAGGGGTGTCCGGCCGCTCGGGCATGCCGACGTCGGTGGTGGTGTCCGTCATGGAGTTCTCTCGATCGTGCCGGAGGGCGAGGCCTCGACTGGGCCTGGGTGCGCGCCTTCCGACTGTTTCAGCGGGCCGATCGGAGTTCTTCTACGGTGCCGAGTCACTCGGCGAGAGGCGATTCGGGCCGACCGGGCACCGGATGTCCTACCCAGTCTAGCCGCTCCCCGCGTGGGGGATATCCGGCCACTACCCTGTGGCGATGACCGACGATGCTCCGGACCCCGGCCACCGCCCCGCCGTGATCGACCTGTTGGGAGCGTTGGCCTACGGAGAGCTCATGGCGTTCAGCCAGCTCGCGGCCGATGCCGAGATGGCGCCGAGCCAGCCGGAGAAGGCGGCCGTCGCCCGGCTCGCCGTCGCCGAGTTCCACCACTACGAGGCGATCACCCAGCGGCTGGCCGAGATGGGGGTCGACCCCGACGAGGCCGTGGCGCCGTTTGTCGAAGCCGTCGACCACTTCCACGAGCGGACCGCGGCCAAGGACTGGCTCGAGGGGCTGGTCAAGGCCTATGTGGGTGACGGCATCGCCCAGGACTTCTACCGCGAGATCGCGGCCTACGTCGACGAGGAGACCCAGAGCCTCGTCCGGTCCGTCATGGCCGACATGGGCCAGGCCGACTTCGTCGTCAACGCCGTGCGCACGGCGATCGCCGCCGATCCCCGCGTCGGTGGCCGGCTCGCCCTCTGGGGGCGACGGCTCGTGGGCGAGGCCCTGAGCCAGGCGCAGCGGGTCGCCGTCGAGCGGGACGCCCTGGCCTCGCTGCTCGTAGGCGGTCCGGGCCGCAAGGGCGCCGACCTGGCCGAGCTCGGTCGGATGTTCGCCCGGATCACCGACGAGCACACCCGTCGGATGGACCGGCTCGGCCTGTCCTCCTGACGGCCCGCTGCCGGGCCCGTATGCCGGGTGCCGACGTGAGGGAGCGGCTCAGGTTGTCCGCCGGCTCACTCAGATATCAAAGAATCGCGGTACCCCGCCCGAAGTGGGCAGTTCGGTGATATCTGAGTTGGCGGCGAAGGGCCCGGCCGAGCGGCCGGGCCCTTCGGAAAGCTGGTGTGGCGCAGCCGGTCAGACCGCCTTGTTGGTCATCCGGCCGTACAGCATGATGCCAACCGCGGCGAGGATGGCGCCGACGAGCCAGGCGAGCCACGGGATGCCCCCGTTGTCGTTGTTGTAGGCGGTCAGACCGAGGATCAGGCCGCCGATGAGGGACGCGACGATGCCGATGATGATCGTCACGACGATCGAGACGTTCTGCTTGCCGGGGAGGATCAGCCGTCCGAGCGCACCGATGATGGCGCCGACGATGATGGCCCCAATGATGGAGGAAATCATGAGATGAACTCCTTCTGGTCGTCCTAACGACCTGACGTGACCGGCACGGGGCGCGCCGGCGTTTCTCTGGTGATGTCCACGGGTGAATCTGTCACCAACGTCTCCCCAAAGCGGGTAGGCACGAGCCGAAACCGCGTTACGAAGAGGACACATTCATCCCCGTTCGAGTCTTCCCTACCCCGCTCGGGACCTCTCAAACCGGCGAGCGGTCCCGTGGCATCAGAGCGTGCCGAACCCGACGCGGCCCTTCTCGGCCTCACCGATGTTGACGTAGCCCAGGGCCGCCACGGGGACGATGAACGAGCGTCCCTTGTCGTCTGCCAGCGTGAGGTAGCCGCCGTCCTTGAGCGCTGCGGCGACGATCTCGGTCACCTCGTCGACTCCCTGCTTCGACTCGAACGCAATCTCGCGTGCGACGTTCTGCACGCCGATCCTGACCTCCACGATGTGTGGCCTTCCGTTGATGAGCCAGCGTTGCGGCATACCCGCCGCTGTGTCCTTGTGCGACAACCCTAGGAGTGTGCGGGTTGTTCCACGCTGTCGGCCCTCGTGGCGCTGTCTCTCTTGGGGAAGCCGCCGATGCCGCGCCAGGCGAGCTGTCCCACGATGGCTGCGGCCTCCTCGCGGGGGATCTGCGCGCCGCGCGAGAGCCAGTAGCGGGCGGAGACCTGGGCCATGCCGGTCAGGGCCATGCCCAACATGTGGGCGTCCTCGCTGGAGAGGTCGGTGTCCGCGGCGATGACCTCGGCGAGCGCCTCACCGCAGGTCATCGCGACTCCCTCGACGCGCTCGCTGACGGCCGCGTCGCTGGTCAGGTCGGACTCGAAGAGGAGCCGGAAGGGCGCACCCTCGCGGGAGACGAACTCGAAGTAGACGGCGACACAGGCCAGGACGCGCTGCTTGTTGTCCGTCGTCGTCGAGAGGGCGGAGCGGACGGCTTCCTCGATCTCGCTGCGGTGGTGGTCGAGCAGGGCGAGGTAGAGGTCGAGCTTGCCGGGGAAGTGCTGGTAGAGGACAGGCTTGCTGACGCCCGCGCGCTCGGCGATGTCGTCCATCGCCGCGGCGTGGTAGCCGGACTCGACGAAGGCTGCCTGGGCTGCCTCGAGGAGCTGGGCGCGCCGCACGGGCCGGGGCAGCCGTTGCCCCCTCGAGCGGCTGTCCGCGTCCAGCGTCATCGGCACAGTCCTTCGGGGAGCACGCATGGCCGGTCCAGGCGTTTGCCGGTCATCCTACGCAGGCAGCGCTGGTGGTCGTACTGGCGAGTACCGTCGGTGCCATGGCACTGCCTCCCCTCGCTCCCGCGGGCCGCGACCTCGACCGCGACGCCGTCGCCCGCTACGCCCGCCACGTCCTCCTGCCCGAGGTCGGCATGGAGGGCCAGGAACGGCTCGCCGCGTCCAAGGTCCTTGTCGTGGGCGCCGGCGGCCTCGGCTCGCCCGCGCTGCTCTACCTCGCCGCTGCCGGAGTCGGCACCCTCGGGGTCGTCGACGCAGACGTCGTCGAGACGAGCAACCTCCAACGCCAGGTCATCCACGGGGACTCCGACGTCGGGCGACTCAAGACGGAGTCCGCGGTGGAGGCGGTGGCCCGGGTCAACCCGCACGTGACCGTGGTGCGCCATGATGTCCGGCTCGACTCGTCCAATGCGCTGGAGATCCTCCGCGACTACGACGTCATCCTCGACGGCACCGACAACTTCCCGACGCGCTATCTCGTCGGCGACGCCTGCGTCATGCTCGGGAAGCCGCACGTGTGGGGCTCGATCTACCGGTTCGACGGCCAGGTGTCGGTCTGGTGGGCCGAGCACGGACCGTGTTACCGCTGCGTCTTCCCCGACCCGCCGCCCCCGGGAGCCGTCCCGTCGTGCGCCGAAGGCGGGGTCCTCGGGGTGCTGTGTGCTGCCGTCGGGTCGGTCCAGGTGACCGAGACGGTCAAGCTCCTCCTCGGCATCGGCGAGCCGCTCGTCGGTCGCCTCCTCGTCCATGACGCGCTGCGGATGAGCTGGGACGCGCTCACCGTCCGCAAGGACCCGACGTGCCCTGCCTGTGGCGAGTCGCCGACGGTGACGCAGCTCATCGACTACGAGGAGTTCTGCGGGGTGCCGGCCGCGCCGGACCACTCGGCGGCCGCTGCCGTGCCGCTCATCGGGGCGTCGGCGCTCGCCACCGAGCTCGCCTCGGACGCGCCACCGCTCGTCGTCGACGTCAGGGGTCCGGACGAGCGGTCCATCGCCTCGATCCCCGGTGCGGTCCCGATCCACCTCGACGAGTTCCGCGACGGCACCGCCTTCGACCACGACGAGCTCGCCTCCACCGGGCAGCGGATCGTCATCCACTGCAAGGTCGGTGGCCGCTCGGCGGAGGCGACCCGCCTGGCGCTCGCCGCTGGTTACACCGACGTCTCGAGCCTCGACGGAGGAGTGCTGGCCTGGGTGCGGGACGTCGACCCGACCCAGCCGGAGTACTGAGAACCTGTCGCCGACCCGCACGGGCGCCCGCAGCGGTGTCCGGGGCTCAGGCGCTTGACGTGTCGGTGTAGAGGCAGAAGGGGTGCCCGGCGGGGTCGAGCAGCACCCGGACCGCCTCCTGCGGCTGATGCTCGGGGAGCCTCGCCCCGAGGGCAACCGCTTCCCTGGTCGCGCCCTCGAGGTCGGTCACCTCGAGGTCCAGGTGCAGCTGCATCTGCGGCTGCCCAGGAGCTGCCGGCCAGACCGGCGGCACGTACTGCGACTCGGTCTGGAAGGCGAGGTTCACCGGCAGGTCAGGCATCTGCATCGTGCACCAGTCGGGTTCGTCGTCGGCGAGCTCCCAGCCGAGCAGGTCGCGGTAGAAGTAGGCGAGGGCGCGGGCGTTCGGCGCGTCCAGCACGACGCCGACCCAGCCCTGCCGTTCTCGGCCACGGATCGTCATCCCTGCACCCTCGCACCCCCGGAGTGCGGGCGCCACCCTGAGAGGATGGGCGGCATGAGGAGTAGTGGTCCGCGTGCCGGTCGGTGACCCGAGCCGCGTCGCCGGCCACCCGGCATACGGAGCCGACCCGCTGGAGATCCCCGAGAGGGCGGAGCAGGTCCTCGAGGTCGTCGAGCGGATCCCCGGGGGGAAGGTGCTCACCTACGGTGACGTCGCGGAGATGGTGGGCAGCCGGGGTGCGCGGTTCGTCGGCAACGTCATGAGCCGCTACGGCTCCGACGTGCCGTGGTGGCGGGTCCTCCGCTCGGGTGGCTGGCCGCCGAAGGGGCTGGAGGAGCGCGCGCTGGAGCACTATCGCGAGGAGGGCACCCCGCTGGTGCGCGGTGTCCTCGACGGACTGCGCGTCGACCTGGCGAGGGCGCGCTGGGAGCCGGAGCAGTCGACGCAGATCCCGGAGGAGGTGAGCAGCGCGGTGGCCGCGGACACCGGCGGGGCTCCTCGAGGGACGCTGCACCACGTGGAGGTGTGGGTGACCGACCTCCTCGCGGCAGACGCGGAGTGGGGGTGGTTGCTGGCCGAGCTCGGCTACCGTCGCTCGGACACCTGGCAGACCGGGCGGTCGTGGGAGCTCGGGGCGACCTACCTCGTTCTCGAGGCCGGGCCGGACGTCGCGGGTGAGCACGACCGGATCCGTGCCGGGGTCAACCACGTCGCCTTCCACGCGGGGAGCCGCACCGACGTCGACCGGCTCGTCGCGGTGGCCGCGGGGCACGGCTGGACCCTGATGTTCGCCGACCGGCACCCGTATGCCGGGGGGCCGGCTCACTACGCCGCCTACCTCGAGAACCGGTCGGGGTTCGAGGTCGAGCTCGTCGCGGCGCGGTGACTCTGCTGGTTCCGCGCGCGGATGGGTCGGAAGCCGCCGCGGCGCGGACGCAGGCGGCGCCTTTCTCCTGCGTCCGAACCTCCGGCGGTCCTGACCACCGTCGGTTCGGACGCAGCGCGTGGTGACGAAGGACTGTCGGGGCCTCGTGGTGGGATTGGTCTCATGCTGAAGCTGCGCCGGGCCCCTGCGCTCGTCGTCGACGCCCCCGAGCTCGACGCGGACCAGCTCGGCGTGCTCGCCCACCGGGGGCCGCTTCTGCGGGTCCTCGGGGCTCCCGGGACGGGCAAGACGACGACAGCGATCGAGCTCGTCGTCGACCGGGTGGTCGCGGGCGGCCGGCAGCCGGACGAGTGCCTCCTGCTCACCTCCACCCGCGTCGCTGCGGGCAGCCTCCGCGAGCGGGTCACCGCACGCCTCCACCGCACCTCGACCGAGGCCCTCGCCCGCACGCACCAGGCGTTCGGGTTCGGCATCCTCCGCCGGGAGGCGGCGCTGCGGGGAGATCCGGCGCCGCGGCTGCTGAGTGGCCCGGAGCAGGACGTGCTGCTGCGCGACCTCCTCGAGGGGCATCGCCGCGGCGACGCGCCGCGGCCGCCCTGGCCCGAGCGCCTGGACGTGGCACTGGACAAGCGGGGTTTCCGCGCGGAGCTGCGCGACCTGCTCATGCGCGCGGTCGAGCTGGGTCTCGAGGCGCCGGATCTGGAGCGGCTCGGACGCGGCCACGGGCGCCCGGAGTGGGTTGCGGCCGCGCAGGTGCTGCAGGAGTACGACCAGGTCACCGCATTCTCCCGCCCCGGCGCCTACGACCCCGCCTGGATCCTCACGGCGGCGGCTGACCTCCTCGAGGACAACCCGTCGGCCCTCGACCGGCTCCGCGAGCAGGTGCGGTTGGTCGTCGTGGACGACGCCCAGGAGCTGACGTCGGCAGCGGCTCGGCTGCTTCGGGTCGCGGTGGGACCCGGTGTCGACCTCGTTGTCATCGGCGACTCGGATGCCGCGGTGCAGACCTTCCGCGGCGCGGACCCGCACCTGCTCGCCTCCCGCTGGACCGACCTCGCGGACCTGCCCCCCGGCGCCGGTGAGCCGCAGACGATCGTCCTGGGCACGGCATACCGGCAGCCGGAGCGGCTGGCGCGGGTGTCGCGGGTCGTCACCACCCGCATCGGCGCGCTCGGCGGCGGCGCCCATCGCGCCGCCGGTACGACGCGGGACGGCGGCGACGTCGAGGTGGCGCTGCTGCGGGCTCCGGCGCAGGAGGCAGCCCACATCGCGTCGCGGCTGCGGCGGGCGCACCTGCTCGACGGTATGCCGTGGGGAGACATGGCGGTCATCGTCCGCGGCAAGGGGCGCGATGCCACCCTGCGCCGGATCCTCATGGCGCAGGGTGTGCCGGTGGCTGCTCCGACCGCGGAGGTCCCCGTCCGCGACGAGGTGGCCGTGCGGCCCCTGCTCACCCTGCTCGAGTGCGTCCTCACCGTCGCTCTCGATCCGGGCCGCCGGATCTCGACCGACCAGGCGGTGGACCTCGTGCTCTCGCCGCTCGGCGAGTGCGACGCCGTGGGGCTGCGGCGGTTGCGGCGGCGGCTGCGCCGCGAGGAGCTGGACGGCGGCGGTGGCCGGACAAGCGACGAGCTGCTGGCCGCGGTGCTGCTCGAGCCCGGCCATGCGAGCTCTCTGGGCTATGAGGGTGCCCCGGTCCGCCGGATCTCTGCAGCCATCTCGGCCGGGTTGGCCGCGGCGAAGGTGGTCGAGGTCGACGGTTCCCGGACGTGGGCGCCGGGCGTCTCCGCAGAGACGGTCCTGTGGTCGATCTGGCAGGGTCTCGGCGTTGCCGACCGGTGGCGGACGGTAGCCCTGCAGGGCGGACAGCGGGGAGCCCGGGCCGACCGCGACCTGGACGCCGTCGTGGCGCTCTTCGACGCGGCTGCCACGTTCGTCGACCGGCTCCCGGGCTCGGGCCCCGACCGGTTCCTCGAGCACATCCAGGGACAGGACGTGCCGGGCGACACCCTCGTGGGCCGGGCCCAGACGGGAGAGAGCGTCGAGGTCCTCACGCCGGCGGCCGCGGCCGGTCGGGAGTGGCGCTACGTCGTTGTCGCCAGCGTCCAGGAGGGCGTCTGGCCCGACCTGCGGCTGCGTGGGTCCCTCCTCGGGTCGGAGGACCTCGTCGCCGTCGTCGCGGGGCGCGGCACGTCCTTCCGTGCTGCCCAGGCGGCCGTCCGCTACGACGAGACCCGGCTGTTCGTCGTCGCGGTGTCACGGGCGTCCGAGCGGCTGCTCGTCACGGCCGTGCGCAGTGAGGACGACCAACCGTCGGTCTACCTCGACCTGGTCGCGCCGCCGGATGCCGACGTGATGGGGGAGAGCGCCGGCGAGATCGAGCTCGATGACGAACTGCGTCAGTTCACCGAGGTCTCGCGGCCGATGACGTTGCCGGCCCTCGTGGCGGAGCTGCGCCGCCGCCTGGTTCTCGGTGACGTCGAGACGGCAGCGGCGGCCGCTGCGGCTCTCGACCGGCTTGCCGCGGAAGGCGTCCCGGGCGCCGATGCCAAGCAGTGGTGGGCCTACACGATGCTCAGCGACGACCGACCGCTGCGCCTGCCTGACCAGCAGATCCGCGTCTCCCCTTCCAAGGTGGAGACCTTCGCCAGCTGCGGCCTGCGCTGGCTGCTCACCACCGCCGGCGGGGACAGCCCGAGCCAGGGCTCCGCCAATCTCGGCACGCTGATCCACGACATCGCCCATGAGCTCGGGGACGACGTCGACGAGTCCGTGCTCATGGCAGAGGTCGAGCGCCGGTGGGGGCGGCTCGGGCTCCCCCCGGGCTGGGCCACCGACCGCCAGCGTGACCTGGCCCGCGACATGGTCAAGCGGCTGGCGGACTACTACGAGCTGGCCGGGACGTCGGGCTGGTCGAAGGTCGGCAGCGAGCTACCGGTCCGGGTCGACGTCGGTCGAGCGACCCTCGTCGGCCGGGTCGACCGGCTCGAACGCGACGCAGCCGGCCGGCTCAGGGTCCTCGACTACAAGACCGGCTCGTCGAGGGTGAGCAAGGAGAAGCTCGCCCGGCACCCCCAGCTGGCGACCTACCAGGTGGCGACGGAGCACGGCGCATTCGCCGACGAGGGGTCGGCGTCCGCTGGGGCAGCCCTGCTCCAGCTGGGAAAGGCGGCCAACAAGACCAACCCACCGCAGGAGCAGCCGCCCCTGTCCGACGCGGAGGATCCGCGCTGGGCCGAACAGCTCGTCGCCGACACCGCCGACGGAATGGGGGGCGCCGACTTCGTCGCAGTGGTGGGGGAGTGGTGCAAGTTCTGCCCGGTCAAGGCCTCCTGCCCGGCACAGCCGGAGGGCGACACGATCTGATGACCATCACCTCTCCTGCCAGGACACCGTCCACGACGCTGTCCGCTCGCCACATCGCCCACGCGCTCGGGAACCCCCCGCCGACCGGTGAGCAGCTGCGCATCATCGAGGCGGCTCCGGACCGCCCACTGCTCGTCGTCGCCGGGGCCGGGTCGGGCAAGACCGAGACCATGGCGTCGCGCGTGGTGTGGCTCGTCGCCAATGGCCACGTCGACCCCGACCAGGTCCTCGGACTCACCTTCACCCGCAAGGCGGCGACCGAGCTCGCCGAGCGGATCGGCCGCCGGCTGCGACGCCTCGCCGCGACGGGCCTCTGGACGCCGAGGGCCCTTGACGGGGACGGCGCCGAGGCCCTGGGGGGCATCCCCGTCGTCTCCACCTACCACTCGTATGCCGGTCGGCTCGTCCGCGAGCACGCACTCCGTCTCGGTGTGGAGCCGGAGTCGCGGTTGCTGTCCGAGGCGGCCGCCTGGCAGTATGCCGCAGAGGTGGTCTCCCGGTACGACGGCCCGATGGACGACGTCGTCTCGGCCGAGTCCACGGTCATCCAGGCGGTGGTCTCACTCGCCGGCGAGATGGCCGAGCACCTGCTCGGCCCCGAGGACCTCGTGGACTACATCGACGACTTCGAGGCGCGGGTCTCGGCCCTGCCCAGAGGGGCCTCCAAGGCGAAGTCGCTGCCGATCAGGGACGTCCTCGCCGCACTGCAGAACCGTCGGGGCATCCTCCCGATGGTCCGGCGCTACCTCGACCTCAAGCGGGAGCGCGATGCCCTCGACTTCTCCGACCAGATGGCGCTCGCGGCACGGCTCGCGAGGGGCTTTCCCGACGTCGGGCGGATGGAGCGCCAGCGTTTCCGGGCCGTGCTGCTCGACGAGTTCCAGGACACCTCCGAGGCTCAGCTCGTCCTGTTGCGTGCTCTCTTCGCGGGCGGCGGCGACGCCGTGCCGGTCACGGCGGTGGGCGACCCCAACCAGTCGATCTACGGCTGGCGCGGCGCAAGCGCGACCACCTTGACGCGGTTCCCCGACGAGTTCCGGGGCGGCGATGGTCCGGCTGACGTGCTCCAGCTGAGTACCAGCTGGCGCAACGACACCAGGATCCTCGACCTCGCGAACGCTACCTCGGCGCCACTGCGCTCAGGCCTCGTCGCGGCGCTGCAGGCCCGGCCCGATGCGGGCCTCGGGGCGGTCGAAGCCGGGCGCTTCGAGACGGTCGAGGATGAGGCGCGGCACATCGCGGACTGGGTCGCCGAGCGATGGTGGAACCCGAGCGGCAGCCGCACCCATTCCTCCGCAGCGGTGCTGTGCCGCAAGCGGTCGCAGTTCCCGATGATCGTCGAGTCGCTTCGCGGGCGGGGCCTGCCGGTCGAGGTGGTCGGCCTCGGCGGATTGCTGCAGACCCCCGAGGTCAGCGACCTGGTCTCCCTCCTCTGGGTCGTCCAGGACCCGTCCCGCGGCGACCGGCTCATGCGGTTGCTCACCGGGCCGCTCTGTCGGCTCGGTGCCGCTGACCTCGATGGGCTCGCCACCTGGGCCCGGCACCAGCAGGCCCTGCCCCGAGGCGGCCAGACCCTCGCCCTGCCCGGTCTCGAGCCGGTGGAGCACGCGGAGTTCGAAGACGAGGGGAGCGCGTCGTCGGACGGTTCAGCCGCCGACGAGTCCGGTCTCGTCGTCCACCCGGGGCACGACGTCGCCCGGGACCAGGCACCGGAGAGCTCCGACCGGGCAAGCATCGTCGAGGCACTCGACGACCTGCCCCAGCCCCAGTGGCGTGGGCCGCAAGGGCAACGGATCTCCGAGACGGGCCTCGTGCGGCTCAGGGCCCTCAGCCACGTCATCCGGATCCTGCGCCACCTCACCGGCCTTCCCCTGGCGGAGCTGGCCGGCGAGGCCGAACGGGCGCTGGGTCTCGACATCGAGGTGCTGGCGCGCCCGGAGCACACCATGACGACGGCGCGGGCCCACCTGGACGCCTTCGCCGACGTGGCCGCCACCTTCTCGGTCTCGGCCGACCGCCCTACGTTGAGCGGTTTCCTCGCCTGGCTCGATGCGGCGGTCGAGCAGGAGCGTGGCCTCGATGCCCCCACGATCGAGAGCTCGGTCGACGCGGTGCAGGTGCTCACCGTCCACGCCGCCAAGGGCCTGGAGTGGGACTGCGTCGCCGTCCCGGGGCTGGTGGACGCATCCTTCCCGGCGCGGGAGGGCGGCGCCGCAAGCACCTGGAAGGACGGGGAGTGGGTCGTCAGTGCCGGCCGGGACAAGGGCTGGTGCGTCGGCGCGGACGGCGTCCCCTACGACCTGCGCGGTGATGCCGACGGGCTCCCGGTCTTCCACTGGCACACCGCTGCCGACTGGGAGGACATCCGGGCCGACTTCGAGGCCTTTGCCGCCGCCGGCGGCCGCCACCAGGTGGCCGAGGAGCGTCGCCTGGCTTATGTCGCCTTCACCCGAGCCAGGTCCGCTCTTCTCCTCACCGCACCGGTGTGGGCCGACGCCGCCACCCCCAAGGTCACCTCCCCCTTCCTCGTCGAGCTGGTCGCCGACCCCGGGCTGGGAATCACGACGCGCGAGTGGGCGCCGATGCCCCAGAAGGTGGGGGAGGGGAACCCGCCGAACCCGCGCCTGACGGAGCCGCACATGATGGCCTGGCCCCATGACCCGATGGCGCAGCGTCGGGTGGAGCTGGCCCGGGCCGTGGACCGGGTCAGTGAGGCGCTGCGTGGGGGGATGGTCACCAGCCGCCTCGACGCGGCGACCGCGGAAGACCTGTCCCTGCTGCTCGCCGAGCGTGCTGGCGTCCGTCGGCGTGGCGACATCCTCGTCCAGGTGCCCCGTCACCTCTCCGCCTCGGCAGTCGTGCAGCTGGCGGCCGACCCGGACCGGTTCGCCATGTCGCTGCGTCGGCCCATGCCGTCCGAGCCGGCGCTCGCGGCCCGGCGCGGCACCGCTTTCCACGCCTGGGTCGAGGAGCACTACGCGCGCGCCGCGATGGTGGACGTCTTCGACCTGCCGGGCAGTGCCGACGAGGACGCCCCGCAGGACGAGGACCTCCCGCGGATGAAGGAGCTGTTCCTGGCCAGCGAATGGGCCGACCGGATCCCCGAGGCGATCGAGATCGCGATCGAGACGATGCTCGACGGGTTTGCCCTGCGCGGCCGGATCGACGCCGTCTTCGCCCGGGACGACGGTGGTTACACCGTCGTCGACTGGAAGACCGGCGCCGAGCCGGACGGCCGCAAGGCCCGCACCCGGGCCCTGCAGCTCGCCGCCTACGCACTGGCCTACGCCCGGCTGCGGGGACTCCCGAGGAGCAAGGTCGACGGTGCCTTCTACTACGCCCAGTCAGGCGTGACCGTCCACCCGCGCCTGCCGCGCGAGAAGGACCTCATCGCCCTGCTGTCCGACATCCCGGAACCCGTCGACGCCCAGCCCGCTGCTGCCCCGGCCGCCCCGCCGGAGTGAGCACGATGTCCCTCACGGAGGTGGAGACGCGAGCGCTGGACGCCCTCGACGAGCGCGAGCTCGTCACCAGTCTCGTCGACCTCGTCCGCGTGCCGAGCGTCACCGGCACGGACGCCGAGTCGGAGCTGCAGCATTTGCAGGCCGCACTTTTCGCGACGGAGGGGCTTGATGTCGACGCGTGGCAGCTCGACCTCGAGGCGCTGCGGGCCGACCCCCGGTTCCCGGGCGCCGAGGCCGTCCGCGCGGAGGGCTACGGCGTCGTCGGGACGACCGGTGGCGACGGCCCGCCAGGGCTGGTGCTGCAGGGTCACGTCGACGTCGTCCCGATCGGCGACCCGGCGAAGTGGGAGCACGACCCCTTCGCCGGAGCCGTCGAGGGCGGGCGGCTGCACGGGCGAGGCGCCTGCGACATGAAGGCAGGGGTCGCCGCCAACCTCGCGGTCGTCAGAGCGCTCCGCCGCAGCGGTCTCACCCTCGAGAAGCCCTTGGCCCTGCACAGCGTCGTCAGCGAGGAGGACGGCGGTCTCGGCGCCTTCGCGACGATGCTGCGCGGGCACACCGGCGAGGTCGCGGTCATCACCGAACCGACATCCGGCCGCCTCGTCACGGCAACGGCCGGCGCGCTGACGTTCGAGCTGACCGTGCCGGGCCGAGCAGCCCACGGGAGCACCCGCTACGAGGGCTTCTCGGCCATCGACGCCTATCTGCCTCTCCACCGTGCCATCTGCGAGCTGGAGGGCGAGCGCAACACGGACATCGACCCGCTCTTCGGGGACAACTCGATGCCCTACCCGATCTCCGTCGGCGTTCTGCGCTCCGGCGACTGGGCGAGCTCCGTACCCGACGCCCTCACCGCCCAGGGACGGTTCGGGGTACGGCTGGGCGAGGACCCCGCCGTGGCCCGGGCTGCGTTCGAGGCCGCCATCGAACGGGCAGCTGCCGTGGACCCGTGGCTACGGGACCACCCACCAGTGGTGACCTGGCCCGGCGGCCAGTTCGCGAGCGGGTCACTGGCCCCGGGCCACCCACTCATCGGGGAGGTGCAGACCGCGGTCCGCGACACCGGCGGCGTCGCGCCGACGCAGACCGCCGCGCCCTACGGCAGCGACCTGCGGCTGTATGCCGGGCTGGGCGCCATCCCGACGCTGCACTACGGGCCGGGCGACGTGCGCTTCGCCCACGCCCCGCGCGAGCAGGTCGAGCTCGGCGAGGTGATCTCCGTGGCACGGGCACTCACTCTCCTCGCCGTGCGCCGGTGCGGAGCGCACCGCTGAGCCGCGGCTCGGACGTCGCATCGGTCAGCGGAACCGGTCGGGTGGTTCCACGGTCGCAGCCTCCCGGGTTGCGGGGTCCGCTCTCGCGGCGTCTCGCGTTGCGGGGCCCTCTCTCGCGGCGTCTCGGGTTGCGGGGCCCTCACTCGCGGCGTCTCGGGTCGCGGGATCCTCGCTCGCATCCTCCCGGATGGTGAGGTCATCGATCGACACGTCGGCGGCCTCCGACGTGACCGGTTCGGCCGCACCGGCTTCCGCATCGCCCGGGGCAGCGTGCGGTCGCTCGGTTTCCGAGGACTGCTCCGGTTCAGACTCCCGGCTTGCCGTCGCCTCCGCCGGCGCGCTCCCCCCGGGTTGCCCGGCCACCGGCTCGCGGCCGCGGCGGAGCTTCTCCAGCTCGTCCTGCGGGATGACCGTCGTCGGCTCGCTGAACCGACCGGCGTTCATCGGCTGCGTGCGCTCGCCGTCGTCGTCCGCGGCGGGCGCCCGCTCGGCGACGGCCGCCTGTGCCCCCTCCGACTCCGCGGCCCGTGCCCGCTCCGGAACCGCGGCCTGTGCCCGCTCCGGAACTGCGGCCTGCCCGGGCCCTGAGTCGGCGGCCGGCCCTTGCTTCGCGGCGCGGGCTGCGTCGGTCCAGTCGGCTGCGTCCGTCGAGTCGGCGTCCGAGCGCACCCGGCTCGGCTCGTGTCCCGAGTCCGCCGGGTGCGGAGCCGACCGCTGGGCCACCACGACCGGCGCTGCGGGCGCCTGGGCAACAGGCCCCTCGTCCGGCTCGTCCACGGTGTGCTCGTCGAGCTCACGCAGGTCCGCGACGCGCGCCGTGACGAGGTCACGCTCCCCAGCGCTGACCGCACTGAGAAGGGCGCCGAGAACTCGCAGCTCGGACGCCAGCCGCGCCCGACGACGCAGATGCCGGTCCGGCCGCTCGACCCGGGAGTGGGCATACGCCTCGAGCACGCTCTCGAACGCCTCGGGGGTGCAGGCGCTGATAAGGGTCGCCAAGTCCTCGGCCGGGTCGGCAACCTTCGCGTCGTCCCATCCGGTGATGCCGCGCACCCGCCCGGACGACGCATCGTCGCTCTCGAACGCGACGAGCACCTGCTGCCCGGTCAGCCCGCCGTGCACGGGCGTCGGCGCGAACCGCCAGATGGAGACCTCCTCCAGGGCGCGCTCCCACCGCGACAGCAGGGCGGTCGGGACATGACCGGTGGCCGCTGCCCGGTCGAGGTCGGCGAGGCGGCGCGTGCGGTACTCGTCGGCGGCGTAGATCGGCAGCCCCGCTTCGTCGAAGACGGCGCGGTCGATGTTGTGCACGGCCGCGATCGCCCGGCCCACCTCTGCGGCGAGGCCTGGTCCTGCCGGCAGCGAGGCGAAGTCGACCGGGCGCCCGGGCAGGTGGGGGTAGACGACGGCGCGGCCCTCGGGCACGGCGACGAAGCCGCGCGGTGCGGGCACGGAGAAGGGCAGCCGACGGCCGATGAGCTGCAGCAGCGCCACCGTGGTGTCCATCTGCGCGCCGGCGGCGGGCGTCAGGGGTGCCCGGACGACCCACTTGCGGTGCTGCGTGTCGGTGACGAACGCGACCTCGTGGTAGTGCCCCGGCTCGGTGACCGCGCCCTGGACCGACACGGGGTCGAGTCCGGGGACGGCCGAGCTGGCGAGGGCGGCGAGGAAGGCGGGCTTGCGGCTCACCCGCCCACCGTATGCCGTGGCTCGCCCCCCGCGCCGCAGGTCACCTCCGACTCGGAGGCAGGGGCTGCTCGCGGGGCCTGCCGAGAGGTCGGCCGAGCCGTCCATGACCACGCCGTAGGGTGGCGGACGTGCGACCTGCCGCTGACGTCCTGACCCGACTGGCCCTCTCGCGCGGGACGCTGGACCGCGCCGGCCACCGGCGCCATGACCCGGACCTGGTCAGCGCGCTCCTGGCCGACCCGGCGACCCGGGTCGCCGTCATCGTCGGGGACACCATGGAGGTCGTCGACGACCCGAGGACATCGACGGGTCGCTCGCTGGCCCTGCGCTCACCGGTCCCGGCAGACGCCGACCGGCTCGTCGTCTTCCTCGGTGAGGAGGCCACGGGCGGCGCGCCGGCGGCATACCTCGCCGTCGTGGGGAACCCGACCGAGGCGGGTGAGGGGGGCTGGCAGACCCTCCGGATCGCCGGTCTGCACCTGGGCGACCGCGACGCCGGGATCTTCACCACAGCGCAGGCGCTCGCGAACTGGCATGCAGCACACCCGTTCTGCCCACGCTGCGGGGCGCCCACGACGCCCGAGCTGGCGGGGTGGACCCGCCGGTGCGTCCGGGAGGGCAGTGAGCACTACCCCCGGACCGACCCCGCCGTGATCATGGCCGTCGTCGACGACGACGACCGGCTGCTCCTCGGCCGCGGTGCGCAGTGGCCGGAGGGACGGTTCTCGGTGCTCGCGGGGTTCGTCGAGCCGGGGGAGTCGTTCGAGGCGGCGGTCGCCCGCGAGGTGGCCGAGGAGGTCGGGGTCACGGTCACCGACGTGACCTACCTCGGGAACCAGCCCTGGCCGTTTCCCTCGTCGGACATGATCGGCTTCCACGCGCGGGCGCTCGGCACCGAGCTGACCCTGGACCCGGCCGAGATCGCGGAGGCCCGCTGGGTCAGCCGCGAGAGCTACGTCGAGAGCCTGCGCGCCGGTGAGCTGCGCACTCCGAGCGGCATCTCCATCGCCCAGCGGATCATCGAGCACTGGCTCGGTCAGACGATCGAGGACGCCCTCGCCTGAGGGCGTCCTCGACGAGGGTCAGGCGAGGGTCAGGCGCTGAGGCGCTTCTTGACCTCGATAACGCTGGGGTTCGTCGCTGCGGAGCCGTCCGGGAAGAGCAGGGTCGGCACGGTCTGGTTGCCGTGATTGACCTCCATGACGAACTCGGCGCTGGCGGGGTCGTCCTCGATGTTCACCTCGGTATAGGCGATGCCCTCGCGGTCCAGCTGCGTCTTCAGGCGGGCGCAGTAGCCGCACCACGTCGTGCTGAACATCGTGACGGTGCCGGCCTCAGGGGTCTGGACGGACATGCGGGACGCTCCTCGGGATCAGGTCTGGTCGTGGGCGTCAACGGTTGACGCCGTCCAAACCTTCCCGTGGGATAGAGCGATGCCCCTCCTCCCGGACAACCTCCTCACCCTCGTCGCCACCCGCAAGCTGGGTGCCCTCGCGACCATCAAGCGCGACGGGCGCCCCCAGATCTCTCCGGTGAACTACGCGTGGCACCCGGACGAGGCGACGGCCCGGACCTCCACGCGCACCAGCCTCGCGAAGGTCGCAAACCTGCGACGCGATGCCCGGGTCTCCCTCCTCGTCACCTCTCAGGACGGGTGGTCGTATGCCGTGCTCGAGGGTCACGCGCGGCTTTCGCCGGTCGCTGCCGCGCGCGACGACGAGACGGTCGAGGAGCTGATCACCCTCTACCGCGAGATCGCCGGCAAGGAGCATCTCGACTGGGAGGACTACCGCCGGGCGATGGTGGCGGACGGCCGTCTCGTCCTGAGCGTCGTCGTCGAGCGGGCCTACGGCCTGCACCAGGGCTGAGCCCTGGACCCCCGGGCCGGGCAGTCCGCCCCGAGCCGTGCCCGCTCGGCGGGCGTCGAGCTAGGCCGCGGCCGGCACCCTGTCGAGGAAACCCAGCACCAGGGACAGCCGCCCATCCTCGGCGCGTACGGCGACGTCGAACCCGACTACCACAGCCTCGCCATCAGCAGGGCCGAGCTCCCAGGTGAAGCGGGCCTGGTCGTGATGGGCGTCGACCAGCCCGGAGAGGCGGATCGGCAGCCCCTGGAACTGTGCCTGCGCTGCGCTGACCACGGCCTCGACGCCGTCGTGGCCGGTCACCTCGGCGAGGGGGTCGACGAAGCGGACGTCCTCGCTGAACACCTCGACGATCCGCGCCCGGCGGGCGTCGGCGTCGTACTCGTTCCACACGGCGACGTAGGCCTCGGCGAGCTGCTGGAAGTCGGTCATGGTCGTGCTCCCTCTCGAGTGGTGTGGGCGGGGCCTGGTGGCCGCTCCCGGTGTGACAAGCCTGCCGCCGGAGGGGAGGCTGCGCGATGACCCGGGAGGTAAGCGCGGCCGCCTGCCGCACGGCATACGGTCGAGGCATGTCGGCAACCACGGTGACCGCGGGGTCGGTCGGATGGCTGCTCCGGCAGTGGCGCGAGCGGCGCCGGCTGAGCCAGCTGGAGCTGGCGGCGCGCGCCGACGTCTCCACTCGCCACCTCAGCTTCGTCGAGACCGGTCGGTCCAGGCCGACGAGCGAGATGATCCTGCGGCTCGCCGACCATCTCGAGGTGCCGCTGCGCGAGCGCAACACGCTGCTCCTCTCGGGCGGGTTCGCCCCCGCCTACCCCGAGCATCGGCTCGGCGAGCCGTCGATGGCACTCATCAGCGACGCGATCACCAAGGTCCTCGACGCACACGACCCCTTCCCGGCCGTCGTCGTCGACCAGCACTGGGACATGGTCGCCGGCAACCGCGCCATCGACCTGCTCGTCGGCGGCGCCGCGGCACACCTGCTGGAGCCACCCCTCAACGTGCTGCGACTCAGCCTCCACCCGGAGGGCATCGCGCCGCTGATCGTCAACCTCGGCGAGTGGCGGGCCCATCTGCTCCACCGCCTCGAGCGCCAGGTCGTGGCGAGCGCGGAGGCGTCGCTCCTCGCGCTGCGCGACGAGCTCCTGACCTACCCGTGTCCCGACGACCGCCAGGCACCGGGCACCGACGCAATCGTCGTGCCGCTGAGGCTTCGGGTCGGTGACGACGAGCTGTCCCTCTTCAGCATGACGACGGTCTTCGGGACGCCGCGAGACATCACCGTGTCGGAGCTGGCCATCGAGACCTTCTATCCCGCGGACGCGGCATCCACAGCGATCCTGCACCGCCTCGGCTGAGCGTCGGTCGCGCGACCTAGACTCGTCCGGTCATGACCCAGACCCTCGGCCCCACCCCCAGCACTGCGGACAGCGTCCTGGCTGGCCTGGACCCCGAGCAGCGGGAGGTGGCCGCCTCGCCGCTCGGGCCGATGTGCGTCCTCGCCGGGGCGGGCACCGGCAAGACTCGGGCCATCACCCACCGGATGGCCTACGGGGTGCACTCGGGCGCGTACCAGCCGCAGCGGGTGCTCGCCGTGACCTTCACGGCCCGGGCCGCGGGGGAGATGCGCACCCGTCTTCGCGGTCTCGGCGTCGGCGGAGTGCAGGCGCGCACCTTCCATGCCGCAGCGCTGCGCCAGCTGCACTTCTTCTGGCCGCAGGCCATCGGCGGTGCGGCCCCTGAGGTGCTCTCGTGGAAGGCCCCCGTCGTGGGCGAGGCCGCCTCACGGCTGCGGATGCAGTTCGACCGGGTTGCCATCCGTGACCTCGCGTCCGAGATCGAGTGGGCCAAGGTCAACCTCCTGTCGCCTGAGGGGTATGCCGCGGCCGCTCGCTCCCAGGGTCGGGACCCGGCTGGCCTCGATGCCACGGCCATGGCCCGCGTCTTCGAGACCTACGAGGAGTGCAAGTCCCAGCGCGGCGTCATGGACTTCGAGGACGTGCTGATGATCATGGCGGGAATCCTGGCCGAACGGGAGGACATCGCGCGCGCCGTGCGCTCGCAGTACCGGCACTTCGTCGTCGACGAGTACCAGGACGTCAACGCGCTGCAGCAGCGTCTCCTCGACCTCTGGCTCGGTGAGCGCGACGACG
>JAABUP010004946.1_pt1 | contig 21173 bp, 25 predicted proteins | sample 5559201 | NCBI WGS metagenome assembly JAABUP01 (sample SAMN10711887, study PRJNA513373) | rock metagenome | isolation source: Antarctica rocks | place: Antarctica
GAGGGGAGAGGGTGGGCGTCTGGAGTGAGGATTAGCAGCGGGGATGTAAGGGGGAAGCTTCGCAGGACTGGTGAAATTGTTGGCAAAAACTGTACTTTTTGAAAAGAATATGCGGATCCTGCTTACCTTGAAGAACCGAGCGGTCTACTTGTCCGTGATATTTTTCTAGGGAAGTTTCTGCACTTCTGGTGAAGGTTTAGGGAAGTTGGTTCTCAGGTAGATGGAAAGAGGGAAAGGAAAGTTCATTGCTCAAGCTATCTACTGCTACTGTGCTGGAAGTGGAAAGGAAATCGAATCGCTTGGAAAATAAGTGCTGCCACAGTCATGAAAAGGCCTCCACCGCCCCTTGAGCACAGCCGCTGATGGAGAAACAGAAAGGACATCGCTAGAAAAACAGGCAGGAAATCGACAAGAAGACTAAGTGAAGAAATAGCCCCGGCACCGCTCCGCCCCGCACAAGCACTTTGCAGGGCGGTAGCTCTGCCGCCTCCCCACCTCGTCGGCCATCTCCTCCGTGATGACAGCCCTGTCATCTTCGTCCTTGTAGTCGAAGGTGAGCTCGGTGCCCGCGGGGATGTCCTCCTTGGCGAAGAAGGCGAGGTCGTAGATCTCCTGGTCCGCATGGTTGGTTGACGCGGTGTGGACCTGGAGGTTCGGGGCGCAGGAGTGGTTGATGAAGCGGGTGGGCCCGCCAACGTGCATTCCGTCACAAACGTACTTGCAGGGGACGAACTCTGGGTTGAACCAGATCTCATTGCCCTCGGCGTCGTGTTCGATTGTCCATTTGCCCTCTTCGACTTGTTGGGCGTGCCATTTGATCTTATCGGGGTGAAGTTTGAGGAACTCTGCTTTGGTAATGGAATCTGGTTCCTGAAATTTATCGAAGTCCATCAAGTAATTGCCTTCATCTGGGTTTCTCGTCTTGCTACGTCGATCGGACTCCTCGGTCGTAATGATCTCACCGCGGTAGGTGTCGACAAATTGTCCTCTCTGCAAACCGGACAAACAGCGCAAGCCTAACAGCTGTCAGTGAATATATATAGGTTGATCTATAGAGAAGACGGGCTTACCCCATCCACGATTCGCAGTCTTGAATATCTGTAGCTTGACTTTACGACCAAATTGTACAACCCGATTCTTGCAGTTGTCGCTGCAATTGCAGCGCGCATTACACTCATAGATGTGGTTTCGACTCTTGAGAAAGATTGGGCGCAGGCAGGCTTTATCGTGTTTCCCCATGGAATAAGGAAATGCTTTTCGACCACCTCCTGTGGTAGGCTCTGGCAAACAGGTACAGGAAAGATATTCGCAGCCACAATGTCGTCCATTCTCGGCTCTGCACTCGCATCCTATCATGAAATCATCTGGTACTTTCAATACGCCTTGGCCCAGTGTGCTCTGGTTGACAAACTCGAAGGTAACTGTCGGCGTCGAGCCATCTATGTCGTTGAACAATGTGACTGCAGGGTCATCAAGGGTGTCGAGATTGCGTAAGAAGCGTCGACGTATCTCGCTTTCCTCATCGGTAAGGGTAATCTGTGCTTGGTTGTGTTGGTTTCCAGTGGCTGCAGAGTCGAACGAAGACCTCGACGTGTTCACTGTTGACTTGAGCACACCTGTTGAAGTATGATCAGCAAAAAGACTATATTGAATGCTGTGCGGGCTTAGATTAAGTTCCATTAATAAGGGGACCTGCAACACGATAGTAAAGGCGAGCCCATTTGAGGATAACGGCAACTATGATAGAATGTATGTGATCGTGCGTAAAAGCAGCTGCTGAATGCTAATGGTAAAAAGGATGTACCTCTGCTTTCGCTGGGACGTTTTCCAGGGATGATTACGAGTACACCATCATCGGGTGGATTCGATGGACGAGGGTGGATTTTACCTGATTCGTTACGGAAACCCCTCAAGAAGCCGCCTCCAGTATCTCCATAGCGAGCGTTGCGAGAAGCCCGTGGTAAATCATCTTGTACTTCCTGACGAGTTTTCGTGGGTTTGCTTAGAAGACTGGATAAGTCATCCTCAGTATCTTCAAGTACATCAGAGGCGTTGCGGGAGAAATCTCTCGATAGGTCATCCTCAGAATCTTCAGGTGCATCAGAGGCGTTGTGGGAGAAAGCTCTGGACAAGTCGTCCTCAGTATCCTCAGGTCCTTCAAGGGGAGTTTTGCGAGAAAAAGCTCGAGATGAGTTATTGCCAGTATTTTCAAGTGTTCCATAACGAGCTTTGCGAATAGATCTAGGTAAGACTTTGTCGATATCCTCGAGTACTTCGTGACGAGCTCTCTTATTTGTGATCGTCTCAGGTGGATCATCAACGGTCAAGTCGATGATATGACGCTTCTTGGTCGCTGAGGGCGATGATGTGGTTTTGGTGCTATAAAGATCAGCTCGTGCCGCTATGATAAAGATCACTAGAAATTCTCACCGATGTGCCAAGCTTTGTTGAAACAACACTAAAGATACTTATCAGCACTTTATAACAACACATGTTGTACGAAGGAAAATATACCATTGAAACGACTATTGCTGGTAGGGCTGCGATGCAACAGGCTTTTGTTGATGTTGCTGCCGTCTGAACTCTGCAAAATTGAACGTCAGCAAATATCTCAAAGTTACGCACAACAAGGATTACAAACCTTGACATCATCATTGGGGATTTCTTTGCGATCTGAGGACATCTACAGAGTCCCGCACAGATTAGCGATTGTTTTTCTCAAGTTAAAGAACGACTCGATCGCTCGAACGAAAGTGAGACTTGACAATTTCTCTTGATATTGAAAATCAAAGAATTGTCTCTAAAATAGCGCTTGCGCGACGTTAGAAAAGCAGTATAAGAAAGTATATACTTACTGTTACAGTGTTACTGCATAAATCGAGTCAGAATATGTAATTTATGAGCGAAAAGTTAAGTCTCTGTCACAGCAAAGCGTTGTTACGTTTACAAGAAATGTCCAGATGCGAAGTTTATGTTGTAAATGGTTTTCAGCCTTAACTAATGAATTCACTTTGAGTCTCACTTTTAAAATTAAATTTACACATGATTAATAACGTTGATCTTGAATTAATATAAAATATAGATTTTAAAGAATATAAACTACATACTACGAGCAGTTTGAAGATTAAAGACTCGCATATCTTAAGTGCTTTACTGCATCTCTTTTATAGCATTGATGGTCGAGGTCTGCAGTTCTGATATCTCGAGGCCATGGGACCAGTGTTTGCCGCGCCTATTTCTGAATGAGGTAGTCATAGCCGGACCGGCACTAATATACGCGCCTGGCGCCGAGCTTATTTGAACGTCCATAGCGCGTTTGTCAGAGGCTTGGTCTTAGGGTTTTCATCTAGCAAATTCCTAACTCCATGAACTTTCCAAGACGCTGACAAAGCCAGCATGGCATCTAACGTGCAGCAAGCCCCGTTTATAAAGCAACTGGCGGCTAATGGTATGTATATGATTTTTTGTGCTATGACCGAGGTTCCTATATTTGTGTTGCAAGTCGATGAGTAAGAGCTTAAATTCATCCCCTGTTGAAAAAATTCGTAACATCAGCGTTTTATTAATTTCCTATTCTATTATATGGCTATCTCTGAATTAATCTTGATCAGTATTACTAGAGTAGCGGACAGCACATTTCCAAGCCTTCATATAGTGTTTTACTACCTTTTTCGGGTCTGGTTTAGGGAAGGGTTGCAAGTCGAAGATTATGCGTTATGCCGAAAAGACTTGATTCATCGTTAGCATAATCAGCTTTGGTCTGTCCTAATCTTGCCTGAAAAGAAATCACATATAAACCTTCAAGTCTTGAGCGGTTCTATTTTCACATCCTCGAAGATATTCGTATTGAACAGAGTTTTTGAATCTCCTCAATTTATATATCTTTGTTGACACGCATTCTATGTCGTCCTCTTTATTGTGTGTGATTGACTACAATTCATCCCATTTGTTCGCGTTCAGCTCGGGCGTTCTTTCCAGAGCACTTGACTGACAGATGCCATCTAGATCGCCCAACACGGGAGAAAGCTCTCTCCTCCCTTCGACTCTACCTAACCTCCAGTCGAGTATTCAGCGATCTTGAACTCCACAAACTCTGGAAAGGATTATTCTTCTGTAAGATCCTTCAGCATCCGCCAACTAACTATTCGTCTCGAATACACCCACCCAACTCCCTCCAAACCCCTGAACCCCAACTGAACACCCTCATACAGGCCTCTGGCACACCGACCGGCCCCTCCCCCAACAATCCCTCTGTCGCTCCCTCGCCTCCCTCCTCGACCCGCTTCCCCCCTACACCTTCTTCCCCTTCCTCCGCGCCTTCTGGACAACCATCGCCACACAGTTCTCCTCCATCCCCTCCCTGCGCCTGGACAAATACCTCCTGCTAATCCGCCTCTACCTCCTCTCCTCCTTCCAATACCTCTGCTCAAAAGCCTGGGACCCGCGGCTCGTGCTCGAATATGTGCACCTGATCAGTAAGGACGATATGGGAAATGGGGGAGGGCTGGGAGGACCGTTGTCGGTGGGCGACGGGAAGGTGCCGGATGGGTTGAGGTATCATGTCCTGGATGTGTGGGTGGAGGAGTATGTGAAGGTTGTGGGGTGGGAGGGTGTGAGGAGATTTGTGATGGGGCCGATGAGGGGGTTGGGTAACGAGGGGAGGACGAAGGTTATGAGGGCGAGGGCGAGGGAGGTGTTGATGGATACGAGACTGCTGGTGGACGATAGGGAGGAAGCGGATGGTGGGGAAGGAGGCGAAGAGGAAAGTGGGGAAGAGGAGAGCGAGGAAGAGGAGAATGGGAAAGAGTTCGAGGGGTTTGGAAAGTAAAGGTAGGATCAAGGTGGGGTTGGTAGGTGGGGATTTGATACCAGTATGGAGTTTCTGAGATGTCTCGTTACGGTTGCTCTGAATAGTAGATGCATCTACAACTCTTAAAACCCTTCCAGATTCAGGTCGTTGCGGCATTCCTCAAAAAACCCTAAATGCTATTTTCCACAACATAGACCATCTAACAAGTCTATATCCGCAAAATGAAACGCTATTTCCTGGTATCATCGAAGCAAATACTCCAACATTGGTCTCAGAGTTCTTCTACACGGGTACTAGCTCCCCTCCTTCGTGCCCTCCACCACCCCCTTCGCCTCATAGACATGGCCACTCCTACTAAGCACCGTTCCCAAACCCCTGTGCACCTCCGCCTGGAACGGCTCGAACGGCACCCTCTCGCCATCAATACTGACATAACCCTCTCTCTCCCTCTGAATAATCCTATACGCGCTAACCTTTCGGTAATTTACATGGGGTAAATCAAAGAACGTGCCCTTCTCCATAGCAAACAGGCTGTTAAAGGCAGTGGAACGGTTAATGTCGCCATCGACGGTAACGAGATCAAGACAACCATCGTTGGGGAGGGAAGCAGGGAAGAAGTTGGAGGAGGCGGCCATGAAGGCCATGTTTCCAGCGTAGAAGTTGCCGAGTTTTCCGCAAGGGACAACAGTCCAGTCAGGGGGAAGCGGAGAGTTGATGGAGCCGTATTTTAGGGGCGGAAGACCGGCTTCTAAATGTGAATCTCGGCGAGAGGATGAAGCGGCGTGGTTGGCTAGTTCGCGGCGGTAGTGCTCTTTGATTTGGGTTTTTGTAGGGACTTCAAGCTTGACTGCGAGATCGCATGGGTAGATGGTTTTCCGGAGGAGACGGATGAGGAAGCCATAGGTGAAGCGTACTTCACCCATCCACCGGAGGTGTTCAGTGCCGAGGTCGCTTTCGGCGACGATTCCGACCGATTGGGACAGGAAGGACAGATACCGTTTATCGCCTTGGGTAATGGAGATTAAGTCTAGCGGAGTCTGGATACCTTTTACGGTACACAACGCAGCCATACTTGGACTCCCCGTTCCATTGAGATTCCAACTCATGGCATTGCCAGAACCGCAAGGTAGATGCACAACAGCGATTTTCGAGAGCGCCCTTGCCGCATCCTCTTTCCTGCCCAAGCCATTGAAAACCTCGTGCGGAAGTCCATCGCCAGAACATGACGCTATGACATCGTATGCATCTATGTCGAGCTTTTCAGCGATGTCCACACCATGGCCCGAAAACTGTGTCCTCTCAACGTCAACTTCACAACGTGCGGCTGCGAATATTGGCTCGATGTCTCGAATATACCATTTTGGGGCCTTTCCACTACCACTGAAGGGATTGATAAGGACTTTAATACGCTTCCTCCTCTGCGAGCCGCCGTATGCGCGATCCAGTAGCCTTGAGACCCAGGAAGTTGCGTGGCTCTGTTCTGGTTTCTCAACCAAATAGCTGACAGACGCTAGTCGGACAATGTCTTTCGATGTGGGATGAGCATAGTGAATCGTGATGTCGAACTTGGATAGCTCTGCCCACAGAACGTTGAAGAAGGGAATCGCTCTGGTGGTTTTGGGGTCTGCAAAATTCAGCGTTGTTGGGCGGAAGAAGCTACAGGTATTGGCGCTCACCTCTATGTATTAGGCCACAGCAGTTGAATCGCTCTGTCCTAGTGAAATGCTCGTCTACATTACCTATTAGTGACCTTCTCGGTCGTTTCGAGCAGCTGGAGCTGCGTACCAAGAACAATGAGTGAGTCAGTGCCCAAGGTCAGCGAAGCATTCCTCCCCACTACCAAGGTAGAATCTTCCCCATAGTCTGACTGCTCTTCTACAGAGATAGGATCCTCAAACGGATCGCTATCGGGTGGGCACCGATTTTCCATAGCAATGTAAAGGAGTCAGCATTTCTGGTGCTGTTGTGCGCGTTGGCAAGCTCGGCATGCCTGAGAAAAGCCCGTGATTGGGTGGCAGGTGGTCAGTGCGCAAGCTCACTTTATGGTTCCTGAATCCTGACCCATTGATGCAGTCAAGCCGCACAGAGGGTCGTTCTTGATGAACGAAGAAAATCTACAATCATTAACAAGACTGAGCGGAGAAGTGCAACAGTAATCCTTTCTTGATGCAGCATTATGTTACCACCTATTGTACAGGTAGAACGCTAGAGTCCAGCAAATCTCCACAGGTCGAGGCCAGACCCTCTTACAACAAACCTCTTTGCTCAAACAATTATGACCGAACCTGTCATCAAAGACTTTCTATCTCAATGCCACAGACTCGCTTGCAAAAGTCGGCACACTTTTATTCCAGCGCCGTATTCTTTCCCATGCATCCAGCCCCCGGCTTCATGGCGAGGGTGGGTTAGTAACTCACGCAACCCATGAGGCAAAACAATTGGTAGGAAACGTAATCATGAAGAACCTCCAACTTTGTTGAGCCCTTTGAGAGATCCAAGACTCAACGCAAGCCCTTGTGACCGGCTGCGAATCCGCACAAAGCCTGTCACTGGCCCATCGTCGCCTTCTTTCTCAATGCTCAGGTTCGCCAAGGCATCCTCACCTACATACGATCAGCTGTCGAATTGAATTTCTATGGAGAGAGATAGAGATGCCTACCGAAGACGCTGCGCGCATAGAGATTGGCACTCAAGAACTGGCAATCTCCCTTCATCGATGCCTCTGGTGTTAAACACGTCATGTTTGTGCAGGCCATTAATTGAGTCAGGAAATCTCGTAATGATTTGGCCTTGGAGTTGATGTTGACTTTGTTCTCCCACTCGAACTCGGTCCACATGGTCCTGAACTGTGTTTCCGTGCAATGTGCTGGCTGGATATAGTCCATGATATCGACGTGTACATCGTTTAGTATTACTACGTTGCTTTCCGTAGAGCTTGGACCATCGTATACCACGTTACCAAAGATAACACCAGTATCTGTGGATGATACTTTGATAGTACTCTGCACGTTTTGGAAGTCTCGGGCACCAAGATTCTGGGTCGTCGGCCGTTCCACTACCTTCAAATCCCCCAGAGTTGCGAACTCGACCGAGAGGTTCTGCAAAGTCTCCGAAGTCTGATTGACTAGCAGAACATCAAGCACGATATCGAATTGATGGACTTTAACGTAGGCTTCGGCATACACGGGATCTGAAAATCCAGTCAATTGGACAACCTTACTTAGCTTCGACGAGAGATCTTCAGTGGCAGAATCACCACCTGTGGCCTTTTCGAGGTCTAGCTCAATCTCATCCGAACCGTCGCCCGTAGCTTTCTTGGTCAGTTGTCGGATAGAGACAACGTCATCCACTTGGACGGCTGACTTGGCCTTCTCGACAGCATCTTTGGCGGCTCGCTTCTGCTCTTCTGCTTGTACCATTGCACGGAACGCTTTTCTTGTGTCATCCAGGAAAACCGTCTCAAGGTCTTTCTTCTGTGCAAATTCGGCCAGCGATCGAACACAGGACATGATCCGGTCAACAGAATCCTCGTCGATTGGAGCCTTTACGAATTGTGACTGACCGACACGTATGATTGAGATCATAATTAACATAGCTTCGGCACGTAGGGCGTTTGTCCGAGCCGTGTCTTGCGAGATTTCTGAGTGTCGCATCACTAGCTTTGTTAGTGTAGAGGACAGGACAGTCGCGAGGTAGAAATCTCCATCAAGAATGAGTTGTCGCAACGGAGGTTTCTGGGCAGCTTTCACAGCTTCGAGTTTGGCAGCGTTGGCTGATTGGCTTGTCAAAGCATTTTCAGTCGCATATGTGCCATCTGGTAATACTTTTCGTGAGCCTGTAGGTGCTGAAGGTTTTGCGTGTCCGTTGGTTTGCTCTTTAGGCTCTTGCCCTTCTTCCGCTACTTCTTCAAGTAGGCGCTGTTCCGAAGACAGAATAGGGATCTCGCCCAGACTTGTTCGGATTCTCCTCCATGCCTCGCGGATATCGTTCGCCTCTAATGAATATTCTCCAACGATCCACAGCGCTCCTCGATAAACTTTACCTGCACGTACCTCGCTCAATGTTGATACAAGACGTTCGACAATGGAAGGTCGTAGCTTGGGGAATTTCTCGACCACTTCCTTGACAAAAGATATGACATCAACAGCAGAGGTTGCATTGAAATCAGCGATGAAGTCCATGAGGAGATCTACAACCGAAGCCGCAACCTCGGAGAACTTTATAGCGCATTGGTGAATTGAGTGGATCAGCAACTGCCGGTATTCATTATTCTATATTTACTGATTAGTCACAAAAACCTAGTTTAATCCACGCGGAGGACATTACCTTCTCATATTGTTCATCCAGGGTCTTCGAAAGTTCTTTTTTAAGTAACATAACGACCTCTTCTACGTTTTTGCTTGAGACCATCTCCATAGCGAGGCCGAGTGCTTTTCTTCGAACATCGATATCAGGGCTAGAGAGTACTCTAAGTATCTCCATGGTCAGATCGTCGAGAACACCCTCATTCTTCTTTCGAAGCTGGTCCACTCTATCGAGCACGATAAGTTTGACATTGTTGTCTGCCTCCTTGATACTCAATTCTATAAATTTGGTCGCAGCTGCTTTTACAGCCACTGGGTTAGTTGTAAGTGACGTGAGTGATGATGCAGCTTCGTATACTACCGTGGTTGCGCCGGCTTCTAACAGATCAAATATCAACCGTAAATAGCGACCCTGGAGAATTGTCAGCAGCTTGAGGTACCCGAAACCTGTAAAATTCATGGTACGGTCAAAAACCTACCTTGTTCTGTGTGTTCTGCACCGCGTCTTTGCGAATGAATTCAAGCTCCACCAGCTGAAGTAACTCGTCTGCGTTTGGTATTCCGTCGAAAGCCCCACTCAGATACTCCAATGCCTTCTCGTGACTCATTGAAGTTAGAGCAGCGAACGCGTTCCTTTTGCATGTATGGTCGCTCTCTGTCTCGAGGAAGGCTTGAACAAGCTCCGGGGCATCTGGAATTAAAGACTCGGAGTGGGCATGTATGGAAGAAACAGCGAAAACAGCATTTTTGCGAACATAGGCATGACGATGCTCTAAACATGCTCGTGCAGAGGATAGAAGCGGCTCTATAAGTTCGGCTTCTCGAAGCTTGCAAAGAAATCGTAATGTATTGCCGCGAATATATTCGTTGGGATGTTGGAGGTCGTTGCGGATGCCGTTGCTTTCCTGTCTGTCAGCCAAGCTTCCCTAAGCCACCTAGAATCTAACCAAGTACCAGACGAGTATCATCTCTTGCTTCAGCTTCCCCCCGGTATCTAACTTTGGGCAAATCTCGTAGTAGAAATAAAGGAGCTTTTTCAGCGCTTTGCTTTTAGACGGCATAACGAAACGTATGATGTGCATAAGGAGCTGCGGCATTGAGTCGCCATTCAACATAATTGTGAGGACCCGTTTCATCGTTTCCACCTTGGTTTCATCTGTGCCCTTCTCCAGCTGTGTCCTCAGCTCTTGCAGTGTCGGCTGGTCGGCGGTATTGTCTTGGTGGACCATGCTATAAGCATGATCCAGAAAGGACGTCATGCTGCGTAAACCCCAATTGCACCCAGCAGTACCAATGTCACTCGGATGTGGAACCCGCGGTTTGTAGAGCACGAGGGGCACCGTCTACCTGACTACCAATGCCCTTGAGCAGAATGTTGCTCACGGCTCGTAAGGATTGCGGCTCCTATAAAGCGGTTGTTAAAGGAGTGACTTCTTCTCAATTGCAAAGTACAAGCGGCAGAAAGACAGGTGTGTGAATGGAAGTCTCCAAAGGCTCTAGGCTCGGGTGCCCATTCACAGCTGTCAGATTCCGTTTGTGGTGTGTCTTTTGTGTTGCCGCTAGGGAAACGCTAATGTAACTTTACGAGCAAACCCCCTCCATCCGTATTGGAATCAAGAGTGGGAGAGTCTTAAAGTTCGCTCATAGACTTTTAGACCTTCTGCCTCTCATGGCGGCCTCAAATGAGCCTTTCTATGTGCGCTACTAGTAAGAGCTTTTGTGCCCAGGTTTCCTGTAGCTGCTGATCCCTCCACGCAGCTCAGGACATTCTGGGCGGTTTGGACACGAGTTCCTAGGTGGGACAAACGCTCAGAAACAATTGCACTGAATGTACGCTCACATCCCCCACAGAGTTCGACTTTCGCACCCTCGGCGACGGTCGAAGCGCCTCAGCGCGGTATGCAAATAACTCGAACTACCGAAATGATTCCTTAATCAGGAAAGAGAGTATGTGTACCGAAACCACGAGCATGTATTGGACAGCTCTAATGAATTCTCAGTGTGTGTTAGCTCGCTACTCATTGCCGAGATTAAGAGGATAGTCAAGGAAAGCGAGATCATGAAGTAGCCAATAGAACATGCAAATATTGCCCTACAATTACTGACTACTGGAAGGGAGGACGACACCAAATGGCCAGAGAAGAACAAAGATGGGAGGCAAGAGTTGGAAATTAGGCTGGGCAACGAACACATTTCTTTTGAGGTACTTCTTTCACAGTTCAGGGCTTGAAAGTATATGGTGATGAGCTGATTACTCTGGTACAGACGGCAAAGATCGGCTCCCTTGTCGATGTCACAGAGTCAGCAGATCCGGAAGGACTGCGGGTTTTTTACTATCTTGTCCAAGACCTCAAGGCTCTGGTGTTCTCTTTGATATCTCTACATTTCAAGGTAAGTGTACACAGCATATTGAATCCCTAGCCTGCACAAGATTAACACTGACATTTCGGAATTCATCATAGATCAAGCCTATCTAGATCTTTTGTTATAAGAGCAAGAGGAGTGGAGATTGAGGAAGGTCTGATAGGCGTTATATTTGGCGGTCATACCCTTGCCGATTTGGCTACATGAAAGTAGGGAGAAGAAATCATCCACCATTTATATCTTATTGAGCAATGTCGGTTGGATTCATCTACCTCAGCAGCCTCACCACCTTGTACCTCTTGAGTGACGTAACAAGTTGTGTCTGGGCGGCGTAATGATAATCCGGTGTTGCCTCACGGATCTCGCTTGCATCGTCTTCGTGAGCTTCCCCGCGTAGACTAAACAACCTGCGTACTCAATTTACCTTAGTATACCCAATGTCGACCCAGACCACCACCATTAACCAGGCATTCCTATTGATTTGATAAATATATCTTCCGTATCTTTGGTTCTGTATATGTTTCTTCTTCTATGTTTTAAAAGAGATTCCTTATTTCAATGCCGACACCTAATGACAGCTCCACCCAGCTCACGTTTGGAGCTGACCCGCATCTCGAGCGGTTAACACACACGACATGTCCACCCGACTCAGAACGTTCCGGAACATGGAGGAATGGGCATGAAGAGGGTCCGGACCCTGAAGATGTCATGGACGGCGCGCTGCCCCCTCGACAACAGGACTGCGCAGCCACAGAAATAGAAGCTACCGGTTCGATGGAGGACATAAACCACAACCACCAACCATCACCGACCCCAACCAATCACAAGTCTGACAGAAACACGAACGGCATGGATGAAGAACACTCAAGTGCAGATGGCTCTAGCCCGATGAGCACCACTACGGAAATCAAAGACTCGGAGCAATTGCCATCACCTGCACCCATAGCTGACACTGTTGAGCTTTCCTCCTCACTTTCTTCCCGTTTTGGTATTCCAAACGTGCGCGTATGTCGAGATCTATCCTCCCGGTTTAGAATTCTCTACGGGTACGGAACCCAGGCTCATAATGCTAATCTTCCTCCTGCAGATGATCCCCACGCATACCTCGTCCTTTCTCCGCAACGGCAGCAAATTCCGCGGCACCCAGCAGTCAGACAAACAACAATATAAAGTCGAAGTCGAGATCAAATACGTCGACATGGCTGACTCCTTTCTGTGTGGTTACCTTCGCATCGAAGGTCCGCCTCCCTCCTATCGTTCTTATCTTAGCCGTTCACTAACACCTCACCTACAGGCCTAACCGAAGACCACCCAACCCTAACCACCTACTTCGAAGGTGAGATCATTGGCACCAAGCATACATTTCAGACCCGCCACCCCTCCTGGGGCGCCACCGATAAGACCGACATGCAGCACTGGGCCCGCTTCCCCGCCTGGCGGCCCCTGGCCAAACAGGCCAAGAACCCAGACTTCCAGTACAAGAACAATACGCAGCGCGAAAACATCTTCATGCGCTGGAAGGAGTCGTTCCTCGTGCCCGACCACCGTGTCCGCGAGATTATGGGCGCTAGCTTCGAGGGCTTTTACTATATCTGTTTCAACCAGGTGGCGGGGACCGTGAGCGGGATCTATTTCCACGCTAAGAGCGAGAAGTGCGTTGCTTTCTCCCTGTCTTTCCACTTCTCAATTTCGTCACCTGATGCTAACGATTTGTGCTTTAGGTACCAACAACTCGAGCTCACGCACGTCCCCGACAACGGGTGTTTTGGCGCGATGGAATTCCGCTGAAGGCCATTTTGTGTCTACGAGGAAACGATTTGTCCTTTTAGCGATGGAGTGAAGGGGGGGATACGGGGAATGGGAAGCTGGGAAGCTTTGGGATCTTGCGAGATCTCCGCTTATTGTAACTATGTAAAATGGAATTCAATGCCCTTGTGAATTCGTCTTGAAATATATCCATGCGACTAGGGCTCTGAAACCTCCTCTTACCATGCCGCCATTGTAAAAACCGCTCGAACTGTACTTGTGTGATCGTACATCTACTTTAGCTCTGTCTGAACCGCTGCACGTCTTGTTCAAAACCCTATTTTACGCAACCGATTCATCCAATTGGCGACAGAGTAAAAAAAGTGGGGGAATAGGGGGCGTGGGAATTGGTAGGGTTTTGGGGGATTCCGCTTGTTGTAATTATCTGAGACGTAAACTCTCTCCTCTCTCATCTCCGCTCGTCTACGTGACTAGAGGTGAAAGCGCGGCTGAGTTGCTCGTTCTTCTCGATGCCAGGGGGCGCGATATGGCTATAACCAACCAGGCACTCGAGGACACAGTCCATGATGTGAACGTGAAAAAGCTTTGGGGTCAATTCCCAGGTCTTCGCCTTGTGTAACTTATGTAAATGGAAAATGACAAAAAATTTGATCAGTGACCTCTTTCGGTTCATCCATGTGAGCGAAACCCCTTATTTCTGCGCCTGTACTACCCCGGCCTCGTTAGCCTGCGCCGTAATCCTTTTCTTATACGCCTTGACGTCGCCATCAAACTTCTCCACCACCCCCGCATCACACACCCACAAGCTCTCACACACCGTCTGCAACATCGTCACATCATGGCTGACCATCAGCACGCCGCCCTGGAAATTCCGCAGCGCCAAGCTGAGCGCATCCATGGCCTCGATATCTAAATGATTCGACGGTTCGTCCAGCACCAGGATGTGCGGGTTTGTGAGACTGAGGCAGGCGAACGCGACGCGGGATTTCTGGCCGCCGGAGAGGAGCGACATTTTCTGCAGGCCGGTCATGCCGGTGATGCCGAAGGCGCCGAGGTGGCGGCGGTATTCTTCGTCTTGTTTGCCGGGGAAATTTTTCGCCATGAAGCCGACGGCGCTGGCGTTCATGTCGAGGGCGTCGACGTGGTGCTGGGCGAAGAAGCCGACGCGGAGGCGTGGGTTTTGGCTGATGAGGCCCTTGGTGGGGGTGAGCTGGCCGATGAGGAGTTTGAGGACGGTGGTTTTGCCGGCGCCGTTGGGGCCGACGATGCCGATGCGGGAGTCGAGTTGGACGTCGAGGTCGATGTTGGCGAGGAGGGGTTTGTCGGGGGTGTAGCCAAAGGAGACGTTGGACATTTGAATGATTGGTGGGGACAGCTTCTCGACGTCGGGGAATTTGAAGTGAACGACGTATTCGGATTCAGGGGCTTCGAGGATGGGCATTTTTTCGAGCTTTTTGATGCGGGATTGGGCTTCGGAGGATTTGGCGGCGTTGTAGCGGAATTTGTCGATGAAGGCTTGGAGGTGAGCGCGTTGGCCCATTTGGTTCTCGTATTCGCGTTTGGCCGTTTTGCGGCGTTCTTCCTTGGTGGCGTAGAATGAGTCTGGGGGTGGTCAGTACTAAGAGAGGCGGGTTTGGACATGGGGGGGATTGACCAAAATCTGCGCCTTTGTAGTAGTCTAAGCGCTCCGAATGTTGGTGAATTATATCCGTGGCTACTTCGTTAAGGAAAGCTCTGTCGTGGGATACTACAAGTAGAGTGCTGGGGTATGACTGGAGATAATTGGACAAAAAGGTGATTGATGGGACGTCCAACATGTTGGACGGTTCTAGTATCCTGTCAGCAATTTAGATTCACCCCATTTGTAAGTCGTTTTACCATCAAGCAACAACAGATCAGGCTCGCAGAAAAGTGCTCTTGCTAGTGCCAGTCTCATCCTCCATCCTCCCGAAAAGGTCTTGGTGGCATAGTGCTGGCGCTCTTCGGAAAATCCAAGGCCAGCGAGGATACTTGCGGCTCGAGACTCGGCCTTGTCTGATTCCATTTCGGATAGCTTCGCATGGATGTCACTCAGGGTAGTATCGAGCCCTTCTCGGTGTTTGTCAAGGCGCGCGGCGTCAGTTGATGTATCTGCCATGGAAGACCGCTCAACCTCGAGTGCGGAAAGTTCTTTACTGATTTTCTGGAATATGTCAATCCTGATAGTCAATTCCCATCATTTCGCCACATACTTCTTGCTCAGCAAGTAGGTGCTTCCGCCAGACATCAGCATCCAAGACTGCTTGCAACGCAGGTGTATCATCGCCAGTGATCTGTACAAAGGCAGATGTTAGCGTCTGTTCCTCATGCAAGAGACCGTAATCAGTTCACAAGTTCACACCTCTTGCTCAACATGTAGGATTGAGATGTGCGTAGGAATTGGCAACTCTCTTCGACTCAAAGCTCGCAGCAGAGTACTCTTTCCAATACCATTTTGACCGACTAAACCGTAGCGGCGGCCAAACGCCATGGTCAAGGTGGTATCGGTCAGAATACGCTTGCCACCAATTGACACATCGACTCCATCGACTTTGATGTCCTTGCTCTTGGACGCCTGGTCCGCGCCTAATTGCAGAGGGTTGACCTGCATAAAAAATTCTTCGTATGACTGGGCATCATCTGGTTGGTCCAGTAATCTAGATGCTTCATACTCTACGTTTTTCATGACCTTTCGTTCTTGCTTTGCTTGGATCTTTCGCTCCGCTTTTTCTAGTTTCTTCCTGTCAATTCGAGACTCTACCTTTCTTGTATTGGCAGATTCAAGATCGACTGCACCGCCAGCAAGCCCCAGCGTTGAAGAAATATTACGCTGTGACCCAACCTGGATGGCATGGTCAAGCTTCCGAGTTGTAGAAGCCATCTGCCTCTTCTCACCGTCGACGCCATTGGCAGCGCTGAGTCTCGAGATGAACTTATCGACCAGGTTGCGTATTGCTATTGCATTCTGATCAGACATATCTCCTGATGCAGAGACTAGTAAAGCAGTGATTGTCTCGGCAGCCTCATCAAGTGGGGACTGATTGGCATCGGCCTCGGAAGTAGACGATTTCGAGACATGATCAAGATAGCCCTTGGTTGAGTCAGTGCCATGGGATTGATACACCTCTACGAAACATTAGGGCTTAAGGCTACCTGAGCATAAGTCGCAATGACAGGATCAACGCCAGGGATCTGGGCTTTTATCTCTGCCTCCATGACTGCTCTACTATTATGAGTATCGGATGAGTATCGGATGACTGGTGTTCTGGGAGATCGAACCGAGATGGTGGCGTGTCAATTTCGGTACACGATACCTTACGCAGCTCACGTTACTCACGTGTGTATGCCACGCCTGAAGTGATTTGATGTTCCAGAAGTGGAGACGGGAAACGAATCAGAATTTTTCATTTGCTGCAACCGTCAACCGTCAACCAATCAACACGTCGCCAAAGTCGCGTAAATGAAGACTTACATTACACATAGGTACCAACATCATACATGCATATTGTGATTGAGGATCCGCTTCAAACCATGGATCCCAATAGTGTCGCCTTGATTTGCCATCAAAGTCCTTCGTAGCGTTGCCAAAGGATTCTCAGCGGCGGTCCGGCGGAGCGATGAGCGATACTCCGTAGAGGTTGATCTTTGAAAGTACCGTAAGAACTTACAAAAACCTATCAGCTATGATATATGACTTGCAGCTACCAAACACAAGAAAAGCAGCCTTAGAGCACGCCAAGATGCAATTATCATTAATCATGAATTATTTAATCCAATCTCGTGCTTTTCCATGGCACGCAGGGCCGACAGTCCACCTCTCGGTTTCTTCGCCCATGTCCTGCATGGCATCCTTGCGCCTTGGACCGGTTCTGATCTGTTGGATTGTCCCCGTTGCGTCGGATCCCTGTATCTGATCGCTCTTTAGTGCAGCCTGGCCCCCATCCCAATTCCTTGATTTAGACACCGCTTCTGGCCTGTCCGGCCTATCTTGGGAAACACCAGATCGAAAGGGCACGAGCCACTTCGATCAATTTTAATCGGAAAGCTATGTAGAGAAGAAGGAAAAGAAAAAAAAGGACGGCCGTGGGATTATTATATTCGGACAAGTACTGGTGAAACCTGCATCCGACTCCTTGCGCCCACCCTTCAAACCAAGCCAACAGGGTCTCCATAGGACGATGGAAGTCGATACGTCAATTGCATCCGTACCTTGACCTTTTTACCCCGCCAGAGCTTGCCGTGCAAATGACAAAGTTTGCTGCTTACCAGATATGTGAGACCCGCCTTGGCCGATAACTTGCTTTTAAGCGACTGAAAAAAGACGCAGCCTCTAAAGCACCGCCTTCTCCTACACCCATACCCTTCAACATGCCTTGCCTGTCTTGCCTGGCCCATGGCGTGGTGCGCCCCCCTTCCCCGTCGCCCCTGATTGGGGCCGTTGAACGTTCAGCAGGAGTCCCACGGCGCACCATTTGCTTCCCCTCTGCCGGGAAGGTGCCGCACAACCTCTATGCTGTAATCCTTCGAGGCAACCCGCCTAGGAATATCCTAGTCGGGAGTGGAGTTCCAGCTCAGCTTTCGGTCAGGATGCAAAGCTGTAAGGAGTCTTCCTGTGCTGCTTCTCCGGATACGAATCTAAGGTACTTACTCCGTAGAGTAGCTACATACCATGTACTGTCACAAGTGTTGGACGCCCATTGCTCTTCAAGGAAAGTAGTGACGAAGAGCTGACCTAAAAGAATCCGTACTACCACGGCGGAGTTGCGAGGGGAAGGACCAATCCAGGTAAAGTAAGCTCGGTCTGTCTGGACTCCAAATCCACGCACATAGTCGCGTTGCCGGTGGAATGATACAGCGCCGCATAGCAAGCAAAGGGTCATAGAGACCTGGTGCTTGCATGCTTTTCCCCACGGGTCCACACACGCCCGTATGGTAACGCTATCTGTGATTCGACTTGCTGCCTCATGCATTATCCAATGCCAGATCAGATAGATGTATCCGTAGTGTGTAGTATATCGTAATCGTTGATTTGGTGCAATGTCACTCAGTAAGCAGAGATGCCAAAGAAACGCAACAAACCGTCAAGATTTCACCAAAGACTTATGGGCATTTGATTGGTGCATCTGGTTCTCACTATAGCCCGGAGGCTTGTAGTTAGTGGGCCTTGCTTACCTGGAGTTGATCCTCGTTACGCATATCACGGGCTGAACTTCCCTTAAACCAACCAGCATCACGGTACCGTCTCAAACACTCACGAACCACCGAAAGGTTCAACACTGTAGCCTCCATCACCCAACTTCACCGTGGGCCAGCGTGCCGGCCAGTTCCCTGATTCGTTAGTTCTTGTTACCCATCGTTTGCGTTGTCACCGCTTTCCGCCCCCGAACCTCGTCCCTTTCGTTCACCTCCGTCAAGCTATCATTCCACCGCACGCCATCTTCATGAGGTCTCGGGTCTACAAAGTCTTTCTCTGGGCGTCTGCGCTCAGATGCGCTGAGATGTGTCTTGGTCGGTGCTGATAGGCTTTCATAAGGTTATGGAGACAGTGCCAACCGTATGTCTCCCTTCGTGTGACATTTCCTTCAACTTTCAAGATTGTCCAATTCGAAGACTTAAGCCAGTCTGCCCACACAATTTAAATCAATTCGATTTGATTGCGAGCAATATCATGAACTCAGACTAACTACTATGGATTTGAACAGCTCTGTGCAATCGGAACTGTTGGCGTTGCGGCAGTCGGTTTGGCTTTTGGCAACCCTCAGCAATCATCTGGTCTCAGACCCGCATCGAGGAATAAGCGGAAGGCACAATCATATGCGACGTTCAATGAAGCCCAACCCACATCAACGCTCCCCACGACACCTTCCGTAATTTCACAATCCGTCTCTGCACCGACTTCGCGACTAAGGAAGCAAAGCTCTGTTGGTCGGCCGCTATCTTCGTTGAATAGGTTGAGTAATGGGACGTGGGCAGAAGCTCCAACACCCGACACACGAGTACATGAAGAGTTCGATTGGACAAGTACTTCCCAACAAGACGCAAAACAACCCTCAGTACAGGAAAGTGTCCCACTTGAATCTCAAGGAACTGGGACAGCGAGGTCGTCCTGGCTGCGGCGGATGTCTACCTTGTCATCCCTCAAGAGCGAAAGTATTGTTTCCACGCCGCCCCGGCCTGCGTCGACATTCTCAATGTCCAATGGATCGACTGCTAATGGATCCACTACCCCAATTCTACCTTCCATCCCTAACACTAGCCCTGCGGTAGTACCACCAAACAAATTAGTCAAACGAAGTGCCTCACAGCGGGCACTGCAAGGGAACAAGCCACTGCACTCGACCCTTCGCAGACCTGCCACCAGCCATCAACGTTCAGCTACCCTTCAGCAACGGCAATTCCAAGACGAAGGGTCGAATTACCATCCATCGTTCCGACGATCACTCCCATTCGAGGATCTCCAGGAAGACAAACGTCTCTCCAATGAATCACTTCAAACGTGGCGACCTTTTTTCAAGTCCAGGCCTCCTCAACTGGTCAAAGACGGGCCTTCACTGAAACGAACTGCAAATGGGGTAATGAATCGAAATGAATCGCCACGAAGCATAGTACCTGATATCAACCAACTACCGACCCTTCTATTGGCAACGTCAATAACCCCAAGGTCTTCGGACGATACCATGGACGATGATGATCCATATGTCCCGAATCAAAATAGGCCAACCACGTCTGCGGGGTTCGATACCTCCGTGTCTCCTTCAACAGACAAACCAATACCGGATGCCAGCATTGATATGGATGCAATTCCCAGACGTTCTTTTTCCATTGCTGAGATGTTTCCGTCCCCGTCACCATCTACCTGGAAGATGCCACGCTCTGGGAGCCTCAGAGGAAGCAAAGGTTCTAATGGGCCCTTGAACAGCAGAAGAATTACTTCGGCCCCTCAGACTTCGAAATCTCGAAAGCCAGCACCCTTTACGCAAGGAGAATCCCACTTCGGTAACCAAACTAGGATTTGGTCTTCAGGCAGAGGCCGTGATGACCGCTATGAGACGGACTTGGATCCTATGAGAGCAAACGAGAGACCTTCATCGTCGCCACTTCCGCCAATCAATCGTTCATCCACTTTCGACGTCCATCTGCCAAACACAGCGCCTTCGTATCCAACAAGTCCACAACCCGAGAAATCATCATCTTCCCCCAAGCTATCCAGCCCCACTTACCCTGCGATCTCCTCTCCACAAGGACCCGTCAAGTCTGCCCGACCTTCAAGGGTGCCATCCGATCGGGAATCGACTTTGCTTGGATCTGATAACGAAAATAGCCGCTTTCTGTCCGGCGATGAAGACGATGGAGATGGCCGTAGTGATACCGTCTATGATTCTTTGAGAACTGGTGCTACAGGAAGCAGTCACTCTGGTGTGCGGAGACCCCCAATTGAGACGATATTTGATGAGTCTCCACCAGCAGGATTATCAAAGGCCAGATTATTCGCGTTACAGGATTTGGAGACAGATGATTCGTTCGTAGAGTCTAGTCCAAAAAGATACCGTGTTGCAAAGGGAGATCCACCGTCGCCCACATCTGTTCGTGTTGCAGGACCATGCAAGGATGAAAACTACCCCACCCCAGTACATAATGCCAGCAAAGCTTCTCACTCACCGGAGCTTCCGTCATCGCCATCCACAAATCCTTTTGAGATCAAGTTGAGGAAGACCCTCGACCGAGGCATGGACGATTCTCAAGATGACGAGTCATGGTCATTAGAAGATGCGGAAGAAAGTAATGGGGACTTTGGGGATGGCGTCCATGAATCGACTAGCGACAATTGCTTTGATCGATTACCAATGCCGCCAACATCCGAGTCAACTATACACAGACTTCCCACTTCTGACTTACCCGATGGGCAAGAA
>JAABUP010004947.1_pt1 | contig 21162 bp, 38 predicted proteins | sample 5559201 | NCBI WGS metagenome assembly JAABUP01 (sample SAMN10711887, study PRJNA513373) | rock metagenome | isolation source: Antarctica rocks | place: Antarctica
GTTTCGTAGTACAATGAACAAGGTTGCACCCCGTTTCAGAGTACAATGCCGGAGATAAGCACTGGTTGCTTATTGTCGGCGATGTTCGTCGATGTTATCCGAGCTTCAATTCACGATCGTGACACAGGGCTCCGACCGTCACATCTAGCTTCCGACTCCATCATCAGGTATGCTACGGAAAATGGACGACCGTGCGCGTCTGGTCCTCGTCAAGACCGAACACGGGACGAGTGCGTAGCGTTTGATCAACATACATCTTAAAGCGATCTGATTAAGGCTTTGAGTCCCATTATGCTAGTGGCCGTACCAAGTAGAAGTAGAATGAATGCCTTATAACGTTACTTTTCAAGAGGAACATGTTTGTCTATCAAGTAATTTGCCGCGCGGATGATGACGGGATAGTAGACAAGGCCTCACTAGCCGATACAATACAGAAAGGCAAGATAGGACTATTCGCGTGGGACCCGATACCCCGGACCTGCATACCTCGCTTCCTAGTCGTCCACTCGACGCGCTACCGAAAAAGAGATGACCGTGCATGATCGACGTACTCCTGGATCGATCACGAGACCTGGATATAATGACCTCTCGAGTCTTGGAAATAGACGATGACCGGGTTTACCTGGAGTCCTAGATTTCCTATGCTACGCGGCCGTACTGGATGGGGTGCTTTGACGCATTGTAACTTGTATGATGTTGGAAGGCTGGGTTAAGGTCTTGGAGAATGCGGGTCTTCATTCCGCTGATTGATCTATGCATTCATAATTCGCGACAGATTATGAGACCTTGCTTTGGCAACCAAGCAAGTAGACTATCTCTAGTTATTGGATACATGCATCCCCACCGCTCGACCTGTTGGAAGGCTCGGATAAGCTCGCGTGCGACGCGTTCGTTTCGTGTGAAAGTTTTCACTTCGCTCGTGCTTTTTTATGCATCCAGCATAAGTCACAACAGTGGTGCTACATCTCAGTGGGAGCAGACATCTCAGTGGGAGCACCATAAGTTACAGCAGATTATGAGACCTTAGCTTTAACCAACTAAAGCAAACTTGGATGCATTGTATAGGAGAGTACTCGACCGACATCGATAAAACAATCGAACCGTCTCGTCCGGTCTTTACCCATACATCGTATAGGAGAGTGCTCGACCGACATCGATAAACAATCGAAACGTCTCGTCCGGTCTTTTACCCATACACCTCGACATCAATCGCTTGGCAATGTCAGGCGTTGACAGCATCTCAAAGTCGTTCGGTGATGTCCCAAAGCTACTGGGCAAGGAGAACTATGTGAAGTGGAGGCAGAGGATCACGCTCGCATTATCGCTCACTCGCTCAAGCTCGTTTGTCCTTAGCATCGATGAGGCTACCTCGTTCGCCGCTCATTCAAGCCAGTGGATACTGGACTCTGGAGCTTCTGAGAACATGACAGGCGATCGAGCGTGGTTTGACTCAATTCAAACTATGGGCTCAACCGTTCGGATTGCCACTGCTGGGGGAGCTTCGCTCGCCTCTTTTGTTGTTTCCTGGGGTACTCAAACACCACTCAAAAGGCTTACAAACTTTGGGATCCCATCGAACGCACGGTGGTGATATCACGAGATGTCGTTTTCGATGAAAGATCTCGCCCGCTCGCCTTAAACGACCTATGGCCCCTTGATTTGAGCTTAAGGACAAGCTTGACCTTAACCGAACGAACGCAACACTGTCTTTACCGCCAAAGGCTTCGATCCCCTCGACCGGAAGCGATGTGTTCGAAGCAGTGGGAGATGTACCTCGTGCGGTTGAAGCAGTGGGAGCAGAGGGCCCAGTGGGAGCCCAAGAGGCAGACAGGCAGGAGGCCGGAGACGATGCCGAGCGAGGTCAGCAGGACCAGCCCCAGTTCAAAATGTTGAAGCAGTGGGAGCAGAGGGCCCATTGGAAGCCCAAGAGGCAGACAGGCAGGAGGCCGGAGAAGATGCCGAGCGAGGTCAGCAGGACCAGCCCCAGTTCAAAGGCTGGGGATACGAGCTTGATCCCCGTTACGCAGGATCCCCTGCCCCCACACCCGAGCCTGAACCTGAAGAAGAGCAAGTACCCGAGGGAGCAGGGCGCTTTGTCACTCGATCAGGTCGACAATGGGGATTGATATCGAACGCCACAACGACTATGAGGCGGAACTTGACGATTATCTCGGTCGACCTGGCAAGGACGAGTACCATCCATCGGACACTCGAATCCCACTCTGGTCTGGCAACTTCTCACCTCACTCGCTCGCTGCCCTTGCATCCCAAACAGTGGGGAGTGTAGAGCCTCGCTCATGGAGAGAAGCAGTTGCCTCGGTCGATGCGAAGCAATGGCAAGCTGCTGCACATGATGAGATGACTTCACTCATCAAAGCTAGTGTGTTGCCCACTCCCTCGCTCAGCTGCCCGAGGTCGAGTTGTTTCCAGCAAATGGGTCTTCAAGGTCAAAAGGCAATCAGATGGGTCGATTGAACGATAAAAGGCTCGCCTGGTTGCTCGAGGTTTCAGCCAGAAACTGAGCATTGATTACGATGAGACGTTCGCTCCTGTCGCTAAGTTCCAGTCCATTCGACTTCTGCTCCCCCTTGCAGCAATGCACGACCTCGAACTACACCAGATGGATGTCAAGACTGCTTTGCTCTATGGCTCGCTCGAGGAGCTGGTGTTCATGGAACAGCCAGAGGGTTTCGAGCGAGGCAAGGGCATGGTCTGCATCTGAACAAGGCACTGTATGGGCTGAAGCAATCACCTCGTGCATGGTACAAAGAACTCGATGCTGCGCTCAAGTCCCAGGGTTTCACACGAACGATATCCGATCACTCGATCTATGTCCGAAACAGCTCCGAGGGCCTCATCATTGTGGGTGTCTATGTGGATGACCTCACCATAGCCGCTGCAAATGTCGATACCCTCGCTCGCTTCAAGACCGAGATGTCGAAACGATACGAGATGAAGGATCTTGGGGAGCTCCACTTCATTCTTGGCTTGCAGGTCAAACGAGATCGATCCGCACGAACACTTCACCTCAGCCAGAAGCAGTACATCAACACTGTACTTGAACGATTTGATATGCTTGGATGCAAGCCAGCCAAGTCGCCACTTCGTTCGAAGACAGTCATGTCTCTGCGCAAGGAAGGTGAGGAGAAGGCTGATCAAGCTCGTTATCTGGCAGCAGTTGGCTCGCTCATGTATGCCATGCTTGGTACTCGACCTGATCTCGCATACCCTGTTGGTCTACTCGGTCGATTTGCGAGCGATCCATCTGTCACACACTGGGACGGTGTCCTCTCAGTCTTCAAGTATCTCAAGCACACGAGCGATCTTGGAATCACCTACTCTGGGGGGTGCGAACAGCTCGATGGCTACAGTGATGCAGACTTTGCCACCAGCGATGTCGATCGACGTCGAGTCACCAGTGGCTATGTCTTCAGACTATGGGGGGGAGCTATTAGCTGGCAGTCAAAGAAACAGCCATCGGTCTCGCTCGCTACGGGCGATGCAGAATATGTTGCCCTCGCTCAGGCCGCTCGAGAGTTGATGTGGTTACGATCGATCATGACCGAGCTTGGATTCAGTCCAAGCAAACCTATCACTCTATACGGCGACAACCAGGCTTCGATCTCGATCGCCAAAAATCCTGTTGGCCATACTCGAGCAAAGCAGATCGATATCAGGTTCCACTATCTGAGGGAGCTAGTCGAGCGGGCCGTTGTCTCGATCGAATACATATCGACCACTTCAATGTTGGCAGATGGTCTGACCAAACCTCTCGCTCCGGTTGCCTTTGCTCGATTCCTCGGCATGCTTGGCCTGCAGACAATCACACATCGATCGGACAAGGCACTAGCTCAGTTGTCAATGACATCGTCCGACATCATTGCTTGCTCAGCGATGACATCGCATGACATCGTTGCGGAGCGGTCCATGATGTCGTTTGGCTCGGATAAGGGATATATAAGGAGACACCTCTCGCCCTCTAATCCCTCATTCTCATTCCATTCGCTTCAATCATCTCGACCGCTCGAATCATCCCAACCGCTCGATCTCATCATGCCTTCTCAGGTCGCTCAAGGCCAGATCGATCGCGCCCACTACGTTCGCGATCACGGTCACACCGCTTGCCCCGGCTGTATCACCTGCAAGTCGCTCGGTCGCGATTGTATCATCCTTCCAAGCTCGGACGCTCGCAAGCTCAACAAGTGTTTCCATTGCACTCTCTCCAAGCAGAAATGCTCGATCGACCGTGCGCTGAACAAAGACGAGTTTGATGAGCAGCTGCTCAGTCCCCGCTTCGATTTCACTATGGACATGTCCAGCGAGGACGAGAACATGGCGATCGACCAGCGAGCGGACGCCTCGGACGCTTCACTCGATCACGCTTCAGTCGTTTGCAACACTACTGCGATTGTTGCGCTCGACAAGGCTATCCTCTCTCTAGAGAGCACCTTGAAGGATCTCAGGGCTACTCGATCAATTCTACTTGAACCACTCTCGAAGTTGAACAACTCGGACGACCATTCAAACAGCTCGGACTCGGACGCCTCGTCTGTGTTCAACCTTGGCGGTCCCCTCGCTCGCTCGGCCTAGCATCGCACGCTCGCTACCTCGAGTGGGAGTGTTGGAAGGCTCGGATAAGCTCGCGCGCGACGCGTTCGTTCATAGTGGGAAAGTTTTCACTTCGCTCGTGCTGTTTTATGCATCCATCATAAGTCACAACAGTGGTGCTCCCACTGACATCAGCACCATAAGTTACAACAGATGATGGTCTCCTCCAATCGACTCAAAAATGCTGAGTCATCGAGGTCAGTCTCGGGCTGGAGATCACTCACATGGGCGGCGCCACGTCCGAGTTAACTTGTTCGGGGAACCCCCCATGCACGACCACGAGATCCCGGAGCATTTCGGTCTCCGCCGCTTCGACTCATGCAATTCCCTCAACACTCAACAATCTACCTCATTCATTTACTTCCGCATCATTCACGCGTCCTCAGCATCATGTCCCACCCCCTCGCTTCCCTCCTTCGCGTCTCCTCTTTCTCCGTCACCGAGACATCCTCCCTCGTCCCCTTAATCACCCAACAAGAGTCCCTAGCTCGGTTTACCTCCTTCACGCACGAGACCGCATGGCAACTAGGCTCCACCATCCGCTCCATCTTCCTCGAGCAGCATGCCGCCAAGGTGTTATCTGGAGAAAGCGGGATAGTGGTCAGGATAGAGCTTTGGAATGGGTTGGAGGTGTTTAGCTGTGTTGTAGGGGATGGACCGGTAGTCGGGCCGTCGAACTGGTGGGTCGTCTTGAGATCGGGATGGTTGATGGTGATGATGGGAGAAGGGAGTGGGTGCGAGCGAAATCGAACGTGGTGAGGAAGTTCGGAAAGTCGAGCCTTCGGAGAGGGCGAGAGTACGTCCTCTCCTCGTCAAGTTACACGTCGCTGAGGATCTTGGTACAGGATTGCTGATTCGGAAAAGACGCCGGAGGAAGTTGGTCTGCACTTCCCTGAGTACGCTTGTCATGGTGGAGGTCCGTTCTTTTCCTGATCGCTTGAAGAGACTGGACTGAAGAGTTCAGGTTTCCCGATATGGATAAAGGTGACACTCACAGCGCGAGGAATGGAGAAGACGCGACTGACAAGATTGACAGGACGTCAAGCCGAGTCCGATTGGTGCGATCATGGTCTCTGGCTTGCCTCAGCTCGAGGATCATCAAGTGAGTCTGCCTAGATTCGTCGCAATCCCCTGAGCCTGACGTCGCTCCTCGGTAGCTGATTGTAAGCTGGTTGAAAACGATGGACCCAACCTGACCGCCCCAGATCGACGCGTTAGTCAAGTGTCAACATCTCCTCGTGCCGGTCGATGCACCGCAAATGGGTCCATCCTAGCGGATACGGAGATTTCCCCATCGATCAATACCACCCGCGACGGCAACGAGCATGGTCTATATAATTGCTATCAAGGACTCACAAATAACGCTCTCAGCTCTCAGCGCACACATATCGAGCACACCATTTGCGGTATATAAATGCATCAAGTAGCTTCAATCCCTCCTCAATGGCCTCGTCAATAAGAACACCCTCTCTCCGTCCCCAGCACCAAGCGCACCCAACTCTTCGACCGAGATCCCAGCTGCCAATTGCCCTTCACCTACCAGATCATCCGCGTTTCGCCCTTTGTTCATCACCACATATATCTCCATCCCATCACCGACCTCGATGTGTCGTTCTGTCGCGGATGTGAACGAGTCCACCACGATCCCGAGGACGGTAGCAAGGGGAAGGTTGCCAGGCATGAGTTTTTCGGCACCGGGAGCAGTGGTTTGATTGCGGAAGTAGATCTGAGCAGTGTCAGCTACGACGAGCCGGATGGATGGGGAGAAGGACAAACCTGATTGTCAAGGAAGGGTTGGACGAGGGACTGTGCGGCACCGGCTGCGCGACAGGCTTCCCGCTCGTAGCTGCCGACAGGATCATAGGAGTAGACCGCTCCGGTACCTATGGGCCCTTGTCAGTGCAGATCTTTCAGGCTAAGAAAGCCCATAGCGGCTTTCGCGTATCGGATTCCACACTCACCATCTTCCTCGATGCCCCCTAAGATATTGTACACGTAATAAGGAAAGAACCTCTTCGCGTACAACATCGTCTGGATCATCCGCGCGATCGCCTTGAGACCCATCGGCTTGTGATGGGCGTGTTCGTACCACTACAAGCGAGACACGTCAGTATCGGCAAACGTCAACGAAGCAAATCTGCTGATTGGGCAGCTCCGGTACTGACCTCTAACCGTTGCTTGACTCGCTTGACAAAGTTATTCCCGTCCGCAGCGAACCCATTGGTGGCCAGTACGGCATTATCAGTCCTAATGAAAACATCAGCTATTGCATGCCTCCTCCAGCCAACTTTTGAGAGCTAGCTTCAAGAGCTCCAGTCGGGCGACTTACAACTGGAACACCTTCCTAGCATATCTGGTCTGGATGCTGTACCCCTCCGATTGCCTTGTATCGCCTGCAATGACACTGAAGTCCTTGCCTGCGATGGCGAGGATGGTACCGCCGTTGTCTGAGTATGGGCTGAATCGGCTAGCCAGTCGTCAGCAGTAGCTCAGCAGCGCAAAGGAGTGTAATGTACTGCTCGGTTGGCACCGTTTGAGGATCGTGCAGAGATGCAGGAGGCCGAGTGTAGAGTGCCATGCTTGAGGTTTGCAGGCAACGTTGATTGGAATCAGGTAGAGACGATGTAGAGACGATGAAGCTGTATAACGATATCAACGCTTGAAATGCTACTTCCTTCCTCCACCCAGCTTGCGCGTCGCTTAGACCCGAACAAATGTCCGAGATGTGGCAGATCTGGATTGTCTCAACGTGGATCAACCGGTACCTGAACGGGATCTCTTTTTGTTGATCATACATCCACCCCCGACTTTGACCCCTTTCATGCAACATCCAAAACAACTACAATGTATCAACATGGCGCAACGTCCGAGAACGATAAGCTTCAATGCACTGCCTTTTCCCTTATTCTCTCATGTTTGGTTTCGTTGGGGAAAGGTTCGATGATGCAGGAGGAGGAGGAGGGGTATGATGAAATGAAGTTGTTGCCACTAATCATCCTCTTCATCTTCAATTAGATTCGCTCTGCTACTCACTCTCACAGGGTCAGAAGTTCTATCAGCGATACTCAGCAAATCACCGCCCGATCTTTTCCTCGCGACTGGACTCGCTGATTCAACATGTCTCAAGACAGGAATCTCCTCGCCCCGCCTCAACCTGGCTATATCAATCCGGACCACATAGTCCCCTTGTCCCCACCTATCCGACCTCCCTTCGCCCACTATCACTCCTCTTCCACCCTCCCGCCCACACCCTTCACGCCATACCCACCTCGTCCCTCCGCTCCCGCTCCCGCAGCACCCACAACACCTCTCAAACCGTACCTCACCCTTCCACCTCGACTACTCTTGACCACCCTCACTCCCGCCCTGCTCCCACTGATCCTCACCATCGCTCATCTCATCCAGAACCGCTCTTCGACGGCTTCACTCGCCGCGTCCCTCAAATCCTCGGTGCTATCAGCATGTTCCGGCCTAGCAACTGGAGCTGCGTCTATCCAGGCCTTACCGAGGTACCTCGCCATGCAGACGAACGATGAGGTAGTCCGAGCTACTCAAGCTAGTATCTTGGCTGTTGGTGCCGCCATGATCGATAGTATCACTATCATCGAGACGGTTGTGACCTTCGTCCTGGATACGTACAGGAGTATGCTGTTGTGCACCATCGAATTGGCAGTAAGGGGGACGCTGGACATTCTTGTCGGAGCTGTAGAATTGGTGAGTGCAGGAATTCGCCATATGCCATTTGGCTGACGAAAAGATGAAAGATCTCCATCGGCGTAACGAGTTCGCTGAATGATATTCGGAGTGGAATCCAGAATGACATCGCCTCGGCCAATAGCGCCATCCAGACGGCTGTTTCCGCCATCAACGTGAGCTCTCCCGACCCTCAAGTTGGAACCTTTGCTGACCGACTGACAGAGCGTCACAAAGCTCGTCGATGTCAACCTCGCTGTACCTCAATTCACCATCCCCTCCCTCACCGCGCTCCAGAACGTCACGATCCCCACCACCTTCGAATCTACTCTCGTCACGCTCAACAACTCCCTGCCCTCCCTTAGCGATCTCAAAGCAAAGATGGATTCGATCGTCGATACGCCATTCGAGCTTCTCAAGACCGAGATCAATAAGGCCCGTCTTGAGATGTCAGCGAGCTTCAACTCCTCCATCCTGCCCATCCCGTCCCTCACTTCTCTTGATGCCAACAAAGCCAACGACCTGTCGAACGATCTGTGCTCAGGTCTCGACACCTCACTCATCGACGATACCGCCAAAGCGCTACACAAGCTGTCGAATGTGGCGATCGGGCTCATGTTCCTGATTCTCTTCTTGGTCTGGGCGGCGCTGTGCGTCTGGGAATGGAGGAGGTGGAGGGCGATGAAAAGTACGGTGGAAGAGGTAGAGGCGGAGTGGCGGAGGGAGGGGACGAGGGATCCTTGGCGAGTGGTGGCGATTGTGGAGCATCCCGTCTTGGAGCGACACGGAAGTGCGGTCCTGGAGAGGATCGCGCCGGCCAACCGAACAAGGACGAACTTGCGCTGGTTCTGTGAGCCGATTCGGTTGCGAGACGGAGACCGCTGACTTATCTTCAGTGGCCTACCTGTCTCACCCCACCTGCTTGGCGCTCCTCTTCATCGCCACTCTCGGCTTCCTCTCCCTCCAATTCCAGCTCGTCGCGCTGAACGCCATCAAGTCGCATGCTCGCGAGAATGCCAATGCCACAGTTACCGCCTCGACCGACTCGCTCGCTGCCAAGCTCAACACCCTTGCCACCGGTTCAAGCCAGCAGTATGCAAATGACTTCAACGCAGCCATTGCGGCATATCAGGACCGCATCGACAATGACCTCTTCGGGTCTTGGTTGAATACCACCGCGGTGGTGCTGAATAATACACTTGTCGAGTTTTATGGCGATGTGCAAGAAGGTAGGTCGTGCCCTTAGTGTGCCTGCGATGCTGACCCGAGTTTCCGATCTTAGCGCTCAATGTCTCATTCGGCGGTACGATCCTCTTCAATCCCATCAACACCTTCATCTACTGCATCCTCGGCTCAAAGATCACCAACCTCGAACAAGGTCTGACCTGGATCAGCCAGCACGCTCGTATCACCCTTCCCACCCTATCCCACGACATCCTCCTTCTCTCAAACTCGTCGATGAACGAGATTATCTCGCCAATCACCGCTGCCGCTGTCGGTTCGGGCGGTAGAACCTCGGACGACGGGGTGGTCGGCAGCCTGATCGATCATTTCGAGAGCGCTATATGGGCGGAAAGGAACTTTTACGCTATCCTGCTTGGTGTGTGGCTCGCATTCGCCCTCATTGGGATCATCGTCATGATCTGGCATTCTGGTGGGAGGGATCGATACGTCGCTAGGCGTGGCACACTCATAACTGCGGATAGTGCCGCCGAGTCCAAGTTCTGGCCATGGAAGAAAGAGCGTCCCCTCTACAACGAGTACACCGAGAAGCAATTCAGAGGAACTACCCCGACCGTGCCCCGGATCGTCGAGCCCGACCAGAACGGCAACTCTTTCTTCGACACCGGCACCTCGCGCCCTTTCGTCCCACGCAAAAGCACGTTCGGATCGACCATCTCTTCCCTTGCTGCACCGGGACAGGCGTTTCTCCGGATGGCGGGCCGCCCCACTCCCACTCCCACTCCCACTCCCACTCTCACTCCCACTCCCACTCCCACTCCCGATCACGGGCGGGCGAACCTCGTCGAGAAGGGCGCTAGCTCTGAACAGTATAATTCAGGCGTACCCATCGACGAGCTCGAGACTCCTCCACCGTTCTGGGTGAACAAATTCTTTCGTGCTGTAGGCTCAGCTCGGGACCTCCTTCCCACGAGAGGGCAGAGACATGGTGCAGCTCTAGGGAGGGATGGAAGTCAGCGCACAGAAAGATCGTTCCGGGCAAGTTTCACCACGCCTGGACGGGATTGGGCTGGCGAGAGGGAAGGGGAACCGGCATGGACGATGGTCGATCCGCAGAGTATCGGTCGAGCTCTCGATGGGATCAATGATGGTCCAGTCGACTCGCGCTACCCTCCTCTCCCACGATCGTACCCCTCGACATCCCAGCCGATCTTCCCTCGTCCGATGTCTCGTGCGCCGACACTTCACGAGGGGCACCGGATCCCTAGTCGCGAAGTGCGAGCTCCCACTCCGCCCAACAAGCACGACTCGATCGATTACCTCGACGACGAGAGTGATTTCGATCGAGCCTACGCAGATGAGCGGTACGACCACGTGCGATCCTCTACTCCGAGCTCGGTGGCCGAAGCACACGTGGAGAATGTCTATCGGCCACACACTGGTACTACGGCGCTGGCTTCTGTCCTGGCGAACATGCAGGAGAAGCGGAGGGAGGTAGGAGATCCGTTCGTCACGCCTTTCGACGATGAGCATAGGCTTGGAGGGCGGATATGACGGATGCAAAAGATTGGACATTCAAGATTAGATTGATGAGCAGATGCAGCTATATGCAGACAGTCTTCGCGATGCAAGTATGTATGCTATGATGTTCAGCATCGCCGATCGATACCCTTCCGCCGCTCCTCCTCGCGGTACTCAAACATCACTTGTACAGCTATGAACAGACATCCGCTCGCAAAGGCCGTAAACAGCCATCCTGACTCCATTCAGCGTCGCCTGATGAGCGGTCGGACTGAAGACTTACCGGACGCAGTGCCGGTGAGTTCCCGGAGGAGGTGTTTTGTCCCGTCCCAACCCAGAACAAATCCCACGAGGTTCGCCATCATCATCATGAGGTTATTGCACACCCCGCCCACAGCTGCCACATGGCGATACCAGGACCTATCCCCGTACTGCTCCGCTGTCAGCACGGTTTGACCCCAAACGGATGCGACGTCCCACCTTCTCAGACGAGACCAGCCGCTTCGCAACCAGTTCTGGGAGGATGAAGAAGCTGATCAACCATCCCCAAGCGAGGAGCTTGAAGCTGAGATCATGCCAGAGCGCTACGAAGGTGAATACCAGGATCGTGCCCAGTACCAAATTCTTGCTCCCGCCGACCGGGATATAGATGTACCTGGTGTTCCACCATGTCAGACGCGGCAGACAGTGAATGACAGCGAGAGGGCGTACCGGACGACCCAGAGGTTGTAGCTCCGATGCCAGCTCCGCCAGAATCCGAGCGTCGAGTAGTTGTCAGCAACGCAGCGGATCATGTTCTCTGGTGGGTCAACTCCGTCCAGAAGCGCCCAGAGGCGTAAGAACCGCCATGGGATGAGCAGCTGCCCTTATCAGCCTCTGCTTCCTGAGGAAGGCGGGACAAGGCACCTTGAGCCACACGACGACGAGATTCCAAAATCCGATCATGCTCAGATCCGCCGGCCCATCCCCATTCCAAGCGGAAGTATCCTTGATGGCAACGACGTACATCGTATGCAGGACACTCTCCATCGTCAGGAGGCAGAGTACGAAGCGAAGGAGGTAGGAGAGCTGATCTCGTCGAGTGATGGCAACGGGTTGTCGCAGCTGGTTCCAGTCAGCTCAGACAGCTCAGGCAATGGGAGTGGAGGATGGGGACGCACCTGCCACACAAAGTCGTTGAAGGTGATGATGGGTCCGGCGATGTAGAGAGGGGGGTAAAGGCAGTAAGCAAAGTAGTTGAGGAAATTGTACTCGTCGTCGGAGAGGGAAGTGGTCACTCGTTCCCGGTAGTCCGACGGTACCTGATGAGTCTCAGCTTCTGCCTGTTCTGCAGACATCGTCCCGTCTCACCTCCTGCGCAGCGGAGCTCTGTCGCCAGTGATAGTCGAGCCCAAACGAGACCATCCGGAGCATCGTGATATTAAAGCTCACATGCCATCTCGGCAACAGTCCCCCTAGCGTGTCCTAAACCCTTAGCATCCATCATCAGCCGTCCCCACTCTCGCCGCCCTGACACACAAGTGGCTGCAACACCGCATGTAGACTGCCAAGCTTATACCCATCATACTGCTCATTCAGCAACAGTATCCCCATGTTGCCAGCAACAAGGATCGCGGGCCAAGCTTTACCTACCGCCGGGGTTTTGGTGGATATTGAAGCGAAGTAGGAGAGGGAGAGGATGGCTAGGATCTTGAGTGCCGATAAGCCGTGGAGGACGAGGAGCATGGCGAGGGAGAAGAGGGTTATGAAGATGCTTCGTGAGCGGGGGGTGGGCCAGAGATGGGATTGAAGGGTGGAGAGGGAGAGGTAGGAGGAGGCTAGGATGAGGAGAGCGGGGAGGTTGTTACGAAACGATCGATATTGGGGATCGCTTGCGTCCTGCCAATGCCGACAATCAGCTGAGCAGACCTTGGAGGAGGGGTCATGAACATACGACTGGACGGCCAAAGAGCCATCCTGGGGATAATCGGTGTGCAAACAGGGGGTAGTTCGGGTGACTCGCTACATCACCCATGAGCTGCTACCCCGATCCATTCGACAGCACTGACGCAAGCTCAGTCGGATCGGCCACCACACAAGCAACGGCACGACCAGTAAGAAGGCCACGCCGTAGAAGGAGAACTCAGTCGTCCGCCATCGAGGAGGTGACGGCTCGGTGGCGTTAACGGTCCTTATAGACGAGCCGGGGACGGAGATGGTGAACTCGGTGATACCGCGAGACGTAGGGGTGGAGGTAGCTTCTGCTTTGGTGGAGGATTGGGAGTGGGTGGGGATCATCTTACCCTGTATCGATTGGTCAGTGTTGCCGCCAGACAAGATGTATCGGCAGCTCACACGCGAGCGGAGGATCGAGCTGCTCTCGGTCATTGGATACCACCGACTTCACGCGCAGATTCGCCACGAGAAGGTAACCAATAATCCCCCCTCGTTTGTGAACATTGTCTCATTGTTCCATACCTCGGCCGACAGAAGCGATATAACCACGATGCAGGTGATCGTATCCGACAAGGAGGTCAGTCCCTCCTCCATCCGTCTGAGCAGTCCTTTCCAGTCTCCGGCTTCTGTCTACCCTTCCATCCCCCTAGCTTCCGCATCACCGACAGATTGACGCTCAGCTCATGCGCATCCACCTCACAGCTCGTCAACCTCCCCGACACTCCATCCCGATCCTCCACCTCCTCTCCCTCCCCATCCACCACCCCTTCATTCACCCCCAATAGCCCCGCTCCCGACCTCCCTTCCTCCGCCGTCTCCGTCACCGCCATCATCTCGATGCTCTCCAATACACCCGAAGGAGAAGCGCTCGGCGAGGTGGACGAGATGGACATCCCCGAAGATCTGGATTTGAGTCTACCGATCTCGACGTTATTGAAGGTCGGGACGATGAGGGCGCATGTCAAGGCGGAGCATTCGGAAGGGGCGAAGATGTTGGTTCAAGGGGGTTTGGGGTTGGAGGAGTATGTTAGGTGGTTGGCGGTGCTTTGGAGAATATACAGGTGGGTCTCACCAGGCTGGGCGGTGTCCTCGGGACTGACTATTTGATCCCACTTAGTGCGCTAGAGCTGGGTTTACAGGAGCACTCTACCGACTCCATCCTCGCACCGACCTACGACCCAGCCCTCCTATCTCGCGCTCCAGCAATCGCAGCAGACATCGATCACCTCCTCACCCTCCTCCCTCCTTCAACAGCACCACTCACAACCCCGGCCTCCCCACCCGAACCCTCCACCCCGCTCCCACCATTCGCGATCCCCCTTGTCCTCCAACCCGTCTTTGACCGCGCCCCTCCCCCTCTCTCAGCGTACATCAACCATCTCCGTGACCTCGCGTCAGCCTCGTCATCCGCGCCGAGTTTAATGGCACACTCGTATGTCCGATACCTGGGTGATCTTTCTGGAGGTCAGTATATCGGAGCGAGGGTGAAGAAGGCGTACAAGCTGGATGGGCTGGACGGGACGAGGTTCTATCATTTTGACTGGGGCACGGGAGAAGCAGAGGGAGAGACCGCTGCGGAACATAAGAGGAGGTTGGGTGAGGTCAAGGATTGGTTCCGGCGGGGAATGGACCAGGGAGTGGGCGACGACGAGCAACTCAAAGGTGCGTTGCCCCTTACTCCACTCTCCCCAAGATACTCCGATCGCTGCTGGAAAGCCGTGCTGATAGTGCCCCAGCGCATTTGGTGAAAGAAGCCAACCTAGCCTTCGCCCTAAACACCCACCTCTTCTCCCTCATCCGACCCTCCCTCTCCTCATCCCTCGTCCCTCGCAAAACCCCCGCGAAACCCCAGCGAGAACTACGATACTATGAGCGCCGTGAGATCGAGCGGAAACAGCGAGAGGCACAGAAATTGTTGACGAACGGACCGGAAATCCCGAATACTTGGGGACAGATGATTGAGAAGTTTGTGCTTTTTGGGATCGCGGCTGTGTTAGGGGGGGTGTTGAGTCAGGTGGTTATACCATATGTCATTAAGTATGTGGGGCGGATAGGGGGAGGGGGAGGTGGACGGGGTGGGGAGCTGTAGGGCGGGAGGCGGCGAGGCGGGTGGAGTGGAGAGCCGTAGGACGGAGTGGATCTAGAGATCGATCATATAGATGAGGGACATATGATTGGGATCTCGGAGACATTTGGTCTGGACAGATGGTGACAATGCTCACATCACATGCTAGAACCATGGCCGAGACATGCTATGAAATGGACAAGAAACCATGTTCAATGATTGACCTTCAAAACGTCTAGAGAACCGAGACATCGATGCTAGGTAGGTTGAGAGGAGATGGTTGACTCATTTCTTGACGAAGTTGACGAGACGGGCGGCGGTGATTGTTGCGAATGGAGGGTGGAGTTGGTCGTAGTTCTTTGGGCGGCGGAAGAGGAGGACGTGCTGGAGCAGCATTAGCGAAGGCTCATGGGGTACTGCGGAAGCAGGGGTGCGGAGGATCAAGTGAAGGCGGGAGCGGTGAGGGGCGGGAGTTGTGGAGACTCGGGGGGAACGGAGGAAGGAGAAGGAAGGGGTGAGGGAGGGGGCGGCGGATGGTTCGAAATAGGAAACATGGAAACTGTGAGAGATGTACCGGTTCCTAGATGAGAGTCAGAATGATACCGAGACGAAGGGACGAAGGGATTCTCACAGGTTCGTGCCGCATGTACATCTCCCACCTAGCAATCTACTTCAGCTTGGCTCGAAACGTGAAAGCAGAAGAACCAGCTTGGTCAGGTCAAGACGACTGACCCTGGTGATTGCTTTATTCCGATACTTCGCCAGACGTCTTCGGGACATACACCGGGAGGGACGAATCGGAGGAGCTGTTTGGGGATCTGTGAAGTCGGAGAGGAAGAATGTGGTGACCGCGTGGTGAAGTGATGAACAGGTGTGAGAACGGAGAGGGAGATACAGTGAGGGTGATGAGTAGGGATAGTCAGCGGGAAATATGGTGCTTGATCAGGCGTCTGACGATGACATGTCTGATCAATTCTCCCGTCAGCGATAGCCCTCCGCTTGATTTCGTTCATATGGGCTAACTCACCGGTACTCCCAATCCTCATCTTTGAACCAAACATCCCATGATCAGCTCCGTTACAGTCCAGACGCTTTCTCTGATTGTTGGAAGACCGTCTCCTCCAGTTGGCAGTAGACTCACTAGCATACCGTGCGCTGTATTGAATCTTTTCAGAGTACGAATCAATCGCCTTCTTCTTCTCCGCCGCCGTACAGGGTTTTGGGTTGTGTTTGGACATGGGAGGAATGGACGGAAAGGGGTTGAGCTATGTTGACGTGATGCCGGGAAAGCAAAGGAGTGTCTTATTCGCGAATCTTTTCAGCTCCTGCGATCACGCGAAGGTCTTTAGGGTCGATAAGGTGGACTGGGCTGGTACCGATTCAGTTGATCAACGAACGTATTGTTTGTTGGCCGATACCCGATCGTATAGGGACGAGTTTTGGCTCAGCAGCCTTTTGGTCGAAACTGTGAGAGTTCAAGCACCTTTCTAGTGGTATCTATGCTGTTTTGGGGAGAAGCGGGGATGCAATGCGAAGAGTTGAGACGGACGGGACAATAATGCTGGCGAGCGAAATCTGGCGCCTTGAGAAAGTCAACACGGTTTGGTGCGGGGGAAAGTGCGGGGTCATCAGGGATTGAAGGCACACGACCAAGATTTGGATGGGCTGGCCGTCTCTCCAGCTAGCTTCGACGTGCCATGTGGCATCTCCCCGACAGGAAACGAAGGATCAGAGTTGTAACGAGATCTCGGAGCTTCAATCGGCTGGAGCGTGTTGACTGACTTGTATCCATCTTGAGGATCCCCCCAAACGCGCGCAGATCCAGCAGTACCCGATCAACGTGGAGAGGATCTGTGACTGATGTCACGGCTTAGCACGAAACCGCAGGGGATCCTCGATTGATGAGACTGATGGAACAGGGGCGACACCCGGGGCTGTCCACATAGTGTAACGTTCATCGAACACCTCCTCGACCTCACCCGTCCGTCGACCGTTTCAAACCTTCCCTCTGGTGCGGATTGCTTCTCAAGAAGGCATGGGAATCACGAAACATGCCTTGCCAAGCGAAGGGGGATTAGAACGAACCATCGGTCCTGAAACCGCTCAGAGGCATCAAATTCCAAACTGACCCCTCCTTTGAACCCTGCAACAGTGGATCAAAGGAGGGTGTTCGATTTCGAGGTTTGTCTAGAAAGATTCCCTTCGAACCCTATATCTACGTGATCGCTTCGATATATTCCTCAACACTTCACCTTCTTTCATCCATTTACCTCTTAACGACGAGTTTCGGAACTAGCGCTTTCTCTGGCTAGCGAGTGACTCCTTCACGCCTACTCGGCTTTCACACTCCTTTCTACGCGTCAACTCACGCAAACTCTCGCCACCGGTTTCCTTTATCCCCGAAGCTCTGGTAGCTCTCACTCGTCTGCTCGAATACAAAACGCATCGCCAGGATGAGCAAAGTCAAACGCTCTTCACTCCTTCTCAGTCTCGTCGGCTCCGCTATGGCAGGCACGACCGATCATTGGGTCCTCAACCATGCCCAGACCTTAGCGCTATCGCGAATGGACCCGATCATCTCACCTGGAGCCGTGAGCTCTCACGTTCATAACGTCTTCGGCGGGTCTGCTTTCTCCAGTGAGCGTTCTCCAGTCCGATCATCGCCATCCCCGCCAAAGTTAGAGACACCGCTGACATCGGTGCGTCGCGTAGAGGACCTGACTAGCTTCGATCAGATGGAGAAGTCTGCTTGCTCTACTATCGTAGTCGGCGCGGACAAATCGAATTACTGGGCGCCGTACGTTCCCTTCCCGCACCCATACCTCTAAGCTGACGCGTTCTTCCTTCAGGCCGCTCTATTACCAATACGAGAATGGCACATTCGCTCCGATGCTTGGCGGTGCCCGGATCTACTACTTCACCAAGAGCAAAGACGTGAAGCCGTTCCCCCCTGGGTTGCGCATGGTCTCTGGCACGGCGCAAAGCCGCAACGCATCGGCTTATAAGTCAGCCGGGGTCTCGCTCTCATGTAATCATGACAATGGGCAGCATTGGCTTCCGAACGCAACTAGTCATTCGGGAGGATGCGCCTCCCTTTCCATGGGAATCACATTTCCTAGCTGCGGGCTCGCGAGCGGCGATCTTGATTCGGATGATCATTTGTGAGTTCTCCAAAGCCTTGTGAGTACTGACGCCAGCTCGCACATGGCTTGGCCCGTAGACGGTCCTGCGTCAGCACAGTGGACCAACACCAATGGGGAGGTTTGCCCAGACTCGTCAGTCGCTGCTGTTTCGACAGTGTCGACGCTGACTATCACGACACAGCCACCCGATCAAGGTATCTCCACCTCGAGCTTTGCAACCTGACTGACGAACTGATCCTCAGTATCCGACCATTTCCATGGAAGTGAGTACCGAGTCGACGTCCGGAGCTGCGAGCTGATATTGATCACAGGCAAGTTACTACATGAATGGTGACCAGGTCTGGCGCAACGATCCATGCCTTCTCGTCCTGGCCAACGGCGACTGTACCGGTCTCTCGTACCATGCTGACTTTCACAATGGAGTAAGTCGACTCGTAACCTTCCCAAAGCATAGACTGATATCACCACAGTGGGACGTTAATACGCTTCAAGATACCATCAATCAGTGCGGCCTTGGCAAGGGTCCCGGTGACGCACTCGACGAGTGCGCACCTTTGGCCAAGACGCTCAGTATGACGGCTATGAAAGCTTGCCGCCTTGAAGGCCAGATCCCGGATGATTACGTCCGGCTACATCCTCGGTACTTCCACGCTGATGGACAACAGGGACGTCGGACTGTATGCGCCGATCAAGGACCTTCCCGGCTGCAACCCCATATGGACCAAAGACATGCCGAACGTCAAGCCCACATGCAACACAAAGGAGCCCGAGCCCCCATACGTCTCACCCAACGCCGTCTTTGAAAACCTCAAGGTGAGTCGCCTGTCGCATCCAATACTGACATACAGTACCTCGCAAACATCCCTATCGCATTTCCTGCGGAGATCAACAGCTCTACGCGCATTGCAGCCTCATTGGGCGAGAAGGGTGCTTCGCGTCTCTCGGTGTGGGGCTCGGGAGGATCTGGGGCGGATATCAAGGTTGGAACTGCGGCTGAGATTCTGGCGGGATACAGCGCGTCGGCGGGGGCTCCAAGCAAGTCCTATATCTCAGCCAAAAATACGATCTGACCCAGCACAGCGTCGAGCTCCCAATCGTCCAGTGCCTCGAAGTCCAGCGCCAATTCCACATCTGTCCTGCTGGATGCCATCGTCGCGCTCGCGGAGGAGGAGACTACCGCTGCCGCATCTGCCATGAGCGACCCGCCTGGAGAATCGACTTCGCAGACAGCCGCTACGAAACCCACCGCCAAGACCTGCAGGTATGCTTCGTCTTCCCCTCGTCCTCCTCACTGACATTGGTCAGGTCCAAGAGGCGCGATGATTCCGATCGTTCCTCGGTGGCGAAGCGTCATGTCCGGTCCCACCTCCACCATCGTAACCATCGCGACACCTATCGCCTCTGAGTTCAGGTCTTTGGCTATGGCTGTACATATGTATCACCTTCATTTCTATTTTCCTAGGGGCTCCGGTAGCTTCATACATTCATCATTGTGCTACTCGTGGCTGTCGGCCGTACTGATCCATTGAACATGCGGCACTTGTTTCGCAATAAGGACGTGCTCTTCGACTTTCCTCCACGTCATACGCTCCCGACATGTCCATCGGTGACACCCATCCCTCACCATCCAAGAGTCCGTCGGCTTTTACATGAATCCGGCATTCTCGACAATGCACGGCCCCTGAGCAGCTCCTCTGACCGCGAGTCTCCCCATGATCGCCGGTCCTAGCCGTCCGCCCATCTCCACTCTCTGGCCAGCCTGGACGATCGGTGGCTTTGATAGGAGGGCGCGGGGAGATGTAAGGTAATGCGAAAGCATTTATCGCTCCTATTCCGCCTCATCATCGTCAGCCGGTTTCCCAGAGGTAGGCACCTGCGATCCGAACTCGTCCGCATGATGGCCGGGGGGTTTGCTGGCCTCTCAGCGTAGTGGTAGTGGGACAAGGAGTCAAGGACGGGGGGGCCCTGCTCCTCTCCGCTGCCTCTGCGGCTCGGGCGATACGTGCAGACCGTAGATAAGATGCGAAGAAGGGGTCGACTGGGATGACGCATGCGGATTGTAGTGGATCTTTGATATGCATATTATTGTGGATCGTAATATGCAGATTATTGTGGATCGTTGAAAAGCAGTATACACAAGGAGGTGGTGGTCACTCCCAAAAAGGGTAGAGCCTGTTCATCGATCACTCCCACCAGGGGTAGAGCCGGGAAGAAGGTCACTCCCTGAAAGAGTAGAGCCTGGGGATGATAATCGGTTTATGAGCGCTTGTCCGAGTAGACTGAGGAAGAGAAGTCGGCATGCCGGACTCAGTGAAGGAGACGATTGGGTGTTGAAGGCCTGAGCAATGAGTGGTTGCAAGAGTCGTCGGCGTGTGAGCACTTGACCTAGTAAGATCTATCTCCATCGGCTGGAGCGTCATTTTAGTAATTGAGAAAACGAGACCTATGCGTGATCATGATATCTGGTTCGCCAAGGAACTGGTTCGCCAAGGAAGCAGAAGTGAAAGACGAAAATTTCCCATCAGATTGAGTGTGAAAGGTCCCATCAAAATCACCGACGCAACACGCGTTTCGATCCCGCTGATCGTTCCTCGCTGATCTCCATCATCAACCCAAGGTGCAAAAAAGTGCATAGTCCGGACGTCCCCGAAGGGACTTCCAGGCCGAGCCAGATATTGAGCGAGTGAACCAGCCGAAGCCAGCACAAGACGAGGTCGCCCCCTGAGACGTATGGGACGCTGTGCTATGGGCGGAGACCAAGCCTGACGGGCGACAGAGTGAAGGCCGCAGAAACCGTCCAAACAAGGTAAGTATCTTAGCCATGCATCTCTTGCCCGTTTCCTTCTCAGCTCAGGTGGCCAATCGCTTGGGCGCCTCCGGGTAAGTATCTTAGCCATGCATCTCTTGCCCGTTTGCTTCTCAGCTCAGGTGGCCAATCGCTTGGGCGCCTCCGGGTAAGCTACTGACACCGTCCCTCCCTATTCTACCTTCTCGTTCTCCTGATCCCCTTGCCCT
>JAABUP010004948.1_pt1 | contig 21162 bp, 40 predicted proteins | sample 5559201 | NCBI WGS metagenome assembly JAABUP01 (sample SAMN10711887, study PRJNA513373) | rock metagenome | isolation source: Antarctica rocks | place: Antarctica
CTGAGGCGTCGGGCGGCGCCATGGACCGCCTGCAGCGGATCTTCCAGGGCTCGCAGGGCGGCGGGGGCATGGGCGCGGCGGCCGGCGACTCCCCGCAGGTGGACACGTCCGAGCAGATCTACATCTCCTCGCTCGCGCTGCTGAAGATGCTCAAGCACGGTCCGCCGCCTGGCCTCCGCGCCCGCCGCGCTGCACTGCTGACTCCATCGCTGGTGTGCGGCGGTGTGCGCACGAGGCGCTCAGCACGGTTGTAAGTCACTCAACCAGCCGCGCGACAGGGCGGGCGGGCGTGCCGATGGAGGTGATGGGCCTGATGCTGGGCGAGTTCGTGGACGAGTACACCGTCAAGGTGGTGGACGTGTTTGCAATGCCGCAGTCCGGCACCGGCGTGAGCGTGGAGGCGGTCGACCCCGTGTTCCAGACGAAGATGCTGGACATGCTGAAGCAGTGCGGCAGGCGCGCCGCCCCGGCGGGCGGGGCGCGGCGGCGTGCGCTGGGCGGCAGGAGTGCGCGCTGCTGCCAAGCTGGAAGCGCTGGATGCGCTGCCGCGGTGGCCGCACACAACTTTGATTCTTTGCTTCAGTGGACCAGGCACCCTGCGGCCCCTAGAAGCGTATGTGCGCGTTGACCGGCGCGCGGCAGTGCGTGCGCAGGCCCGAGATGGTGGTCGGCTGGTACCACAGCCACCCGGGCTTTGGCTGCTGGCTGTCTGGCGTGGACATTAACACGCAGCAGGCGTGCCCCGCCCGCCCGCCGCCGCCGCGCAGGGGCGCTGCCCTCCCGGCCGCGGGCGTCCTGCATGGGTCCGCACAGCGCTTGCAGCTTGTATCACCATGCCGAGCGCTCTGCTTGCGGCGGCAGAGCTTTGAGGCGCTGAACCAGCGCGCGGTGGCGGTGGTGGTGGACCCGATCCAGTCCGTCAAGGGCAAGGTCGTCATAGACGCTTTCAGGCGCGCGCGCGCGCGCGGCCTGTGACTCTTGAGCGTGGCGCCGCGGCGCGTGCTGCTGTTGCTTGCTGTGGCCTGGGCACTGTGGCTGGTCAGGACCTGCCGCCCGCTGGGGTCAGGGTGGGTGCGCTACTTCATACATCTGCATGCCTTTCGAGAGCGAGAGAACGCGTATGGAGCTGGCCTGTTAGCCCTTCCATGCCGTCAGCTGACTGCAGCACTCACAACGTGGTCGCCGCTTTTCGGGGCATTAGACGCGCTGTCTGCGCCGGTCGGCAGCGCTGAAGCGGCTGCGCACTGAGGCCGCGGCGCGGCGGCGCAGGTTGATCAACCCGCAGACGATGATGCTGGGCCAGGAGCCGCGGCAGACGACCAGCAACCTGGGCCACCTGAACAAGCCCAGCATCCAGGCGCTCATCCACGGCTTAAACCGGCACTACTACTCCATCGCCATCTCGTACCGCAAAAACGAGCTGGAGGAGCGCATGCTCATGAACCTGCAGAAGAAGGCCTGGACGGCCGGGCTCATGCTCAAGTGCGCGGCCTGCGCCCGCCACCGCCCATCACGCGGACCTCTTTGTGACATGGGTTTGGCACGGCGGCGGCACGGCTGCCTGCTTCACTGAGCGGCCCTGCATGGCGAGGCAGGCAGCGCCTGCATGCGGGTGCCGTATTTCGGGGCGTCGTGTTGCAAAGTGTGAAGCACGCTGGGGTCGCTGCTGTGGGCGTGCGCATGCTGTGCGCAGTGCCGTGTACGTGCTTGCTTGCTTTCGTGCCGTCAGCGCATTGCACAGCGGTCTGCTGCAGCAAGTCTACCAGCGCTAACATGAGGACCTACCGCAGTGCGTGCTGCTGGCAGTGCAGAACGTGCCGCTGGCAGCGGCCGCTTTTGCAGCCTGTGAGTTATGATGAATAACAGCCGTGTACCAGCTTACTGTGGCTCTCTACGGGCGCAGCCCTACGGCAGGGCAACGCATTGCAGGTCAGCTCAATCGGAGTTAGGCAAAGCTGGGAGCATTGCTGCCGGCTGCAGCACTGACCGGGGACCTGCTGACGTGCAGTCGTGCTTCTGGGACATGGGCACAGCTGACAGGGTTCTGATAAAAATAGCACGTCTGGCGTGCGCAGGGACTTCGAGGAGGTCACGAAGGGCAACGAGAGCAGCGCGGGCGAGATGCAGCGCCTGGCCGCCGAGCTGGACAAGGCGGTGGCGGAGGAGGCGGCGCTGGCGCCGGCCGCGCGCGGCGTCGCGCGCGTCGGCAAGATGGACGCGCGGCAGCACCTGGACCGCCACCTGCACTCGCTCATGTCGGCCAACATTGTGCAGTGCATGGCCACCATGCTGGACACGCTGGTGTTTTAGGCTGGCGGCGGGGGGCGCTGTGTAGCGGCGGTAGGTTAGCTAGAGGCCCCATGCTGTATCATTTGTGTCTGTGCAGTCGCCGGTGTGTCCCCAGGTCCCCAGCTGTGTAAGAATATCTCTGGATTGGCTCGTACTTTCAACCCTAGATGGATCACTGCACACTGTGGATCAGCCCGTAGTCTCTAATAACTGCTCAGGGCTTAACCCTACTTCATGTCTGGTTTGATGAGGCATGCAATCGGAGGAAGTGCTGAAAGGCTGGCGCCTCGAGACTGGCCAAGCACTCTATCACCGCACGCACTCCGCAGCAAGGCCGTCAGCAGCGCAGCGCCACCCGGCCGTGCGCGCCTCAGCGTCAGCCATGGCCGACATGGTGTCCGCCAGGAGCCTTCAGGTACTGCAGCAGAACGAGAAGGAGCTCATCTTGGCCGAAGGGGGCAACCGGCTGGCCGTCCTGAACCGGAGCGAGCGCCTGGCAGAGGAGAAGGAGCGCATGCTGCGCGAGTGCGGCCCCCACGCGCTGCAGCTGTCTGCCCCGGCGCCGCACTGCAATGTATCTACTAATGCGCTGCGGATACGCGCTCACGCAACGCGGGGTGTCCCAGGTGTATCTTCAAGAGCAAGGGCCGGCTGCTGAGCGTGGAGGAGGAGCTCAACAGCCTGCACCGCTCCATCCAGCAGACGTGCGGCTCGCGGCGGCAGGGCATCACGCTGCTGCGGCGCAAGATCGAGACGCAGAACGACAAGGTCCTCGGCGCGCGGCAGCGCTACTTTGCGGCGCGCAAGGCACGCGCGCCGCACTCGTGCCGGCACTGGTGTGGCGCAGGGACTCTGCTTGTATGCAAGTGACAGCAGAGGCCGTACTATGAGGGGGTCGCTCGGGGGGCCTCGACGGAGGTTGCCTGAACACTGCACGGCTGCAGCTGTCCAGGTGTCAAGCTCGGCGGCCGGCTGTGCGCACAGGCGGCGGAGGCGGCGGAGGCCAAGCTGAAGGCTGAGGAGGCCGTCAAGGGTGACCTGTGCCGCGACCTGTCGGAGCTGGTCGCGCAGAGCGCCGACGCGCAGCTGGTGCGCAGCGGGCGCCCTGCCGCCGGACCCCGCAGCTGGTTTTGCCCTTTTCATGGTGGCTTGAAGTGATGTACTTGTCTGCCTGTACGGCACTGACTTGCTGACTGCCCGACTGCCTGGGGTCGCAGAGCCGGCTGGAGATGCTCACGCAGCGGCTCATGGCGCTGAACAACAACATCGGCGGCGAGGACGCCGCGGCGGAGGACGGCGGCCCCGCGCAGGCGTGCTCCGACCCGGCCGCGCCGCAGGCGCCCGACGCTGGCCAGGCGTCCGCCGTGCCGCGCATCCCGCCGCCGCCGCCGCCACCGCCGCGCGCGCCGGCAGGCGCGGACGGCGCATACGTCAACCCGTTTGCGGCGGAGGCCGACGTGGCAAGCACAAATCCGTTCCTGGCGGATGCGCCGGGCGGCGCGGGCGGCGCCGCGCCTGGCGAGGCGCGCGCGTGCGGCGCGGCGCCGGCGGCGCCGGCGCCGCCGGCGCCCGCCAAGCCGGGCCACCGCGCGCTCAGCGAGGCGTGCGCGGTCGCGGCGCGCGAGGCGGCCGGCGCGCCGGCTGCGGCGGAGGCGCGCGCGCGGCACGTGCAGGTGGGCGCGCCGCGGCGGGGAACCTCGGGTCAGGCGGCGGCCGCCGCGCCGGCGCGGCCGCGGCCGCAGCCGGCCGCGGCCGCGGCGGGCTCCCGCTTCCAGGGCTTTGACGCGTGACCAGCGTAGGAACGGCGGGAGGGCGGCGCCAGCCTTTTCGGCCCCACGCAGCAGCGCTGGTCGCAGTGCCAGGCTGCCGCGCGCTGGGCAAGACGTGTGCTCAGGCGGTGCACAGGCAGCCGGCGCGCTGGCGGCGGGACACGCGTGCGCATGGCACCTTCGCAAGGGCTGGTTATGGCCGAGGCTCTGGCTATGCAACACTTGCGCTCGCGGCGCGGCTGCGGCTACAGCAGGCTTAGGGCTGCAGCCCGCTTGCACTCTCAGGAAGCAAGTCGTGACCCCAATTACCATTTTTTGTTCAGTTTCCTGTGTATAAAATTTGAGCGCCGCTGTGACCGCTGCATTTTTTCCAAAATTCTGTGCATGATTTAAGACGGCCTCGCTATGAGTAAGTGATGGTGTCAGCGGTGAGAAACTGGGATGTCCTGCATGAACGTGCCAGATGCGGAATAAAGCTGGGACACTGTCTGAAAGCATGTATGGTCTTGGTATGTGGGGTGAGCTTGGGTCCCCATGCGCCTGGTCCTACATGGGGCGTAGGTGTACTGACTTGAGGGCAGTCTTGGCAGCTTGTGGAAATAATACTGCTTCTGCAGAGCTGGGGACACAGGCGCATCCGACTTGGGCTGCCAGGCTACGAGCGGGCAGGCCGCTGCAGTCTGCCATGTGTGCCGTTTTGTGCTTGCTGCCTGCGCTGGGTGATTGGAACACCGAGAGCATGTCCCCACGGCAGACCAGATTTTGCAATGGCGCCCTGCAAGTGAGGCACTCATCCATGCTCCTGTGCATTTGAAGAGGAAGAGACGATCGGTAACTTACCGCGTGCTGTTCAATATGTACGATTTGTGCAGTGCAGTCACCTCTCTTGGCGAACGCCCGAGCATCATAATAGGCTTGTGGCAGCCTAGCTCACCAGGCATGCATGACTCATACGTGCACCCAGTGGTCACGCCGCAATGCTTGCCACCTGCCGCTGCGGGAGGAGTCCGTGTGATGAAGCATGGTACAGGATGGCGCTGCATGGACACAGAACCACACGCGTCAGGCTGCAGCATCATGCATGTCCCGTGCACACCCCTCTGCGTCTCCATGAATGCAAGAATGCTGTGCGTCGTCATCAGTAGGTAGGCACACAGGTATGGCACTGCACGGCAAGGCACCACACTCTTTGCATGCTTAGGAAGCACGCTAAAGCAGCCTGTGTGTGGGATGCTGAGGCCTCACCTTGCCAACGTTCTGTGCCCCTCCCACAGCAGCTCGGCCAGCACCTCCATCGCCTTGTCCTCCTGTCGGCCCTTATTGAGGCCCTGCAGCTGCTTGTGGAATAAGGCCCTCATGGCCTTGCGCGTGTGGGTGTCCAGCGTCAGAACGTCCGGCCGCCCGGCATGCATCTGCAGGAACTTGCCCACGGTCCAGCGCCCTGCGTGGAAATATCTGTGCCTCTGAGACCCAATGTAAGTTGCAGCAGCAACTCCGCACCACCAGGTTGGCAGCAGCACGCCTCATATATCGCATGTTTACAGCAGTACATACTGCGTCTGAATGTGGGTCTCGCCAAAGCGCTGTACCGGTTGCATGCCACGCGTCCCTGACGAAGCCTCCATGCATGCCCTCCGAGGAACACATAGTGCGCACCAATGCCCTTGATGTTCAGCAGCAGATTCTTGACGTCGATGTCGTCCAGCATGCCCAGGTGGGCGGGGAGCCGGCCGGATATGAAATGACTGGCCACAGTTTTGACACACGCAGCCTGGCTTCTGCGCAGGCCCATCTCTCTGAACTCTTCCACGCTGATGGCCTCCACCATCGCCGGCGTGAGCGAGCTCAGGCGCACGGCCTGCCGCTCCCCACGCAAGCGGTTGAGTCAAACATCAGCCTGACCTTATATTTACCTATCCACCAGGCCGCACACCTGTAAATCCGGCAGCCAACTGATGTATGTGGCGTTGCTTGTGACACACATGCACCTATACATGCTTCTACTAGCCCCCATGCAGCGTCTTATTTCTGAGGGCACTCGCCTTGGTGTACTTGCACGTCTCCTTGACGACGCCGTGCGCCGTGAGGCGACGGGTGTTCTGTTGACATATGACTTCAAACAGCGCCGGAAAGGGGCGTGAGTACAGCATAGGCCCATGCATTGCCCCAGTCATGCCACAGCAGCCATCAACGTAGGGGCCCAGCCCTGCGCATAAACCACACTTATTGTTTTATTGCACTTGACTCGTTAAGCCGTGTCAGGGCATGCAGCCAGCCATGACATGCATCGAGGCAACCAATGTTGAGAGCGTGCAGCCAGCCGTAGCATGTAAGGTTATGAGGAAACCAAGAAGGCAAGGGCTTACTACTGTGAGAAGCTCGCAGGAACTCTGCGCCTGCCTCGCGGTCCTGCTGGACCCTCTCATAGAGCTCCTCGAAGGGCTACGAACACAAGGAGCACGACCTCAGATGCATCCAAGAGATTAAGCTCTTAGCAGTGCAAGTGTGTCAGTAGGCGAAACATGGCCTCCAGTAAGCGAGTGAGTAGTCCTCGGCAGCCATGACAGGAACAGTGCTAGGGCAGGACTGTGTGTACCTAGCGGAGGACGGCGCAACCACAAATGCGCATCAAGAGTCGCCATGGTGCCTTCAGAACCGCTCTACATGCATGACATTCTTGCCAGACACAGCAGTGCTGTGAGGGTACAGACCGCTAGAGAGTATAGGGTAGAGACTCTACCAGATGTCCTCCGCCAGCATAGTTGTCTCTCGACTGTGCGACGTTGGCCGTGCCCATAGGCTCACCTGCCGCTTCATCACACGCTCGGCGTCACGGGGGCCGCCACGCGCGAGCTTCACTGCAGCAGCACACCCAGCACTACTCACAGGCCGCCCTGGTTCGGAGCAGCCACAGCGCGAACAGCACAGATTGCGTGGCAGCCAGCAACTTACCGGCATTCTGTCTGTCCTTCGGCAGCAGTGCGGGCATCGGCAGCACAGCAGCACCGCCACGCGGCAGAACAATGAAGTCGTCGTCGTGGCCGTCCACCAGCATTAGCAGCATGCGCTCCTTGGGGCATGCAGCCTGGCAGTGCTTCAACTCCGGGTCGAAATACAGCCAGACTGGCGGTAGGCAGACGGTACCTTCCCCGAAAAAAACACATGTCAGAGCCTGGCACAAATAGCAAGGCAAGCAACAAACACCAGCCTCCATGAGCGGGCCAACATGATGTGTATCGCACGGTTACAGCGGAAGCGCGTGGCGATCAGCATGCCGTCGTTCGGCACCAGCACAATGATGTCCGCGCAGTGCTTCGGAGCAATAATCTTCAGAGCCTCCACGCTCACCAGCTCGCCCGTCCGCAGCTCCCGCTCCCAGTCCGCCAGGCTGCGCAGGCACACCAATGCCTTGTCGCTTCCGACCTTTCTGTCCTCAGGCGCCGTGCTCAGGCGCCGTGGCCGGCCGCCTGCATATGCATCAGACGCGGCGCACTGCTTCTTCTCGGTGTCGGAGAGGCCAGCCGCCCTCTGCTCGGCCAGCACGAGCGCGTGCCAGCAGGCCCGCAGGGCTGCGCTGCCCTTGTCTATGTCCTGCTCCGCGGCACAGCTGCGCACGTCGTTGGCCAGCTCCCCAAGCCTTCCCGACACCGCCAGGTACGCGCTCGGCAGGCAGTTGTCTGCATTGCGTTCCACGGACCCGCGTCAGGCCCGGCCGCGGGTACTCACACACAACAGGGTCACACCCGCGCCGCCTCGCGCACGCGCACGCACGCAAACGCACCCAGGGTGCCCACACTCAGCAGGGGCGCTCACTGGCTGTCACGGGCACGTCGAAGACGTGCAGGTTCCACAGCCGCAGCGTGGCGTCGAGGTCGGCCTCCGTCGCCGCCCTCGCCGCAGTGAACCGCATCTTGCTGTTGGCCTCCATCTGCACCGGCGTCCATGCTTCCACACGATGCACCTCTCACCACAAGCACCCAGAATCGCAGCCTCGCGCACTCCTCCAAACGTACATCACCAGCTCTTGCGCTCAGGCACGGCCCTGCAATCCTTACCTCCGCGCTCCATGGGACAATCTCGGGAGCCTCCGACGCCCCAGCGTGGCGGTACGCCTCGGTCACCGTAGCCGATATGGGCTTCGTACCGGTCTGACCGTGGAAGAGGCCCTTGCGCTGCTGACCGTCGTCCACTGCCGGCACCTCGGCCACTGTGGCGGCAGCCATGCCCAGCTCCTGCTTTGCTGCAAATGCAGTTGTTCACCAGCCAGCCAGCCAGCGACAACTCGACATACCGACATAACGGGTCCGACCGACGGTCTAGCCAGACGCAAGTAGATAGGGCTTATGAAGCAGCTGGAGGGCCTTGGTGCAGTCCACCTGCCCGCCAAGTGTGTTGCGATGCTTGCTATAGCCTTGACACTGGCCAGCAAGTCAGGATACAGATGGATGCTTTAGTGATACCTTGGCAGTGTTAAACAAGCTGCAGTCTGGCATGGATGCTTTCACACGGAGCTTGCTGCGGAGCACAGATGCTTAGGTAAGGACTCAGTGGTATTTGGGTCACAGGCTGGGTGTTGTCTGCCCCTCTGCACATAGGACGCTTACCGCTTGGTTCTGTTCAAACGTGCGCTTGGTATGTATGGTGCTGCCTTCCCAAGGCGTTGCTCTGTGAGGCACTTGCTCCATTCTGACAACGGCTTGCTTTGATTGCCTAGCACAGCTGCTTGCTGCAAACTAGGCTATCAGTGCGTGGCTCACCAGCGCCTGTCTTGCTGCTGTGACAGCGCATCGCCGGTCTGCCAAGTGGCTCCTTGAAGGAGGGCAGCAGCTGTGCTGGAGGCTGCGACGCCAGTGCCGCGCCTGACGACAACAATACTGGCAGCAAGGCTGTACAGGCTCCCAGCCAGGGTGTGCGGGTGAGGCAGCCGACTCCACTGACATGGGCGTGCTGTCCAGTAGAAATGAAAAAAGGTGGCTACACAACAGGTTGGTGGGAACTTGCGGTGCTGTTTGAGTAGGCGGTCGCCGCAGCCGTACGAGTAGGATGCCTGGTGCCTGTCTTTCCGCACACACCTGCCCTGTTGCAGCACTGTTTGGTTCGCGGGGGGGGACTCGCGCTTAGCTGCAAACAGCTGCAGCTGAACGTCTGTGCGGGCGCGCAGGTAATCAGCTGCATAGCAAGCACTACCACAGCGGCCTCCCTGGCCGCGCTTGTCAGCGATCTGTCTTGCCTGGCTCAGGGCGGCTCGTTTGCCTGCCACGGCGTCCATACAGGCTCGACTTGGGTGTTTGCTGAGCTGCTCCCCAGACACTAGCCCCAAGAGCTCCAGGCAGCTCTGGTGGCAGTGCACGACGCAGCCGTGCCGGACACATCCACCCAGATCAGGGTGCAGGTGGGGTACGGTCCTGGCAGTGATGCAGCGCCATACATGCTACTTCGGTCTCCAGGTGAGTCATTCTGCAACAATTACTGGATGCGTCACAGCCCTGTACTGCATGTCAAGGCCTGCTGCATGCATTGCGACCGCTGCGATTGTGCTGTCGCTGTGCCCGTGGCATTGCGCAGGCTGGCCATGTCTTGACTTTTGCCAAGGTGTCAGCACCTGCCGAATGCCCTTGCTATGCGTCGTGCCGCGCAGAGGCCGAGTTTGGTGGCTGGCTGCGTATGACTCTGAAAGCGTCGGATGAGCCATGCATCACGTCAGGCTACTTTAAAGATGGTGCGCTCTGCACCCTGGTCACGGCACATAAAAACATGTCAAACATGCCTAAGCCTGCTGTACTTACCAGTCTGGGTTCGAGTGTGCAACACTGCGGCACGGTGTGCTAGCCTGAATACACACAAGAAGTGCCATCTGCATGTAATATGACATTCATGTTGCAGTCCGTGTCCGGCAGCACATCTAGCACGTTTGCACGCCCGACTGCGTTCAGCGCCAGATGTGCATTATACAGACCACGTGATGTATGCGCAGGCTGTCTGTATCTGCAAGGAAGGGACATCTGGGAGGCCATTGTCACAATAAGGGAGCCGAGCGCGGACCTGGAAAACCCGACGCCAATCTCCGTCTTGGAGACGCAGGCGCTGGGGTCTCAGGTATGCCTTGGTGATTTTGTACACATCACTAACTGCTCGTGGCGTGGTACTGTGGCACAACTTGTGCCAAACAAGATGGAGCATGGTGCTTGTCATCTACACAAGCGTGCTCGGTGCCACATGGCGGCTGCACGACATGCGCTTGCATGCTCACGTCATAACCCAATGTCCTGCCATGGCAAGATGAGGGTGTGGAGCACATTTGCGCTGAAGTCCTAGGCATGTCGGTCTGCCCTGTGGTAGCGTGCTGATCCAATGTGTTGGACGCCAGGAGTTTGTCGACTTGGACGAGGTGCGCGCGAGGCTGCCAGAAGGCCTGCAGTACTCCCGGCTGCGCTTCCTTGGGCGCCGTGCTGGAGGCGCACCTCTGGGGCGTCACCGGCCGCGGCTTCCCTTGCTCGCGCATGGTGCGCTGGGCAGCCATGATGTGATAGCAACACGCTGTGCAGCCTTCATTGCCTGTGCGGCTGAGCACTGCGTATCGCTTGAGAATTGTATTAGCGTGAGCATGACTTCATCAAACCAGCGTGCAGCACGTCCACCTGGTGCAACTTTTCCTTTGCGGGCCAGGGTGTCAGGGCATGCTTGCAGCGCAGTTGACTTCACCAGGATTGTCGCCGCTGCTCAGCAGGCCAGTTTGCGACTGTTGTGACATGTGTGCTGGTCAGTGGTCTATTGTGCTTACTGCCGACGGGCCCTGCTGCATGGGTCCAATTTGAGCAGTGTGTCTGCAAAGTGTTAGCACATCTCTGGGTCGTGCTATGTAGCCTCCCTAGCTGGCGACAGCGCATGTCCCTGGTCTCTTTGGCGCATGTGCTTGCAGGAGATGTGGATGCCAGCAAGCATGGTGGTTGGTACGGAGTGGGCGCCTGGTGTGGCTGGACATTACCCCGCTGTGCGCATGCAGCTTGGAGGCCAAGCGTTCGCTGCTCGCCTTGCGCAGGGTTTCCGGGGCTTGCCGCTGCTTGCCAACAGCGCATGGCAGAGCACGGCAGGTAGTGCCGACTCTGGGACGAGGCGCGAGAGCACGAGGCGCGAGACGGCCGCCGAAGATGAGCTGCGCAGGGTGCATGAAGAGCTGGAGAGCATGAATGAGGTATTCCTGGCGCGGCTGGGCGCCCCTGAGGTGCGCTTGCATAGTTGTGTCGCAGACTCACACTGCAGCAGTAGAAAGTTGCAACAAGGCCTCCCTTTGCAAGACGTGTAACTGGCACAGGCTGGCAGACCTACCATGGAGCAGCTGCAAGCTGGCACGGAATGGCTTCTGCGCCACAAGGAGCTCATGCGCACGGCTGCAGGACACATAAAGAAGGGTGGCTTTGAACTTGGTGAGCTGGCAAAGGAGATAATGTGCGTCTTTGCAACGGGCTACCATCATGAGTGGCTGCTGAACCTGCCTGGCATGGTGCAGGTGGTCTGGTGCTCTTGAGCGTCCTGGGCGAGCTTGAGGGGGCCGGTCGTGCGCGCCACCGCAAGGAGCTGTGCTATGCCTATGCGGCGCAGTGCGCCTGTGTCAGCAACGCATACCAGCTCGCGTACCTCGGCAACCCGGCGGCGTTCCATGACGCAGAGCTGAGCGCACTGTACAGCAAGTGCAGCGAGCAGCTCGTTGAGCTCCTGGCGGCGGTGCGCATGCCAGCACACCCACAGCTCGTTCGAGCTACTGCATCGGGGGGTGCCAAGTCGGGCTGCTCAAGGCAAGCTTGCTGCTAGTTACAGGGAGTTTGTGCTGGGCCTGGCCAGTTGTTGTGCACATCCATATACAAACGTGTATGCGCGCAGGTCGGCCCTGCGGCGCGCCTGCTGGACAGACTGGCGTATGCTGAAGGCCTGGAGGTGCTTTACAACGCAAATGCATACAGAAAGCACTTCACGGCCAGAGCTTGCCAAGAGCAGCTGGAGGAATGCCTGCAGCGCTCCGGTGAGGTCACGCTGCTGGCCTGCAGCATCAGCGGCGGGCAGCTGAAGGGCATGCCAGGGGATACGGGCGGGGACACAGGGCGGCCACATGCAGCTGAGAAGCCCATGCAGGAAAAGTGGTGTGCGCATGTCAAGCAGCGGCAGCGTAATGCATTGAATGCGCTCAAGAGGCTGCAGGTCGGCGTGGCTGACATGAAGACGGACCTGTTGCAGGGCACAGGTGCTCGAGTTGACCCTGCTCAATCCGCTGGGAGCTGGGAGTCAGTGTGCCATCACTGCACCCCTCAGCTGAGCACTGGACACTCTAGTACTGTGCCAGACGGTTGGTCTGATTTGGATTCCATCAGCATGTATTCACAACTCTCATGGCGGCATAATGCAATGGGGTCCTTATTATGGGGATGTATTGAAGAGCTGTCTAGCAGCATCATGATCAGGACGTTTTCAAATTTCAACAGGCAACTCTCACTCCTTAAGGCTGGGGCACCAGCAGGATGGGCGGCCGTAGCACAGGCGGTACCTCACTCCCTGCACGTGCGCTGCGCAAGCCCTGTCCGCCCCTTGCAACCGCTTGCTGCCCTCGATGAGGCGAGCCTTGCACAGCGGGGATGGGCTTGCAGGGCGGTGCAGGATGTGCCGCCCGCAATGCTGAGCAGCAGCCGCCACACCAGGCGCGGCCTTCCCGTGTCACTTAATCTCGGAACGCGGCTGCATCTGCCTCACATACGGTGACCTGAGCGCGTCCGCCCTCGCTCAGGCGCGCTGCTGGCTGCGCAGGCGTCTTTAATTACGCTGTCCGATGCGCTGCTGGGCAGCATCCTGCGGCGCGCCTGGGCGGACAGGCCGCCGCGCCCTGCTTGGGCGGAGGTAAGCCGCGCGGCCGGCCTGGCGTGCGTGTGCCGCCGCTGGCGCGAGCTGCTGCGAGTGCGGCCGCTGCCGCTGGCGCTTGACCTCAGTGTGGCGCGCCTGAGCGCGGCCCAGCGCTGCTGGCTGCTCGACCCTGCGCAGGCCGGCCGCGTGGAGGCCGCCAGCTTTCACTCCGAGGATGGTTTTTGGGAGCAGCCGCTGCTTGACAGCTTTCTTGCCCTGCACGGCGGCACGCTCCTGCAGCTGTCTGGCATGCCGCTGCAGCTTGTGGCCCGGGCCAGCCAGGGCAAGCGGCCTGCCTTGGATTTGAGCGCCTGCGCCTGACCAAGCTGGGCATCAACTGCTATGACTCCGACTACCTGCTCCGCATGGACTCTGCGCCGCCAGGCTATGTGGTGTTGTGGCTGTGGCCCGATTGCCTGCCAGGCGCCCTGGAGGAGCTTCAGCTGACCGGCGTGCACGACGGATGGCTGGGGCACCTGGCGTGGGCGCCGCACTGGGGCTCCGGCTTGGCAGGGCGGCTGCCGCGGCTGCAGACTCTCCGCGTCAGGGGATCATGCATATATGATAAGTATGCAGGCATTTTGTGCATGTCACATGTCCCACTGCTCAAGGGCTTTGCTAGCCTGCCGCACTTTCAGGTGGACTGCTCGTCGGTGGACATCAACGTCAGTGGCACCCTAGTCGCCCGGGTCAGGCCTGTGCGCATAATGGTTGGTCCCCGTATGCGCCTGTGGGATGACCTGCAGGACGTGGCCGCGTTTGTGGACCGCCTCTGCCATGCTGGCCTGCAGGCTGCAGAGCTGTGCGGCTTGCACGGCATCGAGCTGTGCGGCGCGTACCGCAGCGACCTGGGCCCCAGCGGCCCCCTCATGTACGAGGTCGTGCGGGAGATGATCAGCAGGTGCGGGGACTGCTTTGCGGTTGAGGCGGATCCTGGTGAGGGACCCGAGGGTGAGGCCGGCCTGCATCGGCTCGCCTGGCGCCGCTGGCCCGCCGCCGATGCGCCCGACCTGCCGGCCGCTGTGGCCGCGCATGAGCGTGCCCGCGCCTGGGCGTCAGCGGTGGGCTGGCCAGAAGACAGTGAGCACATAGGTAGGTAGCTATGGTGACGATGATGGTGAGGGTTGGCGATGGATAGCAATGTTGTCCATTAAATGCATTTTTGTTATGTTCATATGGGAGACATATCATGCATGCATAAGCCCTCCTGTGATATGACAAGTGTCAAGACCAGCGCAGTCTTTGGAACAGGAAAGGAGCGATGCACTGCAGCAAGGGATCATATGAAAAAACTAATGAAGCATATGTGTTCGCATGCACACTGCACACTGTGCAGTTATTTGCAATAGAGTCGACCTCATTCGCCAGGAAGGTCTAGGGCGGCAAGGGTTGTACGGCGGCTGTTCAACAGCCGCTGTTGAGTCTGCCTGTGAAATGAGCAACGAGCACCAATTCCTGCTCTGGCGCACTGTCGGAGCTGTCTGCATGAAGTATTGCTTGAAGCCATCAAGTTGAAGGTGCCTGCTTACGCCTGAGCCTTGCCTGCGAGCCCGTTGTCGGAGGCTGGCCACCTGCACAACCCTGGTTGGCCGGCACGCTGTGTCACGTCGTCAGCGCTCTGTGCCACACACATGCGTACTGCGCGCATGCATTTCGGCTTACATCATGGTGTGAAGCCCAGGATTGCCTGCCTCACACACTGGGCGAGCACTAGACTTTCAGGAAAATGAGTTGCAACACGCCACGCACCCCTAGGTCTAGAGGAGGTGATCAACCCAACCTCTCACTATTCCTCCTCCTCGCCCTCCTCCGCCTCGTCCACGGACTCCTCATCCTCCTCCTCCTCCTCCTCATCGCCGTCACCCTCCGCGCCGTCCTCGTCCGTCTGCCAGCCCTCGCTGCCGGCCGCGTCGTCGCCGCTGCCGGCGGCGCCCGATGCAAACGGGTCCTCCACCTCCACGCCCTCGTCCGCCTCGTCGTACACCACCTGCGCGCGCCACATGGCCGCTCTGATGAGAGCAGTAGCAGATACTCTTAATGCTGGACCCCATGTTCTGCGCGTGCATGCGCGTCAGAAACATTGACGCCTATCGGGTCGCGGATGTAGCCAAGTCATGACTGGGGACACTCATCCCGAAAACTGTCACAGAGATGCATGTTGCGAGCATGCTCAACAAAAGCACTCCCTTTCCTGACAACTCATGCGGAAAAAAAAATCTTAACAGAAGGGGCGGAGGCACGAGCGCGCGGCGCACCAGCGGCCCGGCGGCGTCCGCGTCGTCCGCGCCGGCGGCGCCCACGCGCGGCATGTGCGCCACCAGCAGCTCCAGGCGGCCCGCCAGCGACGCCAGCGGCCGCTGCAGGGCCACGCGCGCCTCGATCGCCTACGCGCGCGCTGCGGCTTTGGGTTGGGATCGCTCTCGAGCGCCGGCTACACGCGGGCGCGGCAGAAACCGCCGCGCGGGTGCCGCGCACGGCCAAAGACGCTCGGGCGTGCAGAGAGCCGGGCCGCATGTCAGATGTGAGCGAGGGGCCCAGCTAGGCAGTACATGCGCGGCTCTGCAGCGAGGGGTGTGCGGCCGGAGCGGCCGCCCGGCCCCAGCCGCCGGCAGCGCGTGCCAGCGCCCATGCGATGCAAGCCCCGCTCCGCTGCTGCATACGCCGACTGGACACAAAACGGGCAGCAGCTCGTGAGCGGCTGCAAGGGGGTGGGGGGTGCGCCTGGTACAGCGACGCAAGTGCGGGCTGCACGCCCGGCGCGGCCATGAGGTACGCGGTGTGGTGCAGCAGCACCGCGCGGATCCAGGCCGCCAGCTGCGCCCCGCGCGACGCCTTCGCCTGCCGCGCGCGCCGTCCCAGGGCATCAGCCACAGCCGGCAGCACGCAGCCAGCGGCGGGCACTGGGAATGCGAGCAAGTGCTTCAGCAGGCCAACTAACTCTGCGCTCCACAATCAGAGCAGCGAGCCGGAGCAGAGCACGCCGCCTGCGTGTGCAGTGAAACAGAATGGAATGAAGGGGGGGGCGCCGTTGCCATGGATGTCAACTTCACGTCTCGCCAGCGTTTTGGTGATCAGGAGCGCCGCAAGAGAGGGATGGTCAGCCGGAGGGGCCGCGCCTGCAGCCGCGACACGGCGGCCACCAGCAGCGCGCCCGCGTCGGGCGGCCGCAGCCCGCGCACGCTCTTGCTGATCACCGCGTCGCCGCCCACGGCCAGGCACCTGCGGCGCCGCACACATTGCAGTGCTCCAGACGCCGCCTTAAACCACAATCCTGCGCCACTATGCGCAGGCATGCGGTGCCTGCTGCGAGCTCTGGTGCGCGTCGCCCTGCCCCGGCCGGCGCACTTCCGCCTGACTCGCAAACCCACCGGGAGCAGGGCCGCCCATCCCTCACGCGCCTGCCTCATACTTGCCTGGCACCGCACTCAGCGGCGCCTAATGGACTATGAACAAGACTGATGAGGTGCCGTCCGGAAGCGAGCCACTGGCCCAGCCCCGAACCCTATATCCTGCGGGCGGGCGGCACACTTCTCCAGCAGCGCCTGGTCGCCCGCGCGCAGCGCCTGCCCCAGCAGCACCGCCAGCGAGTCCGCGCGCGCGCGCCCGGGCGCCAGCGCCGGCGGCGCCGTGTCCTCGTCCATTGCGTCCTGCGCGCGCGCGCGCCGCTCCAGCCTCACCTTACATGCACCAACTTCTGCAAATTGCACCAGAGTGCACCTGACGACTTTGCCGTTTAGCTGCGGGTGGCTAGATAGAGTTCCGCACCAGCTCCACCGGCACCCTTCACGCTCAGGGCGGCCCTGGGCTGCTCCGCTGCAGCTCTCGTGCGCACGCTGGCGCATCCCTAACCTGGCGGGCGGGCGCATGCACGGACGAAGGGGCGGTGGGTGAGTAGGCGCGCGCGCGCGGCGCGCACCGGCCCGTTGGCCTGCAGCTGCAACGCCGCCAGCCGCTGGCCCAGCGTCAGGCCCCCGGCCGGCGCGCCCGCCGCGTCGCCCGCGCCGCCGAGCGCGCCGCCGTTCGCGCTGGCGGCCGGCTCCTCCGCGCGCCGTTTCCGCCGCCCCGGCGCGCCCTCCAGGCCCTCCAGGGCCACCGCGGGCTTCAGCAGCGCCGCGTCCGCCGCCTCGGGCCCCACGGCGGCCGCCTGCGGCGCGCCCGCGGCCGCCCCGCCCGCGCCGCCGCGCGCGCCCCGCCCGCGGCCGCCGGCCGCGGGCTGCGCGGCGCCGCGCCCGGACGTGCCCGCGTCCGCCAGCAGCACGCCGCCCTGCGCACAGGCGGCCGCAGCCTGTCAGGGAAGGCCGAGGCTCGAGGCGCTGCAGCATGCCTGACGTGGAGACAGACACAGATAGCTATGTAGGAATGACCAGGCTACGTGTGGCGCACCAGGCGCGGCTCGAGGTGTATCTCGGCAGCGGCGGCGCCGGCCGCCGGCAGCGCCAGGCGCTCGAACTCCGGCTTGGCCGAGCTGCCGCGCGCGAGCAGCAGCGACGCGCCTGCGCGCCGTCGGCGGGGGCCAGGCTGGGACGGGCGCTTCACCCAGGCAACGAGCAGAGCCACCACCAGAAAGCTCGCAGGCTGCTTGGCAGCGCCTCTGCAGAGCAGCAACAGAAGGGGTGCAAGCAGCAGACTTCACGATGCAATGCAGTGTGCTAAAAAACTGCATGCCCTGACGCATCTCCCTGCACACGCTTCTGCAGTGCCACACGGCCCGGCGCACGACGCCGGACATGCGCACACACATGGCGACAGCTGCTTGCGGGCGCCGCGGCCAGGCGCACTGCGGGCCGGGCGCGCACCGCCACTGGCGGCATCAAACTCTGCCGCGAGCACCGCGTCGGGAGACTCCCCGGACGGCCTGCGCAAGCCAGCCATCAGTGGCCAGCATAGGGTAGGGTAAGGTTTAGGATAAATTAATCTAGGATAGGTTAGGTTCACACTACCCAGTCGGCCCAGCCCGACATGTCAGCAGCCAGCACACCTCGCAGCGCACCGCCCGCGACCGCCTGAGCATGCGACCTGTCGCCCTGCCTCACGGCCTGACGGCGCCACGTGCACACACCGCGACGCCGGCCCGGTAGTGGCTGCGCACAGCGGCGCGCGTCGGGCAGGCGCAGGAAGGGGCCGCACCCGGCGCGCACGCTGACGCGCGCGCGCAGCGCGGCCTCCACGTGCCCGCCCGCGTCCGCGCGGCACTCCCACACGTACGCGCGCCCGGCCTCGCTCACCGCGGCCACCTGCGCACGCATGCGCTGCTGACGCGTCCCCCGCCACACTGTGCTTTAGGCGTTGATAAGGAGCTTGTCTAGCCAAAGGGTCCCTCACAGCCTGATGCACCAACAGATGCTTTCTTGCAACAGCATGCCCCACCGACGGACGACCCAGCCCCGCTGCACCCGAGCACTAACCGCGCACGTGACGCTGCGAGCTGCACGCTGGCTGCCCGGCGCTGCTGCTTGCGGCGAAAACTTACGAAGACTGCCCTCTCCCAGCTCAACACGTGCTCCGAAACGCAGCCGCGCCTGGAAGCACGCGTCGTCGGCAGCGCCGTCCAGCGCCGGCGCGGTCGCCAGCGCCGCCGCCGGCTCCTCCAGCGCGAGCAGCCCGGCGGCCGCGGCCGCCTTGCGCTTCTTCTTGTCCTTCTTATCTCGGCCGCTGCCGCCGCGCTCGCGCTCCGCGGCCGGCCAGATGGCGACGTGCCGCTCGCCGTCCGCGGCCGACAGCGCCCAGCGCCCGCCGGGGCTGAACGCCAGCGCCTGCACGGGGGTCTGCGCGCGCGCCCGCGCCGCGCTCTGTCAGGCACGCCACCTGGGTGCTGCAGCAGGTGCTAGGGCGAATGCACATGTATCCAAACAGAGGTGTTGTCACGCTCTCCGGCAGCATCAGAGGCGACCTGCAGGGGACAGGCGCGCATGTGAGCAGCATCGCTGATGTGCCTGGGCGCTCATCAGCGTATCGCCGACATGCAGGCGCGCGCATGGGCGCTGCGTGCGAGGGGCGCGCGCCGTGTGCCCCGTCAGCTTGGCCATGCGCGCCTGCCGCGGCACGTCCCACAGCGCCAGGCTGCTGCTGCCGACCAGCACCGCCTGGCAGCCTGCGGCAGGACGCCGAGCGCGGTCGGGTGGCATGCTGGGGGCGCTGAGCGAGCCCGCGTGCGCCCAGGTGCGGCGCACGCAGCATGCGCATGCAGCTCCTCACAAGCAATCGCCCGCCATTCTCCTGGCGCTCATACTCATAGCTGCTAATGTTCCCGGTCGCGCAAACGGCTGGCAGCTGTGTGATGTGAACTCCACTCTGCTGCAAGTCGCAACCTTCAGTCTGCTGCAAGTCGCAAAGTGGGCTCTGACGCCGATGGCACACCAGCCGCGCCTCCAGTGGCAGGCTGCCGAGGCGCGCCCACCGCGCAGGCCAGGCCGCGGGCGCACCGGGCGAGGCCGCCACGCAGGCCAGCGGGTGGCTGCCGGCGGCCCAGCGCGCGGCCAGCGCGCCGCGGCCCGTCTCCAGCGCGCACACCGCCGCGTCCGCGCCCACGCAGTACACCATCTCGCCCGCGCCGGCGCCGACGGCATACGCGACGCTCGCCACGCCCCTGCACGCCCGCCCGAAGCTCGGCCGGCCGCTCCGGCCGCGCGCCGAGGCCGCCGCTGCGGCGGGGGCTCGGCGGGGGCGCGCTGGGGGCGTGCGCCGCCCCGCAGAGCCCGCCTCCGGACCGGCCAACGGTCAAAGCCAGGCAGAGTACGCACCCCTCATTGCAGCCCTGCGCGGCCCAGGCGAGCTCGCCCGTCGCGGCGGAGAAGGCGCGGACGTCGCCCGCCGCGGTGCCCACCACCAGCAGCAACTCGCCGGCCTGCGCAGCAGCATGGTTGGCGCCGTGCAGAACAGCAGCTTTTGCGAGGGTGCACGCGGGAGAGGCGGCACAGCCGTCCTGGCGCCCGCCGCTCTAGTACAAGCGAGCGCGGACGCTCGGGCACGCACCTTGGCAGGTGCGGCGGCCCAGCACAGCGCGGTCACCTCGCCGGCGAGGCCGCTTGCCCCGGCATCGCCCGGCGCCGCGCCCCCGGCGGTGTTGAGTGCGAGTCGGCCGGCGCCTGTTTGCAAAACACCGCAAGAGCTTGACAGGCCACAGCGTCCAGTGGTATTCACAGCGGGCAAGGAGTGCACACTGCACAGGCTCAGCCAGCGCACTTGTGTCAAAAGTTCGCAGCCGCCCCGCCCTGCTCGCAATTGCCAGGAAGTCCTGCCCCGGGCTGAAGGCTATGTGCAGCCCCTCGAACAGGCCCGCGGCCAGCATAGTTACCCAGCAGGACACTGGCCTGGACCGCTGGCCAAAGGCCCCCCCGCGCCTGGCCCGGCCGACCCTGCTGGAGGCTTGCTACAGACAGGGTACCTGGCCTCCCGGCAATGACACAGAACAGTTTTGGTTGCAAGACCTTGGGCACAACTGACCATTTACTGAGCCTATCAGCCGTGCGGCTGCTTTAAGTGTCGCAGTCTGCGCGCGTGTTGCGGGGAAGCGCTCGGCGCTGCGCAGCGTGACGGGGCTGATGGCGCCGCCCCGCGCTAGCTGATGCAAAGCAGGCCGAGCGGCGAGGCGCCTGACAGCCGCGCGACGGGGAGCTTCACGCGCAAGGAGACATGGACCGCCACGTACTTCGACAATCTCAAGCTGTTTTCTGTCCAGCTCGCGTGCGCCGGCGGCTCGAGCGCGATTGCGAAGACCGCGGTCGCGCCGCTGGAGCGCGTGAAGGTGCCCCACTCTGGCAGCGCGGGGCATGACCGCCCTTGTACGCATGCCTCTGCTCGCATTGCCTGTGCACTGGGCGTGCAATGTGTGACATCAAGCCACTGCCTGCGAGCAGCGCCGCGCATACAGACGTGTCTGCCTCGCTGCGTGCGCGCGCGGCAGCGCTTGAGCAGCGCCGCTGACTGCGCCGCTGGCTGCGGCAGATCCTGCTGCAGGTGCAGGCCATGAGCCTCACGCCGCCCGCGGAGCGCTACAAGAGCGCGCGTGACGCGCTGTGGCGCATCCCGGCGCGCGAGGGCTGGGCCGCGCTCTGGCGCGGCAACGGCGCCAACGTGCTGCGCCTGGTGCCGGAGGTCGGGCTGAAGTTTGCGCTCAACGACCAGATGCGCCTGCTGTTCGCGCCCGCCGACGGGCGGCCGGTCGGGCTGGACGGCAAGCTGGCGGCGGGCGCGACGACGGGCGTGCTCAAAACGGCGC
>JAABUP010004949.1_pt1 | contig 21162 bp, 20 predicted proteins | sample 5559201 | NCBI WGS metagenome assembly JAABUP01 (sample SAMN10711887, study PRJNA513373) | rock metagenome | isolation source: Antarctica rocks | place: Antarctica
ACGCCCTACCGCAGAGCGGCAGCCGTTCCTCGGCGACAGCTCCGGCGGCCCCGTCTCGCGTGGTCGGAGGTAGCGTGAGGTGCGCGGCTCACCGGGGGACGGGTGGTCGCACCAGGACCGAGGATCGGGACGGTTTTTGTTACAGCGGCAGCGAGGCAGGTGCATCATGGGCAATGCGCAGCGGGTGATCAACTCTGGTGTGCGGGGCGTGGTCGCGGCGATGGCCATGTCCGGGACGCGCGCGCTGACGCATTCGCTGGGCTTGGTGGATCAAACCCCACCGGAGGCGGTGCTGCACCAGCAGGCCCCAGCTCTGATGGCGAAATTCCCGCGGGAGAAACGACCCGCGGTAACCGAGTTGGCGCACTGGATCTTCGGTGCCGTTGCCGGCGCCGGGTTCGCGCTGTTGCCCGTTCGGTTGCGCCGCCCGCGCTGGGCCGGTGCCGTCTACGGTCTGGTGGTGCTGACCGGTTTCGAGGCGGGCATCGCCCCAGCGCTGGGGCTGTCTCAGGCCCGGCATATGCGGCCGGTGGAGCGTCTGGTATTCCTGGCCGACCATGTGCTCTTCGGCATCGTGCTCGCCCCACCACAGCACGAATAAGCCTGATCCCTTTTCAGCCGAGTCGAGGAGAGCGGTACGGCGTCGGTTGGGACTGTCCGTCTGGGGTACACCCCAACCCGACGTCAGGCAGCCGGTGCTGGCCACACTCGGAGTAAGTCGGTGATGACGGCTTCAGGACGTGGCGGCCGTGGGTCAAGACCTCCATTTGACAGGTGTGGACGCTCGTGTGGGGTGCTTGGGCGCTGTATCGGGACGGCTACTGGCGATGCTGTGGGTTACCGTCGTCGGGTCGCTCGCCTGAGGCTCAGTGGGATGATGATTGCCACGACGAGGGGCAGAATCCACCACACGGCGGTGGTGAGCTGACTGGCGCCGTAGGTGATCGCGAGTGCGGTGACCACGCTGAGCGCGACCCGCCAGTCGTCGCCGACGACGAAGTCGTACCAGAACGCGCCGAAGGCCTTCAGCTTCGCGATCACGCTGCCTCCACCGACGTCGAGCCTTCGCGTCCCGCAAGTACTCGTCCTCGACGCAGCAGCGCCACCAAGCAGAGGGCGAAGGCGGCGATCACCGGGACCAGGACCAGCAGAGCGGCGTCCGCTCCCGGCCAATCCGCCCCGGCTCCCTCGGCGCCCCAGAAGGTGCCGAACGCGCTCAGCATCACCCCGACCACGAACTTCAGGGTGTTCTCCGGCACCCTGGCCAGCGGCGCGCGAAGCAGAACCCCGGCCAGCACTACCACCACGACCGCAGCCAGCGCGGCGAGCGCCGCCAAGGCGATGTTGTGTTGGTTGGCGCCGAAGGTGAGGACGATGAACGCCACCTCGAGACCCTCGAGCACCACGCTCTTGAAGGACAGGGTGAAGGCGTACCAGTCGCTGACCCCGCGCCGCCGCTGCTGCGGGGCGTTCTGTGCTTCCGCGACCTGCCTGCGGAAGATCAGGTCCTCGTCGTGGCGCGCCTTGTACCCGCTGGCCCGCAGGATCGACTTGCGCAGCCACTGCAAACCGAAGACCAGCAGCAGGCCGCCGACGACCAACCGCAGCCCACGCAGCGGAATGATCGACACGGCGGGACCGAGTGCACCCACCACCACTGCCAGGGTCACCAGGGCGGCGCCGACGCCCGTCAGCGCGGAGCGCCAGTCCCGTGCGGTGCCCGCGGCGAGGACGATGGTGACGGCCTCCACCGCCTCGACCGCGCAGGCGAGGAAGACCGCGATGAACAGTGCGCCGAGACTCACGGAGCGCCCTTCGCTATCTGGCCAAAAGGAGGAATCGATGTGGCTCCGACTGTAGTCACGCGCAAGTCCGACGGCGGCCGTTCGCGGGGGCGGACAGCGGTACCCATTTCGTGGAACACCACCAGTCAGTCACCGCGGAGATCAGCGCTGGTAGGCAGCGGCCGTGCGAGCGGCTTCACCGCCTTGCAAAAACGATCTATTCTGCGACGACCCTCAGCGATCGTGATTCGCCAGCTCAGTTGCGTCCACAACGTATCGCAGAACCAGCATGCGTTCGATAGCTTTGCGAGACGGGTTCTGAGATGGAGGGTGGCATGGTGACCACCCATCACAACTTCAACCTCGTTGGTCTGGCGCGGGTCTCCACCGTCATCCAGGACGCCCAGTTGCAACGCGACGCGCTCATGGCCGCCGGCTGCGGACGGACCCGGTCGCCTTCCATCTGCTCGCCGAACGCACCCGCACTGGTTCAATTTCGTGATGGGCGTCTGACGTTGTCCTGTATGACGATCCCCGACCGGATCACCGACGGCCCAGAGCGGCCGCTGTTGGAGAACATGCTCAACCGCAGCAGGGCTGCGCTCATCGACACCGTGCGCGGGTTGTCGGACGAAGACGCCCGCCGACGACTCGTCGCGTCGTTGACGACACCGATCTCACTGCTCAAGCATGCCGCCGCCGCGGAACGGATCTGGTTCCAACGGTTCTGGGCGGGACTCGACGAATCCGAATGCGGCGGATACTCGAACCGAGATGAGGACACCTTCACCGTCGCAGATGACGAGTCCTTGGCCGACGTGATCGTCGAGTTCGAGCGTGCAAGCCAACGCTCACGTGTGATCGCCTCCCGATTCGACCTCGATGACACCAAGAACAATCCTCGTGAGGGAAAAGTTAGTATGCGACGGACCCTGCTCGCCATGATCGAAGAATTCGCCCGGCACGCAGGTCACGGCGACATTCTGGTCGAACAGATCAACGACATGCATCAGGAGATGAGCAGTAGGCGCCGCGCACAGCGCAAGTGAGCCAGCCCCGGGGATGCAACCGACAGCCACGGTCGCCGAGACGGCTGATTCGTTCAATCTCGGCCACTGATCGTGGTCAATCTTCACTGCATCCCGACATCGCTTGTCGAGATGCAGCCAAAATTTATCAAACGGGGTCCGTAATAAATGTAAGGTGACCCTTACTCTGGTGGAGACCCATCAACGAACGTTTTCAAACGACATCGACACCGTATGCACTGACCTCCGCGACGACGGGACTCGGACAGCCGGCCGGTGAACGATGGTGCGATAGCGCCGGGACTGCAAAGTTGATCTGGGCGAGTTCTTACGCGCCGGGGCGCCCGCTGAGCGGCGGCGCACCCGTTCACATTGTTGGCAGCTGTCGACAGCAGCCGGTCGGCTGAAGTCGGAGGGCGCTCGCGGACCTCACCTGGCAAGCATCGGCAGACCTCGATCGTCGAGGCGATGGACGCACGACCGTGGTATCTATGCAGGCCAAGTCGGGTGTAAGACACCGTGCAAGAGCCGTCGGGCGTGCGGCCACGCTGGGACGTCGGAGGATCGCTCAGGTCGTTGAGGGCATCTTGTAGCTGTGTCGTATGAGGATCCGCCAGCGGGACGTCTGACCCGCATTGCGGCCGTTCTCATTGGTCCGATCGACGGCTGGGAAACGTCGGCAGGCAGACTCTCGGAGGTGCCCGCGATCCGAGCCGCCGGCCAGACGATGCCGCGAGTCGCGCTATCCGCTGTCGCGTGGTGCTGCGTGTTCGCCGCGGCGCACCTGTTCTGGGCGGTGGGCGGATCGGCCGGCCTGGCGTCCCCGGCCGGGGCCGACCTAGCCGCGCGGCGCCCAGCCGCCTCGTCATTGTCGGGCTGTGGGGCGTAGCCGGCTCGCTGTTGCTCGCCACGGTCGGGATCGTCGCGGTCGGGACCAGCCAGCACGCTTCTCGTGTCGCCCGGATCGGGGCCTGGACAATTGGGGTGATCGGGTCGGGCCTGCTCGTGCGCGGTATCGCAGTCGAGGTACTCCTCGCGGCCGACATCGGCGGGATCCGAGCGGCGGTCGGACCACTGATCCCAGGCGGCGGCGCGGCGCTCAGTCCGGGGCTGCGTCGAAGCCGGCGACGAGAGTCGACAGTCCAGGCAAGCGTTCGGGCACCACGCCGGCGCCAGAGTGGTACGACACCAGCCGCGCATCCTCGCCTTCGAGGCGGTTGTGGAAGTAGCAGGCGAACTGGGCTGTGCTGGGCTGTCCCGCAGTCCCTCGAAGGGGGCTCGATCCGCGGCACGCGCTGTGCGCCGTCGGTGGCGATGTAGAGCTGCCCTCGCTCCATCGGAGCCCCGATGGTCACCGTCTGGGTCAGGAACGACGTGTTGAGCCCCATCACGAGCTCGACGTCGTGCACGAAGGCGCCGTCCTGGTAGTTGAGCGAGCCCGGGCGGACGAGCGGCGCGTCGATCCACGCCCCTGAGGACGTGCGACGGTGGGCCACGGCCAACCGGCGCCGTGGTAACGCCGGCTACACCCCGGCTGTCTGGAGGGCCTCCTGGAAGCCCCTAGGCAGCCGCGACCTGACCCGGGCGGCTGCGGCCAGGCCCGCGAGGCTGCGGTAGAAGCCCTGGCGGACAGCAGCCTCAGAGATGCCGTCGCGCTTGGCGAGGCGCTGCTCAAGCGCGCGGGTGTCCCCGGGCTTGGAAGCGAGCGTGGTCTTGCGCGATGCCGGGAAGTCAGTCTCCGGGAGCATCCTGTAGGGCGGGATCTGCGCGAGCCGCTCGTCGCTCATCGCGTTGTTCACCGAGAAGTAGCAGCCGAGAGCGACTGCCTCGCTGATCTCGTCGCGAGAACCGTTGAACCAGTGAAGCACCGCACCGGGATGCGGATTCTCGCGCAAGACATCAAGCAGCTGACGTGTCCGCCCCGTGCTGTGCAACGAGAGCAGCACGGGCTGCCCCTGACAGGCATGGAGGATCGCCCTCAGCGCGTCGCGCTGCGGCTCCGCGGCGCCTCTCCGGTCCAGCCCGATCTCTCCCATTACCACGTGCGCCTCGACGGCGGAGTGCAGCGCTGCCTGGTCGAGCCGGCCGATCGCATCTGGGAGTCCCGGGTGTGCACCGAAGCCCCAGGCGAGCGTGGGGTCGGACCGGCGAGCAGCGGCGCAGGCCTCCCCAGACGTGCGAGTCATCGCGAACACCAGCGCGCCATTCAGTCCCGCGATCTGGGGCCGGGTGACGTCGGGCGCGATGTGGGCGTGGCAGTCGAGCGGCGGCAGGTCAGACGGGGACACGGGCGAGTTCCTGGAGTCCTCGGTCGACCAGGTCAAGGACGTGGTCGAAGTCGGTTCCCGGGGGCCATACGGCGGAGCCGAGGACGCGGTGCCTGGCGATCCCGTTCTCGGTGGCGGACCGCCAGGCCGCGACGTCGTGCCGGCGGGCGTGGCGAACCGCCTCGGCAGGTGCCTGGGCCCACGTCTCGGCGGCGTAGGGCGTCAGGTCCGGGACGTCGGCGGCGATGAACGCGGCCCGGCGGACCAGGCAGGCGATGCAGATCCCGCACTGGGTGTTGGGATCGCCGCCGGGCGGCCTGCCGGGGTTGGGCTTGGCGCAGGACACGGTCGCTGCCGCCAGCGCCTGGTCGTCAGGGGTCGCGCCGTGCATCGCCGATGCCAGTAGCTGGCCCTTGGTGAGGTGGTGGTGCGGGTTCAGAACCTCGATGCCGTTCAGGCCGAGGGTGGTCAGCAGTTCGGTGACCGCGTGGAACGTCCAGGGGTGGGTCGAGCGGGTCGTCATGACGCCGGCGCGGGACGGCTCCAACGGAGGGTTGATGCTGGTGAATCCGTTCTCTGGGACAAGCACGCGGGTCGCGCCCATGCCCGACGCGGCGGCGACGGCCATGCACATGAACAGCAGCGACCGGGTCTTCGGGGTCCGGTGCCTCACGTCGCCGCGGTGCCGCAAGGGGTACTGGGTGTAGGTGCGGGGCGGGGTCTGCCCGGCGAGGTGCTTCTGCAGGTGCTCCTGGGCCCGCCGGATCAGCGTCGAGGTGTCGGCGTGGCCGAGGAAGAACGGCGTCCCAGGCTGACGGAGCCGGATGAGCGCTCCGCACAGCGAGTCGAGGCCGCCGGAGACCAGGCAGATGTCGTCGGCGGCGGACACGTCGAGGTCGAGTGTCTGCTCGGGCTCCGGCGGCCTCGCCTTCGACGGGACGCACCGCAGGGCCCAGTCGTCCCCGGTGAGCCAGTGGAGCAAATCCACGGCCCGTTCCAGTGCGGTGTCGGTCCACGCGTGGGGTTGCTCGACGTGGACGGTGAGGGCCAGCGGCCGGGTGAGGGCCTTGGCGGGCTGGCTGGCCGTTCGGTCGGCGATGTAGGCCGCCGTGACGACTCGGAGCAGGTCCTTGGCCTCGGGTGCTGGGCGGCCGAACTGGGTGGCGTGCCAGTCGATGCCCGTGCGCATCGTGTCGGTGTGGCCGGCGGCCAGCGGCCACTGGTGCAGCGCCGAGCCAGCATCCCGCTGGGTGTCGCCGTCGGCGGCGAGCTCGATGCGGGCGCTGCTCATCGGGTCCTCCGGAAGATGCTCAGGACGTCTTGGGCCAGGCTGGCTGCCTTGTCGATGAGGCCTTGCTTGCTCAGTGTGCCGACCGGCTTGTCCACGGGATTGCTGATGTCGCTCGCGATGTACTCCTTGATCTCCTGCTCCATCTTCGCGGCCTCAACGGCTGACACGGGGTCCTTGCGGTGTTCGGAGGTCAGCTCGATGAGCGCGTACTCGTAGGTGAGGTTCCCGGTGAACATCTCGACGAGCCGTTCGGCGTCGGGCTCCTCCGGTGCCTCCATTGCCTGGAGCATGGTTTCCATTGCCGCGGACTTGAGCGCGGCGTCCTCGGGGTGGACCGGAACGCCGAGCAGTTCCTGGGCGATCGCCTCGCACCGCGCCGTGTCGTCGGGCAGAGCGTCGAGCGCGGCCATGTCGAGACCGAGCTCTGCCAGCCCTTGTGCGTCCCGGGCGCGGTAGGCGGTCGCGCCGGCGACCGCAGCGGCACCACGGGCAGCGCTGCCCGCCAGACCCGGTCTTCCTCCGCCGCCGATGGACGTCTTGCTGTGCGTGTAGCCGCTCGTGCCGGTCGGGCGGCTCGGGCCGGTCTGACCAGCCGCGTACGCACCGGGTGCAGCCGGAGGTCCGCCCTTGGTCTTGTTCAGGGCCTGCGTAAGCGTCCTGACAAGGTCCTCAACCGGCGGCCTGGTGCCGCCTCCCGCCACCTGCTCGTAGAGGTCGTGCGCGTCGTCCCACGACGCTGTCCCGCTGCCGCCGTACGCCCCCGAGGTGCCCATCAGGCGCCCCGGCCAGCCTTCGCAATGGCCTCAAGGTTCGTCTTCGCGGCCTTGGTCACCGCCGGCGGCAAGCCGTCGGCCTCTGCCAGTGTCTTTAGCACCGGCGGCATCTTCCGGAACATGGGCACCCACTGCGCCTTGACCTTCTGCATCAGGGCGGGTCGCTGGAGCATCGTCTCCACCTCAGGGGCAAGACGCTCACTACCTGCTGCCAGGTCGGTCAGCGAGGCGAACGCGAGCTTGGCGTCCTCCTGGAGGGGCAGCGACTCGCCGAGAGCACCGACGATGACGTCCTGGTTCTCAAGAGTCATGCCGAGGACGTCCTGAACCGCGGGACGTCGGACGATATCGGACTCGCTGAGCAGCAGCTCGACCATCTTGCGCTGTTCGCTGTCCATCGCTCCGCCGAAGGTGACGTCAGACAGCAGGGTCGCGGCCAGGCTCAGGTACCGCTCGATCTCGCTGCTGCGGCCAGCCAGGCGGGGCTCGTTGTGCGCCCAGGCGTGCGTGCCTTCGTTCACCTCGGGCGGCTTGACGGCATTCTTCTCCCCGTGGGCCCAGCCCTCCCACCGCCGGAGCAGGTCCGTGCGCTTGTCAGCCTCCAGCCCAGCCAGGACCTTGAACTCCGGGAGGTGCCGCAGTTCGAGCAGGTACATCTTGACCAGCACGTTGAGGGGCAGGTGCGCGCCTGCCTCGTCGGCGATCTGCTCGCGGATCGCAAGGTTGTTCAAAAACCGCTTGACTGCCCGCGGCGTCTGCCACTTGTCCGCCGACAGCCCCCTCGAGATCACCGACGCGAGCCGCTGCTGCTCCCCGGTCGGCCCTGGCCCGCCGTCGGGGTCGTCTACCGCGTACGGCGCCTCTCCTGCGCGCCGGCGATCCCGAGCGCGCGCGATCATCGCCTTGTTCCCCTCGCCCGACATGTTCGACTCTTGCGACTGGCCGGCGAGCAGCAGCGCCACGTAAGCCTCGGCGTCGCGCTGCGACAGCCGGGGCAGCGACATCGGGATCTGAACGATCTTCTCTGTGTACCGGTTCGCGAACTCGCCCTGAGCCAGGTCCCCGAGATGAGAGTTGATGCTCGCCCGGACTAAGCCCTCGTCCGCCGCGAGCACGAATGCCATCTTCTTCACCGAAAGGAAGAGCTTGATCGCCTCCAAAGTCGCTACCGCCGAGGCAGGCAGGCACCGGTCGAGGTCGTCGACGAGCACGACCACCCTGCTGAGCCCCAGATCCGTCTGCATGAGCGCCTCGAAGTCCTCCCGGAACCCCGCCATGCTCTGCGGCTTCTCCACGCCCTGCTCGTCCTTGCCGCTCGGCGGCGCAGGCGTCAGCGCGTCGATCAGCGCCGGCAGCGCCAGGCCCTGGGTTGCGACGCTCGTGATGAGGACCTTCGCGACCCTCCCCCACGCGATCCGTCGCCGGAGACCGTCGAGCTTCTGCACGATCTCATTGACGCGGTCCGTCGACTCCTCGCCCGCCTGTGCCTGGACCCTCTCCTGCAGGGCGTTGAGCACCAGCGCGATCAGCGTGCCGCGTACATCCTGGCTATCCTCGAACTCCCACGGGTCGACTCTGACGACGAGCAAGCGCTCCTTCTTCTTCAGCCTTTTTTCGATCAGCTTGAGCAACGTCGACTTCCCGCCGCCCCAGCCGCTCTGGATCCCGATCGTCACCGGGTCGAGCCCGCCGGCGTCTAGGACCCGCACGACGGCGTCGACCACACCGCCGACCCCGAGAAGATCCAACGTCGTCGGGTTGTCGTCGAACAGCGGGGCCTGTTGGGGCTGGTCCATGACTCGCATTGTCCGCCAACAGCCCCGGACGGGTCGCAGCGACATGAACCCGGCTGAAACCCACGAACCCTCAGACGGCCTGCGCCGGACCAACCGGAGGAAGCCCGGCCCAGGCTCGTCATCACCACGCCCGGTCACGGCGAGCATCTACCGCCACATGGCGCGTACCAGCAGGGCCGGGGCACCTCGTCGGCGGCCGGGAGCAACCGTCCGTAGGCGCCGTTACGGGCCCGCAAGAGGAACGGGTGGCTGACTTCGACGGCGTGCCGACGTTGTTCCGGCTCCCCGAGGGTGGCCACGGGTTTTGATCGGTGCCGCTTACGCGGACCGACGATTTGTTCCTCCCCGGCGCTGGGCGCCGAACGGCGATGACCTGGGCGAATGGATGCGCGGCGGTGTGGGATGTTCACCGTTCACATACCTTTGATAGAGACCGCCTCGGTGTCGGGGTCGGACACTCGTGCTGTTCCGGCATCTCACCCATGGAGCGGGGTACTGCGGACCCTGGTACCCCAACTATTCGTCGTCAGCAACCCTGAGGATGGTGCGGTGGATGAGTTCGGGGAGGACCACCAAGGCCCGGTCGAGGAGATGTTCGATCGGTATGGCGTCTGCGCTCGTGTTCACGGAGATGCGCTCGGCCCAGCCTTTAGGTTCGTAGCGGGCGAGCTTCGATAGCCCGAAACAAACCGCCCACCACAGCAGGAAGGGGTGTGCAGGCCGTTGTGAGCCACCCACTTGCGGAAAGACGTAGCCCCGCTGCCCTCGGTAGCCGATCGTCGTCGGCACAATCGCGTCGGAGCTAGAGAGCTCAGGAGCGCCCTCGCCTGATTCCAATCGCACCTGGATCTCAAACGCGTCTCCGCTATTACCTGTGATGGTGAGGGGGCGCCCTTCCGGTAGAGACGACGCACATCCAGCCAGGTCGGGATACTGAGCGAGGTACTGGACAACTTGGCGGCGCTGTTCTGCCCACGCCAGGGCCTGGAGGGTCGAGTCGTCGCCAGCCGAGGAGGTGAGCAAGTGGGCAGGAAGGGCACCGATCGTGACAAGCGCTGCACCAGTACCGCCCATCCCGCTCACCGCTAGAGGGCGCGCGGTCCCCATCCCCGGCAGGGCGAAACGCTGATCCTCGGCGAGCAGCCCCCACAGCTGACCGAGTGGTGTGGCCGCAGGGAGGGATGCAGCGCTGAGAACGGTGGCCAGTGTGGTAAACGATCCGCGACCGTCGTCGACCAAAGCGAAGTCGGCGAGCTTGCCGTTGACCGCGTTCTGGACGGGGGCGGTCGTGATGCCGTGTCCACCAGGCATGCGCCAATGATTGTTGTCGGTGTTCGTGTCGGCGGCGGCGACGGCCCACCCGGCCTGTGCCAATCCGTAGAAGACGAGGACTGGTCGGGTGGCTGTCCCGGCGACCGTCGCTGCCGTGAAGAACTGCTCGGCCTGTTGCAGCGCAGCATTGAATGTCGCCTTCCGGTCACCCTTGGCGGCGTTCCCGGGCGGGACGTGGCGCAGGGCGCGCAACATCTGCCAGGCCACCGGCGGCGGTGTGATCTCCAGGTCGACGTACCGCTGTCCGTACAACTCAACAACCTTCACTCGAAGTCGTGTTCAGGATCGAACGTTGCTGGGTTCTGTTGGCTGGCCGCGGGATAACGCCGCAGACACCACCTGGTTTGCGCGGCACGGGCCTCCAGCCGCACGCGATCGACTTTGCGCAGGCCACCCGCAGCGAGCGCACGCTCGAGCAGGGCGAGTTCCCCGACCAGCCGAGTATTGGTGCGTAGCGCGCTCTGTCGACAGCCTCGGCTGCAGTAGTCGCGCGGGCGTCCTCGTCCGGTGGGCCATGCGCATGTGTTTTCGCACAGCGGGTTTAGGCAGCCGATGGCATCCGGCAACTTCAGACACATGTCCAGGGCAGCGGTGACGTCCGCGCCCTGGGCTGGCCGATTCAGGCTGGATAGAACGGACGACAAAGTCTTACGCACGGCGGGGGATCCATCTTTATTGCGCTGGTCAAGCGCGCATCGTGGAGGATCACCGCCGCGACCAAGGGCGGGCGATTCTGGCCTGGGCACCGTCTGCATCGTGCCATGATCCACTATTTTCCCTCGCGACTGAAGCACAGCCGGGAAATAGTACTCGCATCACCGTACCACCATTGACCTGGTCAAAGGCGAGAGGCGACCTGTCGCGGTCGCTGGCCAAGCGGCTGCGTCCTGACTGCGAGTAACAGACAGTTTCGACAGCGATGGACCCATGAGTCGAACGCTGCGACACCTAAATCCCGTCGACTCTTGTCGATGAGGCAGTGCGGGCGGTAGCGTCTGCGGCAGATCCTGATCGAGGTCGGCGCGCCCACGCGATGAGTTCGAAGTAGACAAAGAGGGCGCAGCTGTTGGTCGCAGCCACGCCCTCGTGACGGGTCCCGAGACACGCTCGGAAAGCGAAGGAACCGTCATGCCTGAGTGTATTGGCTCTGCCCCGACTGATCTACCCCATGTGGACGCGGCGGATTACGCCGCGACGGTGTGGCGGTTGAGGGTGGACGACGATGAGGTCGACTGGGATTGGTCGACGGGGCCCCCACCGGTGCGGAGGTTGAGTTCGATCCGGCGCCCGCAGTCCACCGCGGCATCTCGGCACGTGCCGGTCGAAGCGCACAGCGTGACTACTGGGAGCACCATCCGGTTGGAGTCCGGGTTGGAGCACGACCTGCTGCGTGCCCTGGATCGGCAGCGCGACGAGGTTTGGTTCGCGGCCCAGCCAGCGCGGCTGACGTTTCCCGTCAAGCTGAAGGGCCGCCCGGTCCGCCACACCCCGGATCTGCTCTCGCAGAAGGCGTCCGGCGCGGTGACGGTGTGGGACGCTCGGAAAGAGTCGAAACAGGACGAGGACTTCAGGCTGAAGGCGGCGCTGACCGCGCGGGCATGCGCGCACGTCGGTTGGGACTATCGCGTCTTCGCCGGCTACGGAGACGCCCTGCGTGCGAACCTGATGTGGCTGCAGGCCTACCGGCGCGCACAGCCATGGCACGAGGCCGCGCGCGAAGTGCTGTCCGAGCTTCTCACTGATGGAACCGCCACGGTGGCGACAGTGCTCGCGGCGGACGCGGGATCCGGACACGTGATCTCCGCGATGTGGCACTACCTGTGGCGTGGAGACATAGGCTGCGCGTTGGACGAGCCGATCATGCCGACGACAGTCCTCACTCCCGAGCACGCCATGGCGGATCGCGCGTGAACCCGCAGCGAGCGGTGGAAATTCACCCGGGTGGCCGGATCCTGACCAACCACGGGTTGCTGATCGTCCTGCACCTGGAACGCCACGGTGTGCGGGTGCAGGACGCCCTGGGGGCCACCCTGTCGATCTCCTACAACACCCTGGTCGCAGCCCAGGTAGGAGACGGCAACATCCAGGCCGAGCACTCCTCGCTGGAGCCGTGGTGGTCGGGTCTCAATGTGGACACCCGGAATGATGCGCTGTTCAAGCAAGAAGTCGTGCTGGAGGTCCTGACCGGATACCGGGACGGCCACTCGGACCTGGCCCACGCCGGCGAACCGTTCTTCCCCTTCGGCACCGGCTACGGCGCCAGCGTTCGACAACGCTGCGAGGCGATGTCCAAACAGGTGTCCTTCGAACGCAGTGTGGACCGAGCGGTGATGCGGCGAGTTCATGAGGCGGAGCTGGTGACCGAGCGGGTAACCCGCCAGTCGATCTACCTGTGGGTCAGGACCTGGCAGCGCGACGGCCTCCGCGGCCTCGTGGACGGCCGCAAGACCAAAGGGAAACGGGGCTTCGACACCCTCGACCCCCGGTTCCTGCGGATCGCCGATGACGAGCTGGCGGCCTTCGACGGTGGGATCAGCGAGGTAAATCTGGGTGAGATCGAGCGGCGCATCCTGGTCCGCCTCAAGCAGGAGGGCATCACCGACGCGGAGCTTCCGCAGCGCCTGACCCAGGAATACCTCTCCAACCGATACAACGCCCGGGGCCACACCACCCGGGCGCACCGCTCCAACGCCCAACGCGTCGTGTCGTCGCGATCGAGCTACCCGGTGACCCATCCCAGTCATCTGGCGATCGACGTCACCCACGCGGACAACTTGGTGTGGGACGAAGTGCAGGAGCGGGTCTATTCCGTGGAGATCATCAGCATGATCTCGGTGTCCACCAGAGTGATCGTCGCATGCCGGGTCGTGCCTCGCTCAGCAAACGGGGTCGAGGCCGGCCTGGCGGTGTACGACGCGATGCGCCCGTTCTCGATGGTGGTCGAGGACACCACCATCGACGACTTCCGGTGGTGTGGCATACCGGCGTCACTGGACTTCAGCGGCAATCCGATCCACACCGGCCGGCAGCAAGTCGTCAAGGCACAGCGGGCGCTCAAGGGGGTCCACCACCTCCCCGGAGTCATCCCGTCCTCATTGCGCGCCGACAACGGGTCGATCTTCCTGAGCCGGCACTTCCGGGCGTTGCTCAACGAGTGGCAGATCGATCTCATGCTCTCGCGCGGCAGCAAACCGACCGACAACCCGCAGATCGAACGGTGGCACGAGACGCTGCAACGGGCCTTACAGCAGATCCCCGGCTTCAAGGGCCGCGGCGTTTACGAGCGTGGCCGCTGGGTCATTCGGGCCGACCAGCCGTTGTTGACGGCCACCGAGCTGCAACAGCACCTGAACCGGTTCATCGCCCTGGACTACCACCGCAGCAAGCACCGCGGACTCAAGCTGGCCGACCGGACCCAGGCCAAACTGAGCCCGTTGGAAATGTTCGACGCCCTGATGGGTGCGACCGGGCGCATCCTGGTTCCCCAGCACCCCGACCTGATCTACCAGTTCCTGCCCATCCGCTGGCTCACCCCCGGCCACACCAGCGTCGAGTACAAAGGACTGTCCTATGACGCCGAGATCCTCGACGGCCTGCGCAACCTGCGGACCGGCACCTTCCGCGCCCAGGACGGCAAAGTCCCGTTTCATTACGATCCGCGCGACGTCACCCGCATGTGGCATCGAGACCGCGAGAGCGGGCGTATCCACGAGATCCCCTGGCGGGGTGCCCATTTGCTGCATGCCCCGCTGACCAACGTGGTCCGCGACCGGGCGATCGCGTTGATCAAACAGCGGGGAGGCAACAACGTCCTCAGCGCCCGCAACGTGCAACGGCAGATCATTGAGGAGATCACCGAGCTCACCGGCGCCCGCACCCTCGAGGACTGGAAGTCGCAAATGTCGGCGGCGCGACTGCGCTCGGAACAGTCCCGGGTCGACCACGCCGAAGCAGCCGAGGCCGGCCGCATGCTCGAGGACCGGCAAACCCAATCCCTACCCCGCAATCCGCGCATCCGCCAGTCGAGCACCGCCGCGTCGCTGACCGAGATCGATTTCTACTCCCCGTGGCCCGACCTCGCCCAGGAGCAGGCCCAGTAGTGGACGCCCGGATCTGGCACGAGCAGGCCACCGCCGCACCCCCGGCGATGCACCCGCCACTGCCCGCCGCGCAGGTCCGCGCGCTGTCCGCGAAGGAGCGCGGCCGCTACCTGCTCCAGGTGGAGAAATCCTGCGAACGCCTCGTGCTGCCCCGCGCCCACACCGAGCCGGTGCAGACCGGGATGGACCGCATCCTGCGCAAGAACACCCGCCAGGCGCCGGGGGCCAAGCGGATGATCATGCTCGACGCCCCCTTCGCCACCGGCAAGAGCACGATGATCAAGTCGTGGGCTCAGGGTCTGCACCGTTGCTGGCTGGGCGACCAACTCACCTGTGAGCGCCCGACGTGGCGGCCCGAACCGGGAGTGACCGCCGATCTCGTTCCGGTGGTCTACGCCACCCTGCGGTCGGCGTCGAAGGTCAAGGAGGTCAACGCCCAGATCCTCGCGTTCCTGCGCTACCCCACCGAGGGCCTGACCCGGGTGACCACCACCAAGGTGGTCGCCGCTCTGTTCACCCACGGCGTCCGTCTGCTGATCATCGACGACGTCCACATGCTCCGGACGACGTCCATTGTCGGCCGCGAGACCCTCGACTACCTCAAGTTCCTCAACTCCGAGCTCGGCGAGGCCGGGGGAAGCATGGTTCTCGTCGGCGTGGACCTGAAAAATGGTGCCTTGCATGCCGACCCGCAGATCGAAGGCCGTCTGCAGCGCTTCGCACTCGCCCCCTATGAGATCACCACCGTCGCCGGCAAGGCTGCGTGGCAAGCCTTCTTGGCAGATGCCGAACGGATTCTGCTGCCCTACCTCCCCGCAGGCTCCCCGGGGTTGTTTGCCCGCCAGCACGCCCCCTACCTGTGGCTGCGTACCCAGGGCTACGTCGGTGATACCGCCACCCTGCTCACCGAAGGCCTGCTCACCGCCCTGGCCGCGGACACCACCCTCACCCGTGAGCACCTCGCGGCGGTCACACTCAGCGAACGCGCCCACCACGGCGAGGCGGACATCACCACCGCGACCAGCGTGCAGGGCCGGCGTGCCGGCTGAGCTGCTGCCCGTGCGCCCGCACCTCGCGGATGGGGAGGCCCTGCACTCCTACGCCACCCGCCTGGCCCACGCCAACGGGCTCGCACCCACCGACCTGCTGGCGCACCCGCGCAACGTGGGACTCACCGCCGCCCGCCTCAAGGCCCTCTCCGCGGCGGCCGGGCTGCCGGTCGAGCAGCTGCACGAGGCCACCCTGGACCGGTACCCACCCGCCATCCGTGGCACGACCGGAACCCACCGCGGCGGGTGGCGCCTACACCGGGCGAAGTGGGACTGCCCCCGGTGTGCCCCGCTGACCGGCATCCGCCGCCGCGACTGGGCGCTGGCGCTGCATCCGATCTGCCGGGACTGCCGGGTGCTGCTCACCCCCGTGACCGCCCCCGCACCCATTCCAGGAACCGCTCTCGCATCCCAGGCCGCCGCCCGGGAACTGATCACCATCGTCGACGCCTTGATGGTCATGGTCGAGGACGCCCGCACCAACCGCCAAGCTCGAGCCGCCCTGCGGCGCCTGTCCCGGCTGTGTGTGCTGATCGCCCAAACCATCGACGACCACTGGCCGCCGCGTCCCGCCGCCGCACCAGCGGTGGACGTGACCGCGGCGCGCGTCTGGGGGTGCTACCCGGCCGAGGATCCGGCCACGGTCGCCGCGATCCTGCTCGCCGCCGCCCCCGCACTCACCTCCCCCGCCGCCGAGCGGGACCTGATCCGCCAGGGCTACACCCGGTTGCGGCACACGCCCAGCGCCGCCCCTTTGCCGGCGCCGCACTACCGTCCGACACGGCCCACCCGGCCGCGGACACCGGCGATCCTGCCCGGCTTCACCACCACCGACCGGGAACGCCTCGCCTGGTTGACCGCCCAGCTCCACCGGCTGGTCACCGCCTTTGGGCTCCGACCACGCCACATCCCCGCGCTGGCGTGCCTGCCCGGTGAGGACCCGCTGCCCGACAGTGGGCTGTGGACGGCCCGGGCCAACGCCGCGATCGCGCTGTACACGCTGGTGTCCGGCCTGACCGGCGGATGCGTTGCCGCCAGCACCGCCTGCCACGCGTTCGGGACCGCGCACACCGAAACCTCCGCGCTCGTCTCCGGCATCGCCCTGGGCCGCGGCATCACCGCACCCCACGCCCACCTGCTGCTCGCCACCGCGGAGGGACTCATCGACGACGGGCTCATCGACTACCAGCGCCGACGCGACCTCCTCCGCGACATCCGCACCCTGACCTGACGTCCCCACCGCAGCCTCACCCTGCCCGCGGTCGACGGCACCCCCGGCGCTGAGTTGGCACTGGGCTGGATCTGGCTGGTCCTGACCCGTGGACCGCTGTACACCAGCAACACCCCCACCCGACCCGTCGGCAGGGTGCTGCGCTTCGGGGCGCGGATCGACCTGGAGACCCAGCTGGTGCTCTACGAGCACGCCATGTTGCTGCTCACCGACCCGGACTCCGACACCGACACCGAGCTCGCGTCCTTCGCCGCGCCGGGCGCACCTACGCGAGCGGTATCCGGGCCAGCGACACTGCGCAGGCTCGGGTGAGCACACCACTGCCGGTCACCCTCGACCTGCACCCAGGCCAAGCCCTGGACTGCTACCTCGAGCACCTCGCCGAGGCCAACGGCATCACCACCGCCCAGCTCCTCACAGTGGTACGCGGAGGCGGCGGTCCCCGCACAACCCGGTTCCTCCTGCTGCACCCGCCCGGGGCCACGGTTCGCCGACTCGCCTGCGTGACGCTTCTGGAACCCGGAGAGGTGACGGCCGCGACGCTGGCCGCCTACAACGGCACCGTCCTCGACCTCGCCGGACTCGACCCGGCGGCCCTCTCCAGCTTCCGGGCCGTCGCCGCGCGGGGGTGGGTTCCCGGGCACGGCACTCAGATCTGTCCACCCTGCCTCGCCGAGACCGGGGTCTGGCAGCTGGCCTGGCGACTGCCGACGGTCACCGTCTGTCTGAGCCACGCCACCTATCTGCTCGCCGTGTGCCCCGGCTGCGGGCGGCCATTCCGGGATCAGCGCCACTCCCCCCTGCGCCGGGCCGGCACCAGCACCCACTGCGGCAATCCCCTCGGGCAGGGGCCCACCCGCCAGTGCCCCCGGGAGTTGACCGCGCTTCCCGCCGTCCGCGCCGACCCCTCCTGCCTGCACGCGCAGCAGCGACGCAACACCGCCGCCGCCGGTGACACGGTTCGCGTTGTCGGCACCGACGTCCCCGGCGTGGCGTACTTGCAGGACCTGCGCCACCTCACCACCCTGCTGTTGCACCTCGCGAACCAGCCCGGTGGCTCCGCACTGGTCCCGTGGGTCAGCGGACTCGCCGTGGAGGCCGCGGCCCGCACCGGTCAGCGCGGGCCGCGGTGGGGCCTGCGCCCCCCGACCGACCCTGCTCTGCGCAGCCGCGCCTTGAGCAGCGCCGATGACATCCTCACCTGCGACACCGTCGATGCCGCGGCGGCCGCCTTCGTGCCCTGGTTGCAGACCGTTCCCCGCACCGCCACCGGTTCCCTGGGGTGGCTGGCCAACCGCACCGTCATGACCCCCACCCTGACCCGGATCGTCCTGGCCGCCCACGCCCCGCACCGGACCCTGTCCCACCGCCTGGGGCACCACGGTGGTCTCGACGGTTCCGCGCACCGATTGCCCCAAGTTTTGCCCACCGTCCTCTACCAAACCCACCTGCGGGGCCTGTTCGACTCCGACCCCGACACCGTGCGGCTGTTCGCCTCCCTCTGCCTGGCCCGCGCCCTGCCCGAAACCAGCACCTGGGGCGCCGCGGCTGCCGCGCTGCGCCTGCCCGCCGACCTCGGCCGGCGCACCGCACGGGCCTGCGGCGCCACATTGCAGGTGAACATCGCCGACTACCTCGCCCACCTCACCCGCCTGGCCCAGGCGCTGCCCGACATCGACTACCCGGCTATCGAGACAACAATCCGCCACCTCCGGAACAGCACCGCATGGTTTCAGGCGTGGGCCCGCTGCCGTCCCCACACCCGCGACAGCAGCCACGGCTACGCGCTGACCTGGCAATGGCTGCACATCGCACACGGCCACATCCTCACCAGCCCCGCCTGGCCGCGCCCACCGACCGCGAAGCAACGGGCCCTCTACCGCCAATTCGACACCTCCCTCACCGCACACCACCAAGAGCAACTCAGGAGAGCACTGTGCACAAAGGCCTGACCCCGCACCGAGTGGACCGACAATGAGAGGCATCAGCCGCACCGTGCTCGCCCAAGACCTCGCCGCCACCATCACCGACGGCAACTGCAAAGGCCACAGCGCCGCCTGGACAACCTGGGAAACCGCCTACGCCGCAGCCGCCACCGCCCAGCAGCGGACCGCGGCCGCCGCCCCAGCGCTCTGCTTCTGCGCCACCTGCCAGGTCGTGGCCAAATGCGCCCAACTCGCCGAACTCACTACCTACACCGGACTCGCCGCCGGCACCGCCTACCGCAACGGCCACCGCCGTGCGTGAGCAGGCCACCGAACGGGCGCCGACCAACGAGCCCGATCAGCCGAGCGATCCGGACACCCACCCGGACCGTTTGCTGCCGGACGAGCACTTGCGCTCGCTCGCGGACGTGTTCGGCAACGCAGGACTGGCGAAACTAATCGGGGTCAGCGCCTCCACCACGCGACGATGGATCAGCGGACGACACCGACCGCGCCAACAATCGATGGCGCAGCTCATCGCCCTGGACCGGGTGTTCATAAGGGCAAGCCTCATGTGGGGGCCACGCGCAGTGCACGAGTGGCTGCGCGGAAACAACTCCCACCTCGCAGGCGCCCGACCCGTTGACGCCCTGCGGTACGGGCGGACGTCAGCGGTCCTCCGCGCCCTCGACGCCGAAATGTGGGGCGGAGCGAGCTAAATAGGGGCGCGCGATGTCTGGGGTATCACCGTGACCACCGCGGTGATCGAACAAGGTGACGGGGCGACCATCTAAGCGGTGCCTGTGCTCGGCGCACCGCGCTCAACGAACACGCCCGTGACGGCCGGCTCCGCCCCACGAGTAACGCACGACTGCGGCCAATGCGCAGTGGCGTCGTGAACTCGATGGCGAGCACGGCCCCGTTCACCCCCAACCAGCCAGTGATGCCTGCGCGCTCGGCGACGTCCCCGTCACCTTCGTGATCCCGGACTCGCTGGGCGGGGGCACCTCGGCCTTGGGCTGGTGGCGGCGGGGCTGGTGCCAGTGAGCCGAGGTGGCGGGTCCACGCGGGCATGACGTTCGAGCGGCCTAGCATTCGAACCATGTCTGAGACGGTGACTGTCGCGGATGCGACGAAGCGACTTCCAGAGCTGGTCGCGGTAGTGGCCACGACGAGGGAGCACGTGGAGATCACGCGCAACGGCAAGGTCGCGGCGGTGCTCGTTTCGCACGTCGAAGTTGTCGCGCTGCAGGAGACCATCGCTATCCTGTCCGACCCAATGGCGGTCAATGATATCCGCCGAGGGGAGGCGGACATTCTCGCTGCGCGCACGGTGGAGGCCGAACGGCTACGGAGCAGAATGGTTTCCCGCCGTCCGGTCCGGTGACCGCCCGGCGGGTAGCTCGGCGGCCGAACTCACCGGCCCAGTGCGGACAAGTACTACCTGTACGTTCCGCCTCCTCAGCCCAATCGGAGGTTCAGTCATGACAGCGAGCAGAGCGCGCTCCCCGTCGACGGTGGCCGAGTTGATGACCCAGCGCGGAATGCTGGTCGCCGAGGCGGACTTGGTGACTGCGCTGGACAACGCGTTGATCGGCCAGATCCGGCAACCCGGGTCGGCACCCTTGAGCCGTGCGGCGCAGCAGGTCCTCGACGACCACGGCGGCCTCGGCCACGATGACACTGCGAATCCCGTAACCGTCGCGGTCGCCACGACAGCCGCCCACCTGATCGCGCTGATCGGAACGAGTCTCACCATCGAACAAGCCGCCGCGCGGCTCGGTGTGAACGCCTCCACGATCCGCAGGCGGATCAGCCGGAAAGCGTTGTACGCGATCCGCGTCGGTCGCAGCAATCGGCTCCCACTGTGGCAATTCACGTCGGACGGCGTCCTTCCCCATCTCCCCCGCGTCCTTACCGCGCTGCCCGCGAACCTGCACCCGCTGGAGGTACACGCGTTCTTCACGCTGCCCGTAGAGGAGCTCAGCAGCGGCACCGTGCCGATGTCACCGGGGGCCTGGCTTGGGGCCGGCGGCGCACCCGCCGCTGTGGTCGAGCTGGCCGCCAGCTTGGGTGTCGTACCGTGAGGATGGCGCGCATCTTCGCCGACCGCGTCGCCCTCCGTCTCGCGGGTGCCGTCCGGCCGAACTACTCGACGACTGGACCGGAAGTCGCGCTACCTCGGCCTCGACTCCCTAAACCGAGTGATGTGTTCATATTCGGCCGCTGGTTGTAACCAATTAAACAAGGGCTCCCTGTATTTATGTAGGTACGGCGTGAAGTAACGGCAGTGCAAATCGCTTGCATGAAGGGTTTCTGCTCCACCTGGCCCTGCGTGCGAGGTCGGCGTGTTTCTCTGGCGGAACAGCGATGACAGCAGGGCAGGTCACGTAGCTGTGCCGATCCGGAACGTCGATCAAAGGTGAGACCCGCTCACCGCGCGGCACCCACGCTCCCAAGCCGGACTTCCGGAGATGATGAGCACACGATCGGGCGAGTATGGCCTGTGACCTAAGGAAATGCGGAATTGGCGTGTTGGGCTCGTGTTACTACGGCCCCGCTGGCGGGGGGACGGCCGGGTCAGCG
>JAABUP010004950.1_pt1 | contig 21160 bp, 18 predicted proteins | sample 5559201 | NCBI WGS metagenome assembly JAABUP01 (sample SAMN10711887, study PRJNA513373) | rock metagenome | isolation source: Antarctica rocks | place: Antarctica
CGAGCACGCCGCCACGGCTTCTTGACCCTACCTTAAAATCCATAAACCAATGATTACCCAAAGGCGGGTGAGAAAATGGTAAACGCAAATGTGGAAGGTTTGAGAGTGGAGGATTCTGTGACGCGGGGCGGTGCGGCGGTGCCCACTAAGGTATACACCCCTCCCTAAGATCTATACTTAGCGTGCTGAAGTCTTCTTAATATTTCTTCTCTAACTTCTCGACCCTACGAGGTCAACTTTTAAAGTATTGGAAATACAGTAGAGAGCGATCATGAAATATCGCTTTTTACTACTAACGCGTAAACGATAAAAAAAGTCGCTTATTTATGAGGTAATTATATTATGATTTTAACTTATTATTTAAAGAAGTTATTTCTATCGTTATAATCTAAAACTTAGTTATAGCAACGTTATTAGTTACTAATAAACGAGTTAATATCGTTTTCTACACAGAGATTTTCTGATTCTTTTAATTATATTATTCGTAATACCTCATTCTTTTTGATAAACGGCCGGCGCGTTATTACGCGATCCTTTATAAAGTTCTAGATATATTTAATAAGATGAGAATTCATTTTCTTTTGCTGTTGTCCATAGTCAGGTTGTGTAAATAAGGATGCAAAACATACCCTTTTCGCGCCTTCAAGTACATATCACAAATTCTGGACAAATGGCATCAAACGCCATTCGGCGAGGCAGAACACATAAAGAAGTCACTCATGATTTTTGGACTCCAAGCTGAGATTCCTCTACGAAACCTAGCGGATCGGCAAGGGAGCCACCCGCAATGTATTGATTTTAATGGTATATTCCACGGACATGGGGAAGCATGAAATAGAATCTGTCTTCATTGCCCATTAGCTTCTGGTAAAGGCGGCTTATACTTTGTTGGATTCGTACTCGTATTGAAGGAGCATTTCGCTGGTGAGTCAATCGGGCTAGCAAAGTTTTTTTGAAAGCAATGCAGCAAGCGATGGCCAGAAGACGAGCAGTCCTCCTGGCGCAACCCATTCGGTGACTTCACAAGGCTGTATGTGTGGCTAGTTCTTCGTGTTGTCGTGGTTGATGTGGTGGAGCTGTAGGTCCTTTCGATCCGGCGTGATGCCATCCCTAGGCGGCTGACTGACGATCAGCATTAGGGAAGCTGCGTTCCCAGCATCAGGCATTTCAGGTTTCACAGTTCCTCCAGAATCATTGGCTACCGGCTTCTGGTCACAATTTATTCGGGCGTCCTATATTAACTTGATTCTTCGTCTTTGGAGATGAATGCAGCTCAACAAGTATTGATCGTCTCATGACTCGACCGGTGAGTCCTGTCCCACATTTGAGGAACGTGTGCTTTGGTCAACATTGTATCAGCCGAGATGGGCCTTGTAAATGCACTTATCGAGAATTGTGAAGGCGGAAGTACTTGCTTCTATCTGTACCTTCCTCTTCTATCCTAACCTTCTACTATCCTCCTCCGCTTCAGCCTTGAATTCTTCGACCTACACTGGGGCGTACACCGTGGCATTGCTGCAAGGAGAGGCATAACTATTGTCTGCATGTGTCCGCTCGTAGGGCCGTCCAATAATTCCCAAATGCCTTTGGTGCGGCGTAGCCTGAGTGTACTATGCATGCGACGGTCTCTCATTACGTTCTGCCAAGCATGATTGATGTCCTGACCACGCTTACAAGGCACTGGGACTGGAGGGAAATAACGTCTTCGGGGCAGAGGCACGGAATGAGAGGCGATTGGCGGCTTTGGGAATGCACCGATCCATGCGCTAAGCCGAGCAGGGGACGTCTAGCCTGGCGATGCTGCAGTTTGATTGTCCCCGTCTTACAGATTGGGTGGCGCCGTTACTCTCCGTGCATTGTGGTAAACGTAAAGTGTCGTTAGGCATCAATCGCTCCCTAAATAGAAACCAGTGAAGATTCGGATCGAGAGTAGCTCATCGAACAAGGCTGAATATTCCCACCTTGTCATTATTGACTTGAGACTGAGATAGTCTCCAAAGGCAGGCTGTGCCGTCGGTTCGTCTAATGATTGATAGTCTTTGATAACGATGATGAATTGCTCGCTTGTCGAAAAAGTGCTTATCCGCAGCAATCTACAACATTAATTGGCAGACCAAGCGATTCGGCTGTATGGAGTGATTTCAGAGCGTTGACAGGCAAGAGCAACAAAAAGGTTTGGCCAGGGGCTGTGCTTGGAAGATCCTTCATATTGTCTAGTTAAGTAAGAGTCAGGCGTAGAGGCATTGCTCAGGATGTCTCATTTTAGCTGATCCGACCTGCCTTCCCGTGCACAGATGGGTTTATCCGTATTATTTCGGCGGAGATACTCGATTATTCAAAGAGATCGCCGGCAGAACTTGCTTTCCGTGCACTTGGAGGTAGTAGAGATTCGAGTTCTACCCTTGCATGTTACGGATACGTGGATTGTTTGTAGCCTTGCGCGAGCGGAATTTGACGTGGCAAAGATTCTCACGTGTGTGGAGTGGCAGCCTTACAAAGTCAGAGCTCCGCGTCCAATGACAATAGTATCGGGCCAACTATGTTGCTCATACCCTGACAAGCGTAGCCTAATCGCTAGGCAAACGCTGGTGACGATTCGAGGACGCCATTCCAGATGTTCAGTGCCTCGATAGTCTTCTTAGCGATTAAGGGTGTAAACCTCAAATTTGTTGTGATTGACACTGCTACTTGACTCTAGCGAGCTCGCGTTCGATCAAAGGTAGGCAGTGCTACTCGTATGCAGAGCATTACTGGGTGTTGGGCATCAAAATGCTTGTAAAATATGCACGATAGCCACCCAATCCCCCGAAAACTCTCACCGCTACACAGATGAAACGTCGCGGCGCATTGCATGATAGTCGAATTGCCTCGAATTTGGTGTGGATGCCTTCATCAAAATGTCAAGACCCTCAACCCTCTCTGCCTATCGTTGCAACGTGGCAGCCTACAATGGGTCTGCGCATGTGGTATTGAGCGGTAGTGTGCGGCTCAACTTCTTGGGAAGTCTTATAGGGCGCAGAGTGCAGGTACTTCGGTACAACAAAGCGAGCAAGCCCGACCGGGGCTCTCGGAGCGATTTGGTGCTGGGCAGTATATAACGCTCATAGGACCTGCTCAAACGTTCAAACGCTTTTGTCTTCGTACAGATTTTCTTCCGACAACGAGTAAGACTCGGACTTATGTCTCAGTCCCAGCGTCTCTATGGATGCGGCCAGGACAAGGTAAAAATTAAGCATTAGTCAGTCTCAACGGTAGCGTACTAAGTTGTCTAGGATCCTAATGAACTGCCTGTGTACAATCCGAAGATAAATCAAAACGCCAGTGCAGGAGGGTACAACGTCCAGGTGAATTCGTTTCCAATTCAATTAGGGCGTACGCTGATATGGTAATTATCAACAGCCTGATCCAGCCTACGCCGAAGGGCAAACAGTATATGTAAGGGACCACTGGGTCAATGGTCGACTCGACAGGACGACACGATGGATCTGCTGCTGCGAAGTGAGGAACGGGATTGTATACTATCGCCTGAAGAACGAACCACCGCCTAGCAAAAAATATGTTACCGATTGGATAGCAGAGGGTCAGCTGAGGGAAGTGCATTGAGAGCTGAACAATGCTGAGAACTTGGGGGCTTCGAGGAGTACCATGTTCTCGTAAGTTCCGCGGAATGGCGTTGGATTGTCTACACTCTTATGCGCTATATTCCGAGTCAGGCGCAATTGAGACGCACAAACACTCGTGAGGGTTGCAGCGGGCGCGCAGAGGGAGGGCGCCCCTTAGCTTATTGTTATTTCCCAGATCCAATCACAATCTTCTAGAACATGTCTTAGCCCAACTGTGGAAGCGATTATTGGGAAGGCAACATGCATAACATCGAATCGGAGTCTTTGTTGTCCCCTGCAAGAAGTTACGTGCTTACTACCCCCACTCCTTGCTAGATTTTTCAAGCCCGCGAATTAGGCCATTTTTGCAGACCGCTGGTGCGCACCGTAGCCTTATAGACGGACAGTGCACATATGGCCAGAGATGCCCGCAACTCCCTGCCATATCAATATGTCTATAGAACGTCAGGATAGACCAGTGGTCGTCAGCTTGTCGGACCAGGCCAAGTCGCGTCAAGTTCCCGAGAGCCCGGGATCCGCATCGCCATCATCGACGGCTTCAAACTTTACTACCGCGGACAGTCAACAGCCACTCGTTCCTTCTGGCTTCAACGTAGAAAGTTAGTCTTTCTTCCAATTGCTTGCATCGCCGTTGGACCGTGCTCATACAGCTTGATTTAGCAACTCCCAAGAAGCCTTTTCTGAGACATCTGCTTGAGCTCGTCTTTGGAGCGTCGGATCCTGCAGGGACCTCGTCAGCAGCACCAAAATATACCCTCAAGTACCGAGTGCCGGAGCTCGTTCGATCAGGCAAGTAGCGTATATCAACACAATCGGAGCGATACTGATACATGCCTTGCTCTTAGTTGACGAATATGCTCCTGGCTACGGTAAAGTTGCAGCGTTCGAGGACTGCGACCCTGGCTTCCAGATCTGCCGCAAATTTCTATGGCTCCACACCCGCGTACTACTTCATATTCAGGATGAGCTACAAGAGCTTGAGGGTACCCTTGAGTCGCTTGACAGATGGGAGGCTACGCAAGGCGATCGTCGAAAATTGACACATCGACGTATAGACGACGAATGTGAGCAATCCCCGCGAAAGGAGCTCCTTCTACAGATCAAGGGAAAGCTCGAGGAATATGATGAGATACTTTTCCGCATGCAGAAGAAACAGGCTATGAAGAGACCAACGAAGCGCAATCAAAATAGCGTCTACAACTTGATAAATACTTCTAAGAGCATGGGTTCGTCGGAAGCTTTGTGGATACGTCAATGGGACGATCTGGCAGCGCTGTCGCACGACACAGATAGAAGACTTGTTGAGAGTCATATCGCCCACGATCACCTTGGTGGGTATATTCTTTCCGTTGCCAAGCCCTGCCACCGCAGTTGGTCTAGCTATAGCACAATTTCTTCCCGCCCAAAGCCACATTCGCAAGTTGCTATTTCGGTCATACGTCTCGCGCAATTTCCTGTCTTTAATTTTGAGTGTTCTTTGATTTCAAACCAACACATAATTTAACCTCTGACGACGTGATATTAGGCAATTTTCCGCACCAAAGAGCAGAGGATCAAAACAGGCCAACATCCATCTCTGACTCTGGTGTCCCCCGAGAGGATCGACATTTTTCTCCGCTTAATTCTCACGATAATTGCCGTCGCCCTACTCCTGCTGCCGGTCTTGGTCCTTTTCGAACTTCAACCAAATGGGTCTTCTCAAGTTCGCCATAACAGCCGCTACCAGATCATCACGATATTCATAGCTACCTTGATCTTCTCGGCGTCTTGCTCAATCTTCACGAAAGCGAGACGGCAAGAAGTTTTCGGAGCAACTGCTGCATATTGTGCTGTGCTTGTAGTATTCCTTGGCAATGCCTCAAATGTTGTCGTTGTGTCTACAAGCGGCTTATAGTGCAGGCGTTGATTTGCACCCGTTCATTGACTTTCACCTCGGAGTCCGGAGTTACCTTACTTCTTGCTTTAAGGAATATTGCTTGTTTGTCCATTCTTTTTGTCTATTTCCGCGGTATGGACTCAACACGATCGATCGTGGTAAACAAGCTTGGAGCCAAGGATTTTGATAATTTGTATGGCTTTTTAGCCAAGCGAATACCGCCATGAGGTACGTTCCGGATTATGAGACATAGGGTAGGCCACGGAGCACAGCACGAAATCTGGAGATGTTGGGGTTTGATGCGGGAGTACAGGGCTGGGGAATATCTGGTATAAAGTAAACAACGTGGCGAGCTAGAAGCGAGTATCAGTCCTGGAAACATCGGTTTTGGGAGAATGGCAATAAAACAGTATGGCGTTCTACTACTTTACCCTCAGCTGTCTTCGTGAGCTTGTCATTTCTCATTAGCAAGATAGTCTCTTCTTCATAAATGTCTGTCAATAATGTTCTACCTAATGTACAAGTCTTTTTCACATTTACTCGCTAAAACACGCCAAAGTATAGTCCACGTAGTCTAGCTGACCACCGAATTTTATCGAGGTATGAGAAACAAGTCAGACCGGTCTCTGTACCCCAGAATCTTCGGTACGCAAAAGAATCTCATAGATGGTAGTCCAAATGTTCGCATCATACAACAAATGCTCGTGAGCCCCGAAGGCTGCCTCAAGATTTCGAATAGTACATTCCATTCATTGTCATGGGTCACGTAAGAAAATACTATATTGCAAGATCAATCGGGATTAGTGTAACTCAATTTCCGCGCTGCCACCAAAAATGGGCGCTGGAAAATTGGGCCCGCATGACGCTAGCAAGAGACCCACAGAAAGCAAATGCGAACTATGCGCGAACCATTTACAACGAGGCCTTTGGGGTAATCCTTTGGCTAGACAAGGCTATTTCTGTTGGACCGTCGTCTCGGCAACAGAGCTTAATTCAACCTCTTACAACCTCCTGTGGTGTCACTGGCTAGAATTTTGCATTCGGCTAATGCGCTTGTGTTGCGCTCGATTGAAAATTACCATACGCATCAACATTGAATAGGAAATCTAATTTCAGCAGTCTTCTTTTGCGCGCATGCAAATGAAAGGCAGCCTGAACATATGCTCTGATTTCGATAGGTTTGGCGACCACCATCATGTCTGGTTTTGCGCGCTGATACACCTGTATCACGCACTCTTTGCCTGTGGAGCTAATCCGTGTGCAAATATATCGGCATTCCCCCGAAGTGTTAAGAAGAAGAAGACATCAAAGATTCCGTCAACCTGGATGGGTCAATACGTAAAGGCGGAGTACGAATGATCTCGGAAGCGCGACCGAAATCATCGCACCACCAAAGACTCGTCTCATAGTCAGAGAACATATACCACTTCCATCGAGAACAAGATACCAATCGATACCTGAATTCCCTCAATTTCTTATTCAGCAGCTATGGCCCTTGTCTTGCGTACCCAGCTCTTCTTATATCACTGATGATAATCGATGGTGAAGCGCGTATAGGGGAAGGCAGGCCAACTTTCGGGACGAGGAATATCTTCACAGATCATGTGTGGGAGCCGCCAACCGTCGAAGATAAATCGTAAGAAAATGAGGTAGTTTCAGATACCATTGTATAGTCTAGGCGTTCTAGCGGGGTTTTGAGGGTTTGCTCGCATAGTATGTGGTTCGCAGGTTTGTTTGGGACATTGAGGGTAGGAGTCTGGGACTTGAGACGTTCGAGGTAAGCAGATGTTCTTTTGGCCTCTTATGTTCAGCGCCTGGAATTCGGAACCTATCTAGTGCCCTTATCTGCCTCCTAATAGTACTCTGCACAAGTCTTTAAGTCACTGCGTGTCCATTGCCTTCCAAAAACATCCCAGTGCTGGTATGTGTGCTCCTTGGTTGGGTGACATGGCAGATGAATTGGTGGATGGCTCGCATCCCTGCATTGGTTCTTGAGGTGGCTCTTTGCGCTATGCCAGCAGCTTCCTTTCATTTCATGCGCGCAGCTTTGGCCTCCACACCCCAGCTTATTTGTGGCGCAACCCATCTGAAGTATGCTTAACTGTCACATAGGCAACGAGCTTCAATTCACAAAATTGCTGCAGCTGGCTTTGTTGAACTGGCGGCATGATTGAAGCTCATGGTGCATTGAATGAGGGCGCTCAAGGGTCCACAGTTGCTAGTCATTAGCCCCTGACGGCTAGGGTTTGACCATTGTCGTCTGTTTGTCGTTGCGTTCCCTGCTGCTTCGCTTCTTGGCTGCTGTGCGACCGTCGCAAAATGGCCGAATATGGATATGGGTGCGGTATTTCGAATCCTGATATGCGACTTTGCATGTGCCAATACGCACCGTTGCGTGAGTGGCTGCATGAATATTATCACGCTAACGGAGTATGGCATCTAGTGCCGATCGCTGATGCTCTGGAAATCTGTGCCGAATTTTATGCCGAGCTTCATCATCGAGTATATTGCTCGTCTTGGGCTACTTTCTCCACTCACGTTGCAACACCTGTATAAACAGGATTCTCGATATGACGATTCTGTGTTTGGCGACTTCAATTACGTTTCCATGATAAAATGCTATTTACGACCACGCATGTCCCGGCCGAGACTGTACCTCAGACTAGGAACAGCCAAGAGCCTGATAGACCATGGGTAGTAGACAATGTTGTCGCTTGCACGACCGTCACTTACCAAAGGCCTTGGGGCTCGAAGCTCACTTCTAGCAATGAGCTGGTTCATATACTCCTCTAGCTCGAGTCCATGGTCATTGAGCGATTGGATTCAATCTTGTAATCCTCGCTATCCTGGATCAGCTATGCTCATCGTGGCACCACTTTCTCCAGAACACCGTCACTCTCTACCAAAAAGACAAACACATGGCTACACTTTCTCATTGAAAGAAACCATACGCGCAATCTCTAAGATTGCAAAACACTTTCTTGTTATTAGAAGGCAAACGGCCAACAGAACTTCCGGGCAATGACTGCATTCAGGCAATCGCCTAGCTGTCTCAGCCAGGGGAAGTCTCTCGAAGAAGCACATACTCTACGGTACTATGTCACACCTCCATCATAACTTGCGGCAGCCTTTGATTCACTGTTACTGACGAATTATGCAGGGCTCACCGAAGCCTTCCCCCCTGGATGGGAATATGCTGGGTCATAGTAGCAATATATCCTCCAAGCATTTCGGTTGGACTACATACATGGCTCGACCACTGGTCGGACTGTAAGCATAACGCAATCGATCGTGGCTTAGTCCTTCTAGGTAGAGGGCCGACATCCCCAAAAGAGTACACAGCACCCAGCATGAAGGCCAATCCTAGAATCGTCCCATCCACCAACTCATCCAATTCCCAAAGGGCACCAACTATTCATTTGCTTGCTCAAGATCCTCTGAGCAAGTCCGACCGTGGGAACCAATCCTCGATCTTCCCTACAGCTATCCACACGCATTCCGGGGCTTTTCCATGATACGCATCATGGCGGCAGCCCACAGAAAGTGTTGCGCATTCCTCTCCGGCTGCGGATCACTTTCGATGGGCAGATAGATAAAAGATTACTTCTGTCCGTGCTTTGTCGTAATGCGACCGAGGCTCGTTAACACAAGACTAGCTGGGAACATACGCGATGTGCTGTGAGAATGGGCGAGCAAAGGATCGTACCTCACATCGAAGACTGCAATACTACAAGTCTTAGCTTGGTTTTGGGGTCAGACAATAGGCCTTGTGCAAGTCGTCGTCCCTAGCAATACCACCGCGTCGGAACGGTGCGGTGTGCGGCAGCGGCCTCGATTTTCCACGTGCTGGCTGTTGTGGCAGTATTTCACAGGGTGATTGTTTATATACTCCGCAGTGTCTCCTCAAAATAAGGGTACCAATATATTATGAATACCTAAAAGACCACATCCACAATGTGTATACACGAGATCTAAGCCTGCCAATTTTCCCCTTCCACTTAGGTGTATGCTAAACTAGGGTATATTTTTCACGTACGCTCCCCGAAGCGCCAGCCAATGTATGTGATACATCTACCGAGAGATATCCATAGTGACTCCAATAGCGCTCGACCACACTCAGGACATGAGAAAAGAAGGATTCTCAGCTGCCACTGCTTATCTGACCAGCACGTTGGATGTGTTCCCTAGGAAGACCACGAGTACTGCAGAGTAGGCGGCTGTTGCTGCGAAGACCTCTTGTCTTTTCGCCTGCGTAAAGATGGAACAAGAGGCGGAGAAGAGGAGGGTGAAGAAGAAGATGGTCAATATTTCCCAAATGCCTTTACGCTCGACCTCTGATCTGTCAGTTGGTTGAAGCTTGAACAGAACAAAAACTGGGAGCAGGAGCAGGACAGCCGCTATGACGGTGATGACTGCGCGGAGGAGTCCATCAATGCGAGCTGGGGAGACCAGGTAGATTACTTCGTCGCCTGACTTGATCCTCTGCTCCCGTGTGCGGAACAAGGCCTATCCAGAATCTTTAGCAGGAAGTCTAGGCCACGAGCCTGCCAATTGGAGCTTTTGGGGATCACGCGCCGAGTACCAGGAGGGAGGCTTACCTTGGTCATGCCCCTCGAGATGCGATTCAAGACGTTCTCAAGGGAGGCATTTAGCCAACCATGGTCCCCTTCGTAGCCAAGAGCCGCCAAATCTAGCCCCTCATATATCCAGTCCGACTCATCACGCACGAGACTTTGTGTGTTATTGATAAGATTGTATACATTTCGCTGCGACCTCTTAGTTGGTTTTTTGAGGGATTGAATCTTTTGCAAACGTAGCAATGCCTCATCTGGGAGATGTCAGTGAAGACTCGGTGAGCTATGCTCGGCTCTCAGCTCACCGTACTGTGCCAGTTTGGCGTGGAGTGATGCCACGAGCTCTTTCCGCCTGGAGCGAGGACGATCATAGTCGAGTCGGCGGGAGTTCAGCATCGTTGGGTCGCCATCACTGAATTCCCACTCGTCAAGACTTTCCAATTCATCTTGTAGCTCTGTCAATTCATCTTGGAGATGCAAAAGCGCATAGTTGTGGAGCCAACCGAATTTCCGGTAGACCAACAGGTCTGGGTCAAGGTCTTCGATGGCGGCGACTTTGCCATACCCTTGAGGATAATCGTTCACTGGATTCCACATGTTAACACTTACGATGTGAGGATAGATCCCGGCTCACAAGATCGAATTCTCTGTTCTACTCGACCCTTGCTGAAGCCGGGGGGATAGTGCTTCAGCAACCCAAGTGCTTTTAGGATGCGCCTTTGCAGCGATACATTGTTTCCTACACTGTTATCAATACAGCGAATAGACTTCCAGCTCGGATGTCGTAAGTACCATTGCTGCCATTCTCCTGGCCTAGCGACGACTCCGAGTCGAACGGGAACGGTAGGCCCGAGTTGCTTCTGCGTGATGTCCTCGTCGAAGTCTTTTCATCTTCTGGCATACTGGCCGCTATGTCGGAATTGCCACCTTCTTCACAGTCTGGTCGATAGCGCTCGCCGCTGTTGCTTTTTGATGTCTCGGACATGGCGCGTGCGCCTCCAAGTGATTATTACCGCAGATGCCGCCCACGTCGCGCAAACAGTGCATCTCTTTCACGTAGAAAGTGTGTAATTGCCAGTTTTCAGCAAGGAGGCAGAGGCTGAACATTACTAGTGAAGCAATGCACGAATTCAGATTAGTAGCATTCCTTAGTCATGTCACACCGATAAGAGTGACTGTAGGTTGCCGCCGCCGCTACTTTTAATTCAAGACACGTTTCCGCAAAACAGCGCAGTCACAGACCCCCAAAAGAAGAGAGGGACGCCGAAGAGCTCCAGTCATCTATCGGGAACATTCTCGCCCGCATTGCTTCGGGCATCATGGGTTCAAGCTTCTCCTGGATTCGCTGCTCCGACGTGGGGTGATGCATGGAAAGGTGTAGGTGCGCAAGACCTGAGTGGATGTACCAAAATAAGCGAGCACACCCATAAGGCTAACCAGCGCCCGAAGAATTTTCAGCTCCTAGCAACTTAGCATGATTGTAACGTCAGTCCGAAGCTACCCCAAACGTGCAAGAGGCAATGTCGACTACCAATCAAAGCGAAGGGTTTTAGAGATCGGCGGAAAGCGGCAGTATGATCCTGTATGGCGGGTCTTACCCTGTATTCCACGTTCTCGGGCTCGATGACTTGCATTCAATCAATGCGCTTTCGTGCAGTGCGCGCCTGCTCCGTACGTATCATTTCTCTTTATCAGAAAGTGTTCAAATCTTAACTAATTCGTTGCATTCATTCTACAGAAAACGATGCTTTCGTTCTACCTTTGCGCAATGGCCCGCTGACTCCATGGTTTCAAGTTTCGCTCTCTAACAATGTCGACATCTTTACCATGAGGATATGGTGCGTCCTTCAACTTGTAAAACCATTCTTTCTTCGTTTTGCTCCATCTAAAGCAGCAGACCCAGCGCCTTCTGCCCGTTGGTCGGCCTTCTCTATCACGTTTGGTTCTGTCGAAGACCTCAGCGCCTTCATGGTATTTGCGCGGCGACTAGCACGAGATATATCAGCAAGTCGGCTAAAGCCGAATGGACCGAATTACCTCTGTGGCTTCCTCGTAAGCAGAGTCTGCGGCACTCTTGAAGCTTGGATCGTAATCGTTGATTGACTTTCTCTCCGTATCCTTTTATTCGCTGTCAGGTAGAGTACCGCCGCGGCGCAATTTTCTTCAACATGATTGCTCACCTTCAACTCATAAGGGCAAGGTCGAGATCTTGTGAAAGGGGACATGAGTGCACTCCGAAATATCGATAGCAAACATAATCTTACACGAGTATCTTTCAAGGCTTTGGATTAGGGAGCTCACTCGAGCCTTATATGAGCCATAGAATCTTATCTAGCTATCCTGTGAGGTTGAGCGACCAACCATAATCGAAGGATCGGAGTCTTCTTGCACACCACCCTGATGCAGCACAGCCCAAATAATATCGGCCACGTCAGGATGCAGTCACAAAACACTGGTGCTGATCCTCAGACGACATTGAAGGCTACCAAGCTTGCAAACAAGGCAAACACCATGGTGTTCAGCACATGTGGCACGGCCGTAAAGCGGTGAGAGTTACAAGCAGTATCAGTGGCTGACATCTTCTCAAACACAAATAATTGCATGCTCGGCTGCGTTTCTGAGCTAGCAACAGCGTGCAGGAAATCGACGCCGCTTTCTTGTTCGTCTATGTTGGTGCACCCAGATGGGGGCACTACCAATTCATGAGATGGAGCAGTGCATTCTGACTATCGGCATGTAGCAGTAGTTCAGTACTACGCAAGTGGACGGCAAAGTACATCATGCGAAATGTGATCAATCGGTCATTGGATAGACAAGATTTATGCAGGCGCCCAACGGCTGGAAGTCACGATTCTGGGCTCGTGCAATTCAAAGATCCACGCCAATATGCCGACGTCCATTGATTATCTTCGCTGAGTACATTTGTCGGCTTTTCAGGATTTCATAGTCCGAGAATTGGATGGTGTGATCCTTTAAAGCCTCCACAAGCGAAAGAGCCCTGAGAGTAGACTTCATTGTTACTATCGCATCTCCGAAATATATGTATGCTGATTGGGAGATTGCATCCTCAAGAGCTTGGGACAGGTCAGTAACGACAAATCTTCGCTACTCTTAAGACAAGGTCACGATTAATATTCCCGTACTGCAAAAGATCAAACCAGATCCTGGTTGACTTACAGCCTCCTGCAAATATGGAGTTCTGCCGCTATAGCGGAACAAATAAATTCGGCCTAAACTGGCTCTAGACAGGGTAGAGCACATCCTCGGCCTGGAAACGTGACATGACTGGATGCAACTGCGCCAGCTTTCAGACGATCTCTAGCTGCATAACGCGAAGCCAAACTTGGCAGATACCACCAATCAGAATTCCTCTAGATATGAAGAGAGGTGTATCAACACTCCGATTCTCCGAATCAAACTGCCAAGTTGACTCGGTGAACATCATCGAACGAAGATGATGGACGTAAAGCAGGAGGGATCAGCTTGCCGTCGCGAGACAGACTAATGCATCAACGCCTCAGCTCCAAAAATGTATTTGTGCCATTAGGCTACAGCCGCGGTCGTCTTATCCTCAAACATTCCTTCTTCAAGCCACAAACATCCATATACGAGCTAGAGATAGCTTCTCGAAGGACCGAGCAGTGTGAGGTTGCTAAGAACTGAAACAAGAATACATATAAAGATGTCACGCTTGCCCCTTTCGTATATCTCCAACAAGTGACATGGCTTATCTGCAGCCTAATGTTGCTCATGTCTGAGCATAGAGGTTCCAGGTGCGGCCATTGATCTACCGCATGACGAAGGAAACTACTGATACACATGTAAGTGTGCCGTCATCAAATCCAAGGACAAGGTCATGCTACTGCGACGCGTGACGCCCCGTTTGGTACGGGACAGAGGCCAAAACGCGTAAAAATGCGTAATCAGCTGATTCGTACCAATGCCGCTGCGCATCTAGCTCGATTCTAATCTTTCATGTTTCTCGACATGTAGATGTACCTCGTCTGGCAGAAGTAAAACCTGTGTGCACTTTTAGCTCGCCATTGGACAGCGTCCTGGTCGGTGTACAGCTTGCACTAAAATCAATTGATTAGAGAAAGCCTTCGCCGGTCAAGCCAACCATTCCAAGTCTCTCTAATTTAAGTGTCACCTTATCCCATATAGTTGACTCAACAGCGGAGAAGGCTTAGTAGACTTGACATCTAACATCGAGAACAAAATTTGCCCGCCGTAAGCGGGACATGCACATATTCTTCTACAAGAGATAGCACATCTCGGTATAGTTTCGATCTAGTGTTTTCGGGCAATTCAATCTCCCAGAATCCTTTCGCAATTCCTTTATCTTGGGAAATGGCATGTACGGAGGATAAAAGCTTTGTTGGAATAGTAGATTATGTTCGATGGACAGCAATAAAGGGGGAAGTAACCTGTGCATCGGACCGCTTCTCTTGAGTCTGGACATCCGTTCCATCCTCTTGACTGATCCAGAATACAATGCATTGTCACTTGATTTCCAGATCCAGCTAGACCATATCAGAAAGCAACATTGTGCTGAATGTCATTTGAGTTTTTCACTTCGATCAAAGACTTGTTCCATCTCCCTTAACTCATTGCCCATCTCCGCCATGCTTTACGCCTCAGCGTTGAACCTTCGTTGGGCCCATTGCCTCAACTCAAAAGGTTGCTCGATGTGCCTGTATCTGCGTTCGAGTTTTTCGTCGGGTAAATGGTATTCAGTTGCGTGTTCGCGTTGATTCACTTGTATGCTGGTGACTAATGCCATATTCACGATTCCTGGTCCTGTCGAAGATAACTCTACGGTGGAACGAGGTCCTTTGTAGCAGGTGCTTGGTTTATCTAGAGATTTCATTTTATTGAAATTCGGACTCGTGGTTGTAGTGTTTCCGAAAGTTGTGTGAAGCATGGGGTACTTGGAAAATGGGCAAGAGGAGGCGAAGGTATACCCTTGCGATGAATAGACCACCAAACGCATCAAGAACGCTTGCAAAAGTCTTATATACTTATCGAAGTCACAAGCGATGATGGCTGAAGAATTATCTCATTTCATTATGAACAAGGTGAGCAGCAAACTCACAAATAAGTATTACTACTACAAGAATAGGTAACTGCAACAAGCTCAATGAGATGTGAACCGTGTGACCAAAATGCAAATTTCTTCCCACAGAATCATTCATGCAGCATATGTGTCAAAATCTCCTGATTATGGTAGCCCAAAAATACTGATAGAACCATCCTATGTTGTTTCTAGACCGCCCAATGACGTTACATAGCTCGTGCAACCACGTCTGAATGTCGGTAAGGTGTTTTAGAATCGAGATCTAACATAATGGTTGATGAAGGATGACAATCATGGCTTCGTCACTGAATAGTACTTGGCCGCTGTTGGCTGGCTCAACGAATGATTTCGACTTTAAGTGTGGTATATGATGATCATTCTTGGACTCTTACATTCAATTATTGTCAAAGTAATAGGACGGGCCGTTTTGAACGCAGCAGACATTTACCACATTGGTCCAGTCACGCCTTGTTCAATTGATAATTAGTCCGCAATCAATTTTTATGTTTGTTACATTCATGGACTGAAGTTGTCTCTGAAGTTTGATGGGCACTCTGGGCCTTTCGCGTTTTGAATGGACCTATATTGGAAAGATACATTGGTTTCAGCAGACTTGGGGATCGAAGACCCCAGGAACAATGCTTGATTCAAATATAAGCTACAATAGATCAGACTCGTTCTGTATACCACTGATCCATTGCTTCGTCTATTGGAATCACAACCGTGCAGCCGCGGGACGCAAGCACAACAACCATTGGTATCCCCCAATCTTGCTCCACCACCCAGAGGGATTTATAGGTCGCCCATACTATCAACCACAACGAGCAGGTCTCCTCATATGCCCCCACCAACTATTGTGCGCTGTCATAGTCTCACTGGGCTATAGGGAAGGTTGAGGGCCTTCCTAGAGGATGTGAGAAGGTGTTGAAAGTAAGGCGGAACGTGTTTCACCCGTGTACATCATTCCCTATACAGCCATGCAACACAGTGGTCTTTCCCATGACTACCTCGAAAGTATGCAGTCTCCCTTTGATCTCTGAAGATAAGCAGCAACGCGACTTGCATTGAGGTCGGCGAGGCTTGCGAATTGCCTTGTAAAGCCTCCAGCTGTAGATCCAAGATACTCCATACTCTATGGACAGTCTGTGCGCTTAATGATTGAAGTGTCTCCACGCGATGGATCCTGATGTAGCGAGTATGTTTCAATACATTTTCCCCCTAAATGAAATTCAGGTGTCGCTTATAACAGTCCTCCAGGTGCTTATTACCGCCTATATCTTGTGTACTGTCACAGAGGATCACTGAAGTCACAAGACTTCCCTGCCTATTTACTGGTGAAGGCATGTCAACCGCTCATGTAGATTGAGTTGACAGAGTGAGGTAGCAGCTGAGCAATCATCTTCTTAGCAGGCGGCTCTCAGCCGATATCCGACCCTTCTGCTTTATCGGAGTAATTTGTCTTGATCCCCTACACTCGGGAGATCGAGTAGGAATTTTCTTAGAAGCCGTCATGGTCTTTGAGTACCTTTGTAGTGCCTCAGTCAGTTCACTGGCTAGCTCTTCGGTGCGAAGAGCAGACAGGGGGTCTGTCACAATGTACTCGTACAGAAGGTCGTCGAGGTGATTTCGAAAGTGGCAGAACGAGAATTTTGCTATGATCCAAGAATCTATTCATGTATCTTCCAAGCCACGAATTAACTACAACAGATCTACATCGGTAACATTTTCTCCGATTTGTTCGTTCGTTTAGCGCACATGGCCATCATTCTAAATTCATATCGCAATATTCTTGAGCGCTACCATGCTACTGACATCTTGCTCAGCAAGCGATTCGCGACGGTCGCATACAAGCCAGTGGAAGACCACCCTCAGTATTCCACACACCATGAGGCGCAACCGTCATTACCTCTTCAGGGGCAAAGAGATCAGAAGTCAAACGCAGCCGATTCTTTCAATCCAACCTCAGCTCTCAGCTTCACAACAGACTCCTATCCTCCCTCGCTATCCTGTAGAATCGAGAATCAATTTAATGTCTGGAGGCTTCAAAAATTCTTTGCAGCTGCTACACGCTAGGGGTTCGGGGTCGGGGTTGGGCGCACAAGAGGATAAGGAACCACCGGCATGGCAAATTGATTGATGTCGAGATGGGACCCCCCAGAACACAAATCTGTCGCCGACCGTTTCGCGGTACCCGCAGGCACAAGAATGAGAATTCCAGCTAAGAGCATACCTATCGCCACTGTTATGCGTTCAGAAGGCGCTGGGAAGGCAGTAAGCGTGGATCGGTCCTGAATATAGACAAGGTACAGAACGGGAAATGGCAAGATCACTTTTACTGCCAGACATCAATAGGCAAAAATATATATGACCATTAACTTACATACATTCCGTACTCTCCAGACTCGGACCCTCGTATTCATAATCATACCTGCGATTCGTACCACTCGAGATGGACTTGCCGTCAAATGTGCGAGAACAACTAGCCTTGTTGTCAAGTCCTCTATAATCAAAACTCTCCCCTGGCCGCCCAACAGACTTTCACCATTGGCGGCCCTTCTCGAACTTGAACATCTGAGCATTCAAACCCTTGCCAAGGTCATCTAGTGGCATGGTGGACGCCAACTGCGACTGCCCCTAGAGAGAGAAAGAGAAGATGACCCAAGACTACGGCCACTGCGGTCGCAATCGTTGTCGTAAAAGAAGACTCGGGCAATACTACGTTCTTTAGATTTAACAGAAATCTGAGAATTAGCGACATGTTCATCATACCGAACATCAGGGGTGATCGTTGGTGCTATGCTTTCAGGTGCTGTTGCCTTCAAAATTGACTATTTCAAAAGTCTCCAAGGAAACGCTGTTTTATTCTACTATTTGTTGCTTGAGAATCTGGAGTGCGACATTGTTATTGAAAAGCAAGGCGTGATGGTTCGCGACAGGATATAACACCACAAGGATATGTTGACGCCGCCTAGATTTATCCGTTCCAAATATTCTCTCGAGGCTGAGGTTCCTTCTTATCTGTCCAAGATGAACGCCACGCTCGACCACTTGATAGCGCAACTGTACACTGTGTATGGCCTCTTACTCTCATTTGATGCGAGAAGACATTAGAGCAACGCAAAGGAAAAGTCATCAACAATTTGTGGAACATCGTGCGGTTGAAATAAACTCTTTTACAGAGGGAAGCAATCTCTACAGAAATGCCTTTTGCGGCTAGTTGATTGCCTCATTGATCTTAGAAAAGGTGAGAATAATCCGAAAGACTTTTGTACCGCGGCGCCGGATACATTAGGTTGAGGCATATTCGAGGTCCCATTCCCTGACAATCTTGCTACAGCCTTTACTTGTCTTGGCGGGATCGTATTGGCTAGTGCAATGCAGGCTCAGCTTACTACGCCCGGTTTTGGGGACGACTGCTGCGCGGGCTGATACTCGCTGTAGAGTGGCACCCGATGCTCAAAATTGAATGTGTCGTGATCTACTGGAGTTTTAGTATCGGTCATAAGTCTTAGAGCTTACCCTGGGGTGTTTTCAACATCAGGAGACAATTAACCGACCCCAGTATCGGGAAATTCGCCCTATATTGCGCTGTGAAATCTTTGATCAATAGAAGAAGAGCATCATCAGGTCAAGACACCTTTGATTCCCAGCTTGGGAATATCTTTATAGATATCTCCATTCATACCGAACGAGTTCTAAGTGCACGCAGCACTGCAGACGTTGTATGGAATTAGGCAACAGCGAATCAACGCAAACTTAAGCCATAAACGCCTTCATGCATACCAAGTGATATTCATCTGCAACCCACCATGAGATAATTCGACAATCACAAACAACATTAACCCACTTAAGCGCCCAAGTCACCCCTCTGGCGCCTTTCTCTCCCTCTCTGCTTTAGTCTCGCCCTCTCCAATCTCCGTTTCTCTGCCTCGAGTTCCGCCAGAGCTGATGTATTCGACCAGAATTGCAATCGGTCGATACGTCGCCGCTTACTTACTTGTAGCTGCGCGAACTCCTGATCGCTTGCGTCATCCATTATGCGTCGGAAAGCGAGGTCCTCTTCCCGCCTTTTCTTTGCTTGAATGTCACAGTTGCGTTGGAGTTCTTCTTCCCTTCGGATATCACGGATTTCTTGGCTTATTGTAGGACGAAGGCTATGGTGAAATTTGCTCTCGTATATAGGAATATGTTTGGGTAGTGTGCTATTATTGGAATTAGTCGTGTAGGGTTGCTTGGCTTAAAAGGAGTTCAAAAACTACTGTGTGACTCACGTATCACGTGATAAGGAAAACTTCGTGTTAAGATTTCTGGAAAGAATATGCTTGCGGGCTCATCCACGAAAAGTCAGAATGATGTCGTGCTGAAGCCTCGACCCTGGAATTTTGGTTTTTCGACTCCGCGGTCTAACTTTGAGCACCTCCCAGGGGCAAAGAATCAAACCGTTGTAACTTGCAAACCGCATCAGTGTGAACAAATAATCTACGATGAGAGTTGTAGGGATTGTAGCTTTATACCGGACTGTATGATCTATATACTGAATTGGATTAGTCGTCCAGTGGACTAACCTCCGAGCCCAGAAAAGGAAGAAAGCCGCTAATATGGCTGAACAGCACTATTGCATATATGTAGAACGAGTTGATTTGAAAGTATGATATCCAGGATGCTAGAATAATAATAAACAAATGGCGGAGAAAAGCATACCGCCCAGGCACTAATTACATAAGGATTCTCCGCCAATGGGATATTTTCCCTCTTGACAAACCCTCCACTTTCCAGGCGGATTGTTATCAATTGAAATTATCTAAGCTTTGAGACTGGACAGTGGCATTGCAATCTGTATTCATGTGGTATTACAGATCTCCAATTTATGCATAAGCCACTTCTGCTCTTATTCCCTCTGGCCTGCCGTGTTTCAATCAGGCCCGCAGCGAGACGCGATCAGTGACGATGCTGGTCCCGAATCCAGCAGTTCCATAGTTCTTAGTTTAGAGAAATCGAAGCGCTTGGGTGAGTTTGCTAGGGCCTGATTGCCTGTGACGCCTATTGCTGCTGGCTTCGCGACGTTTTCAGTGAAGATTGCACTGATTAGGTCGTGGATTCGAAGGCTGGAGCGTTGCCGCTACAGCGGACGTGAGTAATGGCAGCCCAAACAGTACTGGAAGAGTGTGGACAGCTTCTAAGGCTACCATGGAGGTTTGAAGCGGCAACGGGAAGTCGTTAGACCAGAGAGTCTCACTCGGTCAAGTCGTCCTGTGTCGACTGAGACGAGAATAACTGGCAAGGATGTTTCCGGCTTTGAAACCTATTTTTGAAGCCTCAGGATACCAACACGTCGACTTTGTCCGAGTCCGGATGAGAAGACACCGGCTTCTGGACGCTTCCAATTGCAATTTTCTTCCGTTCAGCATATGTAACTATTCGAATGGCCATTGTTTCCAACTTCGAATGCTTGAGAAGGCGATGCCTTTGCCCACGCTGCCATCTCTCTTCGACAATGGCGCTGGACTGCTTCCTTCTAAGCGCAAAACCCGTATCTGTCTATTACGCTTCCTATTTTCAATCACTGGCCACTGTCCTCTAGCTTCTCGCCATCTGCCCCACCTCTTGAATCTGTTTATTCCTTGAGCATCAACCAGCACGCTTTGAACAAGCTCCACGAGACCTCTCGCTGCCATTCACAGCACTCGATCGAGCACTACCAGTTTGATCATCGACGCGTTCTTCTAGTCAGGCTCTCCCCAAGATGTCGTCCCCTGGCCCAGCATTCAAGAGCGCCTTCGCCTCCTCAGGCAGAACAACCGCTCCTGAACACAATCGTTGGCACAGTGGGTGTTCAAAACCAGCACATCACGATCGCCGATTACCTCCCAAGGTTTATCTCCTCCTCTTCCTCTTCCTCTTCCTCTTCCTCTTCCTCCTCCTCTTCCTCCTGCTTACATTGCCAATTGGTCGGGTAACGCCGACTCGTCTACAATTTTCTTCCCATTCGTCGCTCCCTTTGGCGACCTAG
>JAABUP010004952.1_pt1 | contig 21157 bp, 24 predicted proteins | sample 5559201 | NCBI WGS metagenome assembly JAABUP01 (sample SAMN10711887, study PRJNA513373) | rock metagenome | isolation source: Antarctica rocks | place: Antarctica
CCCTCACATCGCTGGCGCTCCCTTTCGAACCCGGTACCCCTTCATTGGTATGACTACAAAGCCCTAACCCCGCCATCCCCGCCGTGGGCGCTTCGCAAACCGAAGTGCCAGATTGACTTAGTGGATTACCCTTCGCCAATATAGTTGCCCTCTCCTCCCACTTCGCCTCCTTCTCTTCACCGTCATCGCTCCCATCATTGATACTGGGTAGATCCGTAGGTATATTCACCGAGCTCTGGCTCGAGGCGTAAGAGTGAGAGCGTAGATGTAGGCGCTGTGACAAACGCCTCTCGCCTTGACTTGAGTTTCTGGAGGCTATAGAGGCTATAGAGGCTATAGAGGCTATGGAGGTACTGGAGGCGCTGCGGAACCGGGAGGGTCGTCTGGGCGCGAGGTGAGGAGGGTCCGGTACGGCTGCGTCGCTGGCATAGGACGGAGGTTGAATGATCTCTTCGGTATTGGTGTCTGAGCGGATGAACGTAAACTCCGGCGAGCTAAGGGATGAAGCTGTGGCCTGCGTATCATCATCTTTGATCCTATCTTTCTTCTTCAGGAGGTCTTTCAGCGTCATTGTATTTCTCGGACCGTTGCGCCGGCTTCAGAGTGTGCTGCCCAGGCTCAAAGACAAGGTCCTATGGACCGTCTACTGTCGATAATGCGTTGGGTAAACAAGGAGGTCAGTGGACCCTAAGATTTTCACAATGTCTTCTCAAACCACTGAAGTGAGAATATAGCAACATTTGGGCGCAGGTCGTGGACTTGATGGGTTGGAGTGCAATGGCGTGGGATCTACGGACCTGAGCTGGCTCCGCCTCCTCGACCATCGCCAACGTTAAAGTACTGCATAAATAGCTCGACGTGCAGCCAGGCAGCTTCATAGGGCATCCAACTGTCACCTTCTCATCATTACTACATTACCGAGAGGTCAATTGGTATGTATTCAAACTTAAAGTTGAGTAATTCGGTAGGCTGACTACAACTATCTAGCTAAAGTCCCATAGCCTCACCAACAAACCGTCCTGCTGCGGCGAATCTGCATCGTGCTTCATGAAGATCTTTCTTGGGATTTCATACTCAATTACCGGAGCCTTCTTGATGTCTTTAGACAGCTCTGCGTCCAGCATCTAATGAACGTCAGTAGAAGAGCAATGAAGAACTGTGTGAGAGAAATCGGCGGCAATAGGGAGGACGTACACTGCCGTAGGAATGGTCTAGGAAATCCTCCAAATTATACGCCTGCTTTGTAAATTGCTCCGAGATGATCTTTGCCAGGGTCGCAACGTTGGGATGGTAATGTGACTGCAGCATTTCAATTTCCCATAGACTGCTCTCAATGGCATTGGTTTGCATAGGTTCGGCCTCTTCCACATTGAACGGATCGCCCATTCCTACATCTTTCAACAGCTTCTGTGCGTCTTCGCCCTGGGTTTCTCGATGTATCATGAACGTGCATGCTGGGTGCTCTTTGAGGAGGTTGTAGATCCACGGTACGACAACTACAATACCTGCGGGAGGTGCGTGTAGAGTCAACCTTGACAGTCGCTTGATGAAGCTCGCAACGAGTGCAGCAGGTAGATGTGTCGATGCCAAGAAGATATCCAGTAGTCTGAAAAAGCGCGACCGGTGTTTGGAGTGCAAGATCCTCGAGTCAAGTAGAGAGTACAGCTTACTGTAGAAGGACGGGTAATCGAGGTTCTTCTCTCTTATGAGATAGAACAATCCAGACAACGCCAGTAAAGAGGTAGAGCCACCCTGGTTGTACGAATCCGTCAAGAAGTCCATCAGTAATTCAATCTTGACGAACCATGGGGCGATGCGATGCGAGATTAAGCCCAGCAAAGTCTTACGTTGCTCTTTGCTGAGTCCACTCCGGAAGATAGCTAGCCAGGCCTCTTGCGCTTGTTTCTTGTGGTTTGCGAGGGAGTGCAATGGGTGTTTCGATTTCTTCGGAGCCTCGAGATAGAAGTCTTCGAGCTGATCCTTGGACTCCGGCACATTCTCAATCATGGAAAGGATCGACAGGGCATTATCGATGATGCCCTGAAAAGTACATGCCGCGACAGAGTAGCTATACCGCCTATCAACACCACACATTTGGTTGGCCAGGAAGTTACCTACGCGATATTCGTGAATGTATAGTATCGGATGTCGTCGTACTCCTCTACATACTTCTTCACAAACTCTGCCCTAACCTCTTGCCCTGCCTTAGCTCCGATGAGAGTTCCTATTAGCTTATTGAAGGTTCTAGTCCGCCATATTTTCTCTTCTCCTGGATTCATGTGTGCGGCCTCATCTTTCAACATGCGTAGTAAAAGGGTAAGCGCCGTGCTCTGCCTCGCCGAACTTCCATGCTCAAGTAAGCCCAACAAAGCTTCCGTGTACTCCTTATGTCTCTCTTTCAACCAGTCTACGATTATTCCCTCATTCTCTTGTGCATTCTTAGTCTTCGATAAGTTTCCTGCAGCCGCGAGCCGGCTGAAGATCCGACATAGTGCAACAGCGGCCACAAGGTCTCGCTCTTGTCGTGGATTTGGTTCCTTTAGTATAGCTATCAATGTGGCAATGTTGTTGTAGTGCCGTCGCGAATCCAGGATCTGGTTCTCAAGGAGAAGAATTTGCTCTTGAGGGTCATCGTCGTCGGCTGCGTCATGGTCGATCGCTCGACGCTTCGGATTCCCATTCGAAATCTTCTCAGATTCTCTCTTCCTCTTTCTACCACTCCCATCTCCATGAACGAGTCCAGGCATTGGGGGTGTTGAAAGTCTTAGGGCGGAGCTACCTGTTGTGGATTTCTCTGCGGGTATGATGATGCATGTAGGGCAGACCATAGTAGCCATTGAAGCAAGGCTAAGCTTAACGGAGTACTCATGGTTATCCCAACTACGCTACTTCACCACAACCACCTTGCTCTACTTTCAATCACATCAAAATGGCATCCCGCTTTGCTAGAAGCGCCGTCGGTAAGCTGACTTCATACTATGGAACCTTGCACGAATCCGGTGAGTTTCGTACTGACCAGATGCAGGGGCCGCCCGTCTTCGACCAGCGCTACCATGCCATCACACCTTCCCGACTATCACCACCTCCCTCCCCTCTATGAGGTCCGCGTCGAATGTCCCTGCAGAGGATCCTAAAAAGAGAGCGCAATCAATCCTCGACTCACTACCCGGCAGCTCTCTGGCATCTAAGACCGCAATTCTCTCCGCGGGCGCCGGTCTTTCGATCGCAGCCATCAGCAACGAGCTGTATGTGCTCAATGAGGAGTCAATCGTCGCTTTTTGTCTCTTGAGCGTATTCTGGGCCACTGGAAAATACGGTGGGCCAATGTACACGGATTGGGCAGATGGGCAGATCAGCAAAATCAAAGGAATCTTGAACTCAGCCAGGGAAGATCATACCGCTGCGGTTAAGACGAGAATTGATAGTGTGAAGGAGTTGGGCGGGGTCATTGATATCACGAAGCAACTATTCGAAGTTTCAAAGGTACGAAGCCGAATGATAGGGAGCACTGTATCCCTGGACGTTGGCTTACAATTAGGTTAGGAGACTGCCAACTTGGAGGCCAAAGCTTTCGAGCTAGAGCAAAGGACCGCTCTGGTTCAGGAAGCCAAGCAGGTCCTCGATTCATGGGTACGGTATGAAGGACAGGTAAAACAACGCCAGCAGCGAGAGCTGGCGGAGAACGTCATCGGCAAGATCATGAAGGAGTTGGAAAACCCAAAGACATTGCAGCAGATCTTGCAGCAGAGCGTTGCCGATGTTGAGAGTATGTTTCCGAAACCTTCTCTTCATGAGAACTATACTGTCAAGGAGCCTAGGCTTACCAGTCGCTACAGAAATCGTTGGGTCCAAGGCCCAGTAGGCCTTTGCGGTAGTGCTACTATTGTTAATTACCAATCCCCTGACAAGACCTACAATGTGCCCAACATGCACGTGTCAAACTATAGTAGTCTCTTTGCGTTATGTATTCAATTTTCGTGATGTGACCTTGATCATGTCCCGCAAAGTGAAGAATTTGCGGTTTCTAGAGTACTGAGATTGTTCAACTAACAAGAAAACTAGACCGTCAAACTGACAGACAATAAGAGGAGCAAGCTTGACATCGACAGCAACCCCTATGACAGCACCAACTATCCAAAAGCCCAGGGCGGCAAGGCTTTGAAGTTGTACCTCGCTGCGACCCCCAACTCCTCAACCATCAACGCCACCTCCCTCACGAACGGTCTGTCAACCTTATCTTCCGTCAAACAAGCCCTCACGCATTCATCCAAGTCCTCGCTGTATTCCCTCCCTACTCCCAAGCGTGGATCGATCGTGTCCATCCTTAACCGACAGAGAGACTGAACTACGGCCCCGAGGCCCCAAACGTCCCCCCTCTGCCCAAAGCTTGGAAATTCTGGTGGCTCCCACCCCTGGGTTCCCCTCAGGGCGTGTCTATCATAAAACTCCGGGTTCTCCGCACCGACCGCTGATCCAAAATCGCCAAGCTTCACGATTGGATAACGACCACCACCACCGTGCTCGGAAGATTTAAGGAAGATATTATCGGGTTTGATATCCCGATGCACAACACTCAACCACGTCCCCCCACCAGGGCCCCGATGGCAATAACACACGGCGCTCACCAGACTCCTCAACACATGCCACGCAAATGCCTCTGGAACCCGAACCCTCCCATCCGTCATATTCTCTTTGAAATCTCCGAGGCTTCCCAAGTCGCACCACTCGGTGAACAACGCCGCGGACTCTCTTCCCGGCCCACGTGAGACGTCGATGAAGGAGTCGATATACTCAACGACATGTGGGTGCTGGAGAGACCGCAACACTTCCATCTCTTCGCGCCATGCCCGCCCAGATTCACCGAAACCTCGCAATTTCTTACGCACGCAGAGCAGGCTGTCGGCCTTACGGCGGACGAGGAGGATGGAGGTACTGCCGCCGCCGCGTGGGGCGAGGGGCTCGATGGGGGTGTACTTGTGGTCCGTAGAGTGGGAGGAGATGGGGCGCCGGCCGTGATGCGGATTGAAAGGCATAGTTGTAGACTTATGTGAAGTGTTCTTGAGGCTAACCTTGATGGACTTGAAAGCTTGGTTCAGCTTGCTGACTGGAGACGAAGTGTGGATGACGTTGTTGGAAAGGTGCGAGTGGAAGAAAGTATAATTGGAGGGGGTGATTTTATAGTGTTGACTGTTGAATGCCGGATGTAAGTGAATTACTCTTTTGGGATTCAATATGGGCGCTTGAGTGCCTTGAGTGTGTTACCACCGTCTCTGCGTCTCATAGACCATCATCACAGCTCCATATGTTCTACTCCATCGTTCCCTAACACTGCCACAGGTCGTGAAGCTCATTAGACACTGTTGGTGCCTTTATCTACATATCCCTGCATTTGCAGAGGCATAAAAACCATATGAGCTACCATCGCTGCAAGACCAATTCCCTGTATGTCTTGTGCAGCAGCGCTGTGCGTTTGACACCGAGCTATCTCTTCCAGGTCGATGCTGCTCAGTGTCTTTATGGCCAGAACACGCTCCAGCTGCGTTCAAAGGACAGTATAAGATGTTCTGCGTTGCCTCTTGCGGTGCTTGAGGGTTTTAGGGAGAAAAGATTTGTCGTCTTCTGTGCAAAGAATGGTCACTGCAAGTACGGCCAAAACGTAAGCCCATGTAACGATGCTATCAGCGGGATCCTCAGTCCAGAGTACAGTCCCAAAAAGTATGAGCGATATCGTCCAGTCCTGAGAGCAAGAACCACCGACCGTCGTTTCTTGAATTTTGCCTAAAGGGAGCTCATCCATATCGTCAGCCTCTTGGGCCTCCTTCCTCGTCCGACGTTTCGTAGTCTGTGTTCAGCGCATTAGTCGTCTGCGCTTGAGGTCCACTCATGGTCCCTTTGTTCTTGCTTGCAAGCTTGCTAGATTCCCAAGGTCTTCTTTTGAAGTTCGCGGATGCCTCCTCGTCTAGGTTCCTGGTCACCACCTCTTCTTCCTTACTCTCACCGTCGATCTCCTCGTTCTCTTGTGGAAGACTATTCAATCCTTGACCGCCCAGCCTCTGTCTTCCGCCGTGTTCGTCCTCTATCTCAATCGCAATTGTGTTGTTCTTCTGTGCAGCTCTGGCGGCGTATCTAATAACAAGAGCTGTGAAGTACAGAAATGCCTCGGTCAATTCGGACTGGATGTCTAGTGCACCCAGCTACTCTGTACTCGCTTTTTGGGGTGAAGCATAGCCTAAATCTTGCCCTCCAACGGTCAAGGTGGCGAATCTCATCCGATGGCTTGACTCCAAACAATCACCCCGGGACGTCAATGCTTAGCAACCTGGCAGGCAACAGGGGAGCGGAAGGGCCAACTCAATTCCAATCAATTGACTCTTTAATTACTATTCTGAAGTACGAATTGATAATACAATCACTCTGTCTAACGTAGGCTGTGTATAACTCGACACCGCACCTACGAAACCTCCTTCATGAAAACGTTCATCCTGCTTGTCTTTCTCTTCAGCCTCGTCGCTGTCAACCTCTTCCCTTTCATCGTCACCGGCTTTGGTCTGATTGTGGCCTTTGAAGTCCTCCTCCATCTTGCTCGCCGCGCATGTAGGCGTCGTCCATTGGAGTTAGGGCTAGCAACTGACTGATAGTCAGCGGCTTATCAGCTGCAAGTAGATCCTTCGGACATGTTAAAGTGACTATGAAATGCCTTCAACCCACTATCCAAAGCGTTTCCCGAAGCTCCGCCCTCCGTTTCAGTGTGGTTCGTAGTTTATCAAACATGCTGAACCACTGTAACTAGTATCTAAGGCTCCACTGACGAAGAGAACAATAGCAGAGGAACGAAGCCTTGATCGTTTGTTATAAGCGCTGTGAAGTGAGAATTGAAGTCTGCAAAGTCTCTCCAGTCTTTAGCTCATTTCACTGCACTCACATGTGTCTTCATCATCTCAGACAGTGTCAAGCTTTCATTTGGGTGAAGATCGGTGTGTTGAGAGCTAGTCGTGCCTCAAAACCTGAAATTGATCCATGTTTGAAGGTTCTGGTAATGCTTTGTTTCGACTTTATGGATTGGTCCCGCAGGGATTTCACCCATGCCTGGTATCATTCTTGCTATCAACCTTCTCAGTAACATAGCTCTTCTGCCGCTGTACTGGCAAAATGGATCAACACGCTAGACGGCAGGTAGAGATGGCTTCGGGTACTATGAGGGATTCTTGATGGCACTTCAGAAGCCACTCTGGATATAACACGAAAACGTTGCTTGGTCAGGGCATCCTCGATGACATCGCTCGGCCGGTGACGTCGGAGCATCATTCGTTATCTTCTCTGGCGGAGTGGTTTGCGCAGTCTCCACTGTTGCGTTCGCCCATCAACACATGTACTGTCGTCGCAGGACCTCATCTAAGATATTTCTGAATGAGATTAATCACTAGACGAGTTCGGTCAACCGTATGGAAGACAACAACTCTACTCTCGCGAGGGCGTTGGTGATAGGGGTCTCGTACCTGCGAGATAGACTTCAGGTGGACGTGAACATGAAGTGGAGGTGGTCGTGGTTGCGGAGGAAAGGTCTAGCAGCATAGGGCACGCCCTTGTCGGATCCCCAAGGGGCCCAGCGTGCTGTGCAGAATCATCGGACGGAAGTCCGATGGGCTGCGAATCCTAGTACGATGCTCCCCGCCATGCCGTGGCAGGATGAGGTAGTACAGGTGGTCTTTTCTGGCTGTCTGTCGCCCTTGGACTGCCCCAACTTGTAGTGGTAGAGGCATGCTTGCATCGTTCTTCCATCGTCCATGAAGACCCAGGTCCATGCGTCTGGGGCTCGGGAACGTAGAGAAGATATCAAAATGAGCACTATGAGTGGAAATGCCTTGGTGCATTGCTTGGGAGAAGTTATTATGTTGTTCCTATCAAAGAGGACTTTGCAGTGTCATGGGTATTCTATACAGATCTAACGTTAACCTTTACATGAAACGAGTCCATCACCACGAATATCCGACTTAACCCAGTGTCATTCCATCGTGTCCAAAGAAAGTCTCCGTGTAGATACATCCTAATGAGCCATGGACTTGCCAATCTCGCTCCTCCACCCAGCTGCGCGCTCGAACCCATTTGTATGGCTTTGATAGTCGAGCATTGCTTGGTAAACTTCTTCTTGTGTGTTGAGAACGAAGGGACCGTATTGAACAACTTTCTGGTCGAGAGGGAGGCCGGCGACGAGGACTGCAAAAAGAGTCCGTTAGCACGTGTCCACGCGAAAAGTATGCCATAATCTTGGATCACTGGGGTAAGGAAAATGTGATACTGTGTAACTAAGAAACAAAATTGAAAGTTCGGTAGGAGTGACTTACATGTGCGGCCGTTCTCCTTCGCATCCTTGCTCACTTCTGCGGATATCGAGTCTCCTTTCTGCTCGAAAACCACATTATGGAAAGGACCGACCGTCGTTTGATCGTTTCCAGTGCCGAATGCCGTAGAACCTTCTAGTGTATACGCAAATGCGTTCCACCCCACAGGCAAGGGTTGTGTGACCTTCCCGCCAGGCCGGATTGTAATGTCGAGAATCCACACAGGGGTGTATGCCAGGTCCTTCACACTATCTACTCCATGCGACTGTCCGGAGATGATCTTTATGTGTACTTTGCCATCATCGACGTCGATACTTGGGATCTCTGAAGCGTGCAGATCCCGATAACGAGGTTCACACATTTTCAGCTTCTCCGGCAGATCGACCCAGAGCTGCATGCCCTCATTTGCGCTCCCATCCGGGTTCTGTCTCGGCATCTCTGCATGCATTATGCCCTTCCCTGCCGTCATGAATTGCAGGTCGCCCGCCTCGATTGTGCCTGCGTTGCCTGCAAAGTCTTCGTGGTCGACAGCGCCCTTCAAGAGGTATGTGATAGTTTCCTGACCACGATGTGGGTGATCCGGGAAGCCTGCTCCTGGAGATATTGAGAAGTGATCGAGCATCAGGAAGGGAGAGAAGTTGCGTAGTTTGGCGGTACCGACCGAGCGGCGGACACGGGCGCCAACGCCTTCGGATTGCTCGACGGCTAAGAAAACCTGACGGATTGCTCGTGAGACAGACATGTTGGGATCTATGGAGGCTATACTGTCGAAAGAGGATGGTATCAATGGGAGACCTTCAAAAGTGGGGGAGGGTGTAGGACGGGTTTGAGTCGTGTTGCTTGATAGTAAGTCGCGGGCTAATGAACTATGAAGATATGATTCGACTTCGAGTAAGATGGAGTCTTTATAAAAAATGACAATGGCCGCGATGCAGATTATAAGTGAGATTACCAGCCTCATGGACTCGGTGGCCTGTTCTTATAGAAGTGTCTTGCGATGCGCTAGATGCGATCAATGCTTCGAACAGCGTGGAAAGTTCTTCTATTTCACACTTTTGGCGGGATTAGTATGATAGAGAGATTCCACAGAGCTTTTCGAAGCAGAGAATGAGAGTGATGACAAGGTTTAGTCATGTTTATTAGAGCATACCAAAGAAATTCGCCTTCGGGGACTGTCTTTGACGATGCTGATTAAAGTGATCGTAAGCATTAGACAACTATTATGTCAGCTGCAGCCCATGTCTTTGCGGAGTGCCGTAGTCAAAGCTGGCAACCGAAGTCGAGAATTCTTCTGCAGCACTTTTGCCTACATGAACATTAACGCTTGCCAATGTTTACCTGATCCCTTTGGCTGTTTCATGCCTCATACTATTCATCTCAAACACTTTGATTTTATCATCTCATCCGCAAGGAACTGGCTCGCAGAGCCATCCTTTGTATGGAGTACCGGCGATCTCCTCCAAGCCTCATCATAATGCATCAGTGTCAATAGAAAGTCCAAGTCATAACGCTCTGTGATTATCTGACATCATCGCTAACAGGCTATCTCAACGTTTATTTGCCAACCCACTCCCTCAGTCGATTCAAGATGGAAGACTGGAGTGCGGGTCCCAAGATTGATAGGTCTTTCTAAACCCCCACAGCGACTTTATTTGATACTGTACTCCATTTCGCATTATTTCATTAAAAGCTCCCAGGACCACATGATCAAGCTAAAACGCAGCCGCACATCAGCAATGGACTCCAGTTATACCCGCAAGCTGGGGTATCTCACCCATCTAATTTCTCCCTCGACCTAATCCACTATTGACCGATAATGAAGCAACTTCCATCATCACTGAGGATGCACTCGCCAGTCCCGTTCCTACACGCCCCGCAAGCTCTCGCACCAGACTCGCCGCAATAGCCAACGCAGACGGGGCCCGTTGCCGCGCAAAAGTGGCAGCTGCCGGGGCAGCCGGAGGGGGATCGACATTCGCAGCGAGGCTGCACGCTACCTAATTCAAGTGGAGCGAGCGGGTTGGCGGATATGAGGGTGAGGGAAGAGAGGAGGATGACCGACAGGAGGTGGAGAGGATGCATGTCGCAAACTAGCTCAAGCAATTATAGGAAATTGAACAGAGACAGTAGTCTCGTAGATGTGATGGATGATAGATGAGTTACTGAGAGACTGAACACGGTGTGTTGTTTGATTTAAGGAAAGGTTGGAGACACTAGCTGTCTAAATATACTCTGTTGCGATGCACAACGGAAGAAAACGAATGCTCCAAATGTGACGCAGCTTCAGCCGCACTGCACAGATAGTCAAATCCAACGCAAGGGCGACCCGATGCCCAAGCACCCAATGGCTGCCACGTGGTGCTGCAGACTAGCATCCATACTTCGTATTGAGGGCTGAGGTGCAATATCCCGCAGGCACAGCCGAGGCGTTGTGATGATCTACGTCCTTCTAGGCCAGTGAAATCGTCGACTGTTATGCTCAATTGACGTATCATTGATGACTTACGAAGGATTAGTGTCCGGGCGGACCATAAGCGTCAGCACATGTAAACATACTTCACGATCTGTTCTGAAGTCCTGATGTGCACCATGAAGAGGGATGAAAACATGTTTACTTGAAAATATAGCTGCCTCCCTTCATTTGATCGTATTGTGCATTCAATTCGAGGCCTGTTGCAGTCATCAGCGTGATGAGCATATGTGCTGCCGCTTATGGTCCGCTGCGACACTAAAAACTAAGTCCTTCGTACAGCTGAACGATTGGATTGGTACGGAAGACTATATCGAGCTTACCGACAATCAAAAATGAAAATGAAAAATGAAAATGGCCACACCCCACTGTCACAACTCCGGTGACAACCCTCTCCGCTCCTCATCACTGTCTCTAAGTTGAGTTAGTCTCTTGATCGTACGGATAGAATATTGCTAACTTACGGAATCTCAATAGGATTTTCAGCCTGCCCCCGCGAGATAAACTCCCCTTGTAGCTGCTGAGCAGCAGTGTCGTCGTCATCATCATCATCATCATCATTGTCCTTGTCGCTGTCCGAAATCATACAGCCAGCAGAAGAAGAAGAAGAAGAGAAAGAAGGCAAAAAAGGCAAAGAAGGCGGAGAAGGAGCAGCAGAACCAGGAATAATCACATCAATCAAGTTGATGGGAGCGGCAGAGGCAAATTGAGAATCTATAGATGTTAACTTATTCTGAGTAGATTGAAACCAGTCATACAGTGTTTGCAGCGTGCAGAATGATCATAATGCACGCAGTTTCCACACACTCCTCACTGAAGACTCCTCTCTTCATGACATTCAGTATAAGGCCCTTGAGCCTGCCGACATTTTGTGCACAGAATCCTCAAATGATCATGAGACTAGACATGATTAACAATCATATGATACACAGAAGAAAGAAAATACCTGAACAAGAAGATCAGCAATGTAAAAGGGCTGTCTCTGCTCAATCTGAGCAAGAAAGATGACGAAGAAGCGGCAAAGCTGAATTGACTGATCAGAGATGCATTGTACAAAGAGACAGAGCTCTTCTTGATGTGTGTAGACAGCAAGCTATTGATATTAAAGTCATGATCTCATACTGATATGAGACTTATCTCTTGATTGTCGACAGTGATGATGAGTCTATCATTTGAGTAGAACTGAGCGGCTGCATACATGTAAGCTCACTGTATGATACATTGTGATTGTGATCCACTTACTCATGATGATAATGATGAAGTATGATGAAATGAAGAAGAAAGAAGAGAAGAAAAGAGTGAACAGAGAAGAAGTTTGTAAAGTGACAGTGAGCAGGCAAATTCACTGGCACAGAAGTGAATCATACAAACAATAGATAACACTTTTGCATTGATGCTATCTATCACACTGTATCTGTGACAATAAAATTGATTTTAAAGTGTACTGCATATCTCATCAAACTTCATCATTCTGCTGAACTCTGAGATCTTGTATGATGCATCAAGGATGACATTGATGACAGTGACTTTAAACTGAATGATCATGGTAACTCTGTAGTAGAAGTAGATGATAGCTATAAGTATGTTAAAAGATATGTCACAGCAGCAAATGCATCATACAATGTACTGAAGCTGATTCTGACTTGATCTGAGATGATGTCAGAGTCAATTTCAACTGCTTCTTACAGTTTATCTTTGACTTTCTCTTCTTGTTCTTGAAGTCTGTATGCTTGTTCTCTTTCAACTTTGTTGTCATTGTTTAATTGTACAAAGTGATTGTCTCTTTCTTTGCTATGAGATATATGTAATATTCTGATGTACTTGACAACTTAAAGTACTTCAACAAGAAGTTCACATCTTGACATTTTTCAACACTGCTGTTTAAATATGTAGAACCTTTATTGCATCAGTCATTGACAAGTATCAGTGTGATTGTTGCATTTCATATGACATGAGTGAAGTGTTCAAGTTCTAATATTAAGTCTTCTTGAATGAAGAACTGTAGACTGATAAAGAAGTGATTACACAGTTGATGACTGACTTTGCTTAGTACAAAAGATTAGTGATTGATTGTACAAACTGATTGCAAAAGAAAATACCTATTTAATGTTACTCTGTGTATATCTTGATATTCTTCAGAAGAGTATCAGTATTTTCATAGATATAAGTCTTTTAACATAGCATCACAGTTGTACAATGAATCTTGAATCTGTCTGAGATGTCAGAGAAGACAAGAGTGCAAGATGCTAAAGTACTGAAGCTGATGTGTAATCATGTCTTAATGACATCTTGATCTTTGAAGAAAGTCTTTTATTGTGTCTGTTCTGCTGTTGTAGTCATATGATTTGAATACTTTAAACTATTATCAACAATTGTAATAATCTCTGCAGATGTGAACTCAGAATTCTATGCTGCACATCATTCACAGAATTGATTGACTTTTCACTGTGCATGAGGTTTGTCTTTTAAAGAACAGAATTCTGTTCAAGTAGTTTGTAAATTCATCTGAAATGATTGTACAAAGAAGTTACTGAATGCTAGATACAACAGAGTGTTTTTTTAAGAAAGATTCTCCTTAAGATTCTCTGATTTCATATTCATATTTGGTTCTTTGTCTACTAGATCAAGTTCATCACTGTTTTGTATGATGATGTCTTTGTCTCTCAGTTCTTGCAGCTTAGTTACATTAATTAAATCTGCTTGAGGCTTAATCAGCTCTGATAGTATTGACTTCATCTGCAGCTCTAGATGTGATTGTATGATTGTTCACAGCTGAAGATAAATGATGCAGTGTGATCTTTCTTCATCAGAAAATGCATTCTCTGCATCAACACTTTGTAGATCAACATTCAGAGTCTGCAGCTGTGTGACACATCAATTGAGAGTTGTAACAGAAAGATATTTATTGAGATCTATTGATCAGCTTTTGTATGAACACAGAGAACATACAGAACATACCTCAGTTATTGAATAATGTCTCTACCTCATTCAGAACATCTTGACTGATAGGTGTTTTATAATTCTCTGCAAAGACAGTTGCTGAATAATGATATAGCATAATAGACTTGTCTGTAACTGCATTGAGTCAATTTCTTTGTTGTCATACAGTGTGATTATTTCAGAGTCATACAAATCTAAATATCTCTTGTTGAATTATTGACATGTACACTGTGAGAAAGACAATTCAATCTTTAAGATGAGAGTGATCATAAAGACCATCACCTGTAAGCTCAATAAAGTAGTTCTGAAATGTATATCAGCATAGACATAATTGTACAATTCATGCAGAACTTAAACATACTCATCAGCAGTACATCTGACTCTTTGTAAGTTGAGATCATCAAGCCTCAATTTGCTGATTTGCTGTACTTGTTTTATAAAAGTATTATTCTGCAAAATCAACATCTGCTTCAGTTGTACAACAGAAGACTAGATGAAGTTTTGCACAAATTGTGATCTCATCATCATAATTAAAGTGTAACATCTGAGGATGAACTTTAAGCTCTTAAACTGTCTGCAGATATTGTCTTATTACACTGATCTTTGTATGATTTGTTGTACTCACATAAATTCATGACACATAGTGTAAGAATGCATCAATGTCTGCATATATCTCAATGTCTCAAGCTTGTAGTTTGTCATGATCATCAATTGATCACAGGTAGTTAGATTCTGATACAATATATTCTTTTTTATGATGTTGCATATCTTTCATACAATGCTGATGACCTTGAGGATTAAGCTTCTTGACAATTCTAAACAGTTTATCTCTAGGTCAATGTCAGTCATGACTCTTTATAATTATGATTGAATATACTGTGCTGTCAGATGTTCATTTGTACAAAAGTGAGTGTACAATAAGTCTTGTTCATATTCATCTATTGCTTCAGTATTCAGCTCTTGAGATACCACTCTTGTTAGCTCTGCATCTGCTTTCTCTTGATTGAAGACAGAGATTCTTTGTTGCATGTCAAGTCTTTGATGCATTTGTATGAGTTCTCAATAACTGATTGTTCACTTCTTCTCTGAAAGAATATGCAGAATCTTCTTATCACTGAGGCACAATTCATAGAACAAAGCAGTCACTCATTTCTCAAGATCTGAAGAGTTTTCTGTTCTGACTCGCTTTGAGACTTCTCAGGTTTTAAGTCGTTGCTCAATCATACAGTTGTTGCAAGTGACGTTGTGTTCTCTTGAAAGTCTTGCTGAGATATCCTTGAATGTGTGATTACTGTGAAAAAGATCTATGATTCAGTCCTTGTAAGGATCTAGATCTATCGTACGATGATCTTCCATGTTGACTGTGTGGGTATGTTCGGGTGTGGGGTTTTCATTTTTCAATTTTCATTTTTGATTGTCGGTAAGCTCGACACAGTCTTCCGTAATTGGGGGCTAATCACAACCTCTGCGGCCAAGAAAAAACCCAATCAACAATGTTTGGCAACCGGTGCAGGGTTTTCAGAAATGGTGTCGCTGACCGTCAACTTCAGGCTGCCAATTTCTATCGAAGGCATACTCTAGAGGTAAAATGTGGTCGTTCTGCATGAAACAGTCAGAGGCTCCACCAAAATACTGTAAGCTTGCAAGGCCGCAAGAGCGTTTCATGACGCTACAATAAGGATATCAAACACTAAATTGTCGAGTAACAATACTGAACTTAGCTACATACCAGAGTCTTCAAGGCGTATATTTGTGGGTTGTAGAGTCTGACAGAGTGGTTGTTAAGTCTGGTCTCGATCTTGAAGAGCTTGCATCACTGAGGAACCAAATGGCAGCACTCTGAAACAGTAATGTGTCTGTAATATCGTTCATATTCAGCGTGAGTTAGTCTACTCTATCATGAAAATTGAAGTCTAGACTTGAAACTTGATCCACAACAGAATTTTTTTTTTGATTATTAACCATGATGTCCCCTCGTCGCATGTTGTTTCTTCTCTCCTGCCGGCGGCGGCGTCTGTTGCGGCATTTACCCACTAAGGAAAGGTCTACCAGCTGGGCTAGCACGTTCAGTCTCTTTGTTTCGTTGTTCAGCGTCCATGTCAAATATACCATTATTGCTTGACGTTGAGGTCGGCTCAGGTGGGCTGTGCTGGAACTCCGAGATGTCTATGTAAATTGAATCAAGCTCTGTCATGTTCACAGCAGACTCGTGTTGCAGCAGGTTGCGCCGCTTGAGGAAAGTGACACTGTTGACACTGGTGGGCCAACCGCCATTGGGAGTAGTGGGGTCCACACGATCTGAAGAGGATACTGGTCGGCAGGGACAAGTAATAAGTGGTGGTGTCGGTATTTCAAGGAGGATATCCGTTTCACTTAAAGCTTTGCGATGGGTACCCAAGGCGTGTGAACAATGGGTCTGATGCATGAATGCGGAATCCCTGATCTGCGATTGTTGTTGCAATGTCATTTCTGGTCATGGTTCCTTTGACGTGGTTAGTGTTAATCTCATCTATCTGCTTTCTGTAGAAGCACGTTGAAGACATATGGCTTACCATAACACAAAGTATTGGGGGCTATTGAATCAAACTAGAGCAAGTGGTATTAGATCAATTTTCCGTCATATCTTTGGTACAGATGTTTGAACTTCACTTACTCCGTACTTCTGAATTATACCATTGATGTTTCCATGACCAGGGTCATTGAGTGGCAATGCTCCAATACACAACGTCACAGGAAGTTGCTGGACCTTCAATAAAGCCTTACATGGATTGACGTAGGCTAAGACAAACCGATTTCAGTCTTGCCCTGGAAGTACAAAGCAGAATTATCAGTGAACGCTCACATCCCAATTAAATATATTTTGCATCAAAGACCTGCTTACCTTGAGTGCCATTCTCCGTGCCGTCTAGCTGTCGAACTACCTGTGGTCTTCAAGGACCTCATTGAATACTTTCTATTGTCACTTAGTTGCCTTGACATAGATTCCCTTATCCAACTTGAGTAGACTTCTCAAGGCCGCCACATGTCCAGATTTCTTAAGTGCCTTCAAAGTAAGGCCCAACTGCAAAGTTCAGATGCCCCTGCTCTGTAGTCGCTCGCCTCCAATCGTCAACTGCCCCCTCAGCCCCAACATTCCACTTTCCCTTCCGCACCATTTTCCCCCATGCCTCCAGCACCGTCACCAACTGCGGCTGATGCGAGAACAGGAAGGGACAAAATCCGTGCTGGTACAAAGCGTCGTCCGCAGCCAAATACTCACCACCATGTGGAGGATTTCCAGTCTTCACATGCCCATTTTCGCCAATCGGGAAAGGCAGGATAAGGTTTACAGTCTCGGTGAACTGCATATCTGGAGAGAGGTACAGTCCGCTCAGATTGTCGATTATGAAACGGCTGAAGAGCATGTTGAAACTGGGAAAGTGAGACGTTATGGTGGGACCAAAAACGAGCCTTCAAAGTTTTCTTCTTCTTCATTCTCATTGTCTTCACTTTCTGGGACTAGACCCATCTCTCTCACAAGTCGATATCTAGCGCTTCCCCTGTCGCAAGTGAGAAGGTCGTCAAGCCAGTCAGAGTTAGGCAAGGAGATTCCAGGCGCGATGAAGCTAAAGCTAGGTCTGTGGGCTTGTAGGAGAAAGGAGCGAAGGAAACCATTGATTTTGAAGCGGTTAAGAACCTCAACTGAGACAAGACCTGCTTCACCTATGGTGCTGCTTAGGCGACGGTCTTTGATAGCAGAGAGGAGGTCATGGTAAGCTGAGAGGGCAGCGGAGAGGTCGTGAGGAACGTAATGAGATAGCGAGCGGCCAAGGGATACAGAGTCATTGTCGCTGGTGTGGAATATTCCAAGTGAGTAGAGGGAGACCCATTTTTGAAGGGCCATTTCAAGAGGATACCTGCATGGGGTTTGAACATTCGTGCCATTTGAACAACTAGATAGGAGAATATGCATACCACATGACTAGCCAAGGTGATCCTTCTTCCACCCTAGTGCATGAATTTGTGTCCATGTTAAAATATATGCCGGTTTCATCATTATTTCCTGAGATCACGCCATTAGCAAACATCCTTAACATGACTGCTCTTGTCTTTGTATAGGACTATAGCATTCTCATGACTTTGATCCTCATGAAGAACGGTCCCTTCATTCATTGACCAAAACAATTGCGGATTCGACATGAGCAACTGTGGTGTAAATTGAACCACATCGCCAAGTCATTCTGCTGTCTCAATATCAATGCCCTCTAGAAATGTTATCAAGGACTGACTTAATCTGGAATGGATGCTTTCTGCGGCGGAGCCATAGGCAGAGAAGAAGTTGTGGGTTAGGGTGTTGGTGAAAGAGGTCATGGTGACGGGAAAGAGGATAGAGATTATGCGATTGTGAAGGAAAGCGCAAGTGGTGGGATTGAAATCAGTTGAAGATGGAGAAGAGGAGGCCATAGTTTGTAGTGAATCACTCTGGTATCGCAGCAAAGTAGGACGAGAAGAAGTGTTGAAACAGATAGGAATAATGAACCGTTTGGATCTTGATGGGAATACAGGGTCGGTCCAATGACTCGAGTCACTACCTTACTTTACGTGAATGTGAGCTCGCAATATCAGGCTGGTGCCAGTGGGGTTGACAGCTTTTCTTACTGAGACACATCAAGCAAGTAGAGTTTTGAATGAGCTGGATAATTGAAACAAAAAGAGTAAAGTGGTCCACCAGTGCCCCAAAATATAAAGCTTTACTGCGCTCTCGTAGGGATCTAGCTAGAAGATAGGTGGCTAGAAATACAGAGGATGAGACGGTGGTGGCAGCGCATGCAAGAGAAGGCACCGTACCGGTGCAAGGTATCAAGGAGGCAGAGGGTGGGCAGATGAGCTGCCAAGACACCAAAGTGGATGCCAACACCTCAAGCGATGGCGTTGAGCCTCATCTATCAAGGTACAGGACGGAGAACGGCTTACCCTAAGGTAAACAGTAGTTACTTCTGAACAACCAACACGTGGATTTTCACCGGGCTAGTAAGGGTCTCAAAGTTTAATTTATGTATAGCAATTGAGTACGTACCCCGTTCCTATTATTCTATTGGGAACTACAAATTGCTTATACGATTGCCTTGTCTTGTGTAGGCTGTGTATACCTTTATTTCACCTGCAAGACCTTGCACCTGCTTTCTTCTCATCTTCTTTACCTTTGTTGCCGCTGGTTCCTTCCCTTTCACCTTTGTTGTCACCTTCATTCTGACTGCGGCCTCCTTCACCTCCTCCACCTCCTGCTCTCTTCTTTTCTTCGCTAATGACCTTGATTTATATTCAGAGAATCAAGTCACAGTTATTGAAAGAGCTAAGTCTTCAGACATGGTGACGGGTATAACAGAAGGCGCTGACAAGAAGAATACAGGTAAGGAGAAGGAGAAGAATATGTTGCTGAATGCTCATGCAGAGAAGGAGAATGCGCAAGAAGGAGAATGAAAGCTAGCTGAGGCAAGGATATGAGGCTGAGCAGTCAGGAAGATAACGTTGTCATTGCTGTCATTCTGACTGTCTCTTGTTGACACCTTCTTCTCATACTTGCTCTTGTCTGCTGTCACTGTCTTTCTACAGCGAGCCTTGACCTCAACCTTGGCGGTTTTGACGCCGGTCATGGCCTGCTTTCTGATGTTGCCCTTTATCATGAACTGACGAGGAATAGTCGTCAGTAGGGCTTCTGACAGCTGTGAAAGAAGCCTCTTCTGCTGCTTCTACTTGTCACGAAAGCATATTGGGAGCTTCTCATTCTGTCATTGATAGTACTCGGTGAATTGCTTGGTGTCTGCTTCAGTGAGTTTCTCCTGTGCAGCAATGGCATTTAATGCTGACTTTATAGTCCGCTGATTTCTTTGCTGTGGCTGATCACATGCCTTCGCCGTCCGCTTCTGTCGCTGATTACATAGCATCATGTTAGGGTATTGAGGGGCCGCACCAGAGGGCAGACTCATTCTTGCCTTGGCAATGTCTTGCCGCAGCCTGTATTTCCCCTACCCGAAACCATTCTGAGGGTCTGAGGCCTATCTAAGGCCAGGAAGTGAACTGTATATACTCTTCTTGCAAATGGGTACTAGCTACGCACCGAAGTCAAAATATCATTCCGCTCACTCTCTAGGCGTTCCTTGCTTGTCTTGTAGAGTATGGGCAGACCTGTCTGCTCATACGTCCTCCCGTCCCGTATCATCTGGGCAATCCCTTTGGTGGAGAGGAAAATGACAGGCATGCCGTGACCGTTGAAGCCCGCTGCAATCAACTGTCCTGGCTTGTCAGGAACATCGCCCACGTGTGGCAATGAATCAGAGGTGTAGCCCATGACTGCACCACCATCGAGGTGGAAGAGTTAGCAAGTTCCTGAACAGGCAAACATCCTGTCTGAGTCTCCAGATGATGCCGATGGAGGTGAATACGAACTTCCCGTCCATACTTTGTCCGTATACGCTCCACTGTCTTCCCATCCAGTAAAAGTCCTCTGCATATACCCGTCGAAGTAATCTTTGGCTGGCTCAATGAGCTTACTGTCGTCTGTGTTATCATACCAGTGCTTGGGATCCGCCACAAACTTGTGCCTTGCCCCGCCCACAACGAGGCTGCCATCTGTCCGCGGGATCAGGTAATCGAACAGGCCAGACCCATTGCGTATGGCGTACGTGTTGGTCAGATGGGGTGATGGTCTGCCCTCTGGGATGACTATCCGGCTGCAGATTCCTCGGGCGGGCACGATTTTGTGAGCGTACTGAGGTGCAATGCCCGAAGTGTAGGCGTTGGAGGCAAATACAACTTCCTTGGTTCTGATTGCCCCCCGTGCTGTCGTTACGATCCATCGGCCGTCTGCTTCGGCTGTACTAGACACTTGTGTAACAGGTGTGGTGGTCTGCAGATTCACGCCTTTTGCGACAACGAGGGCTAGGAGATGCATGATAAACTTGTATGGACAGATGTGACCCGCAGTAAAGCTAAAGCAGCCTTTGGCCCCTTTGACTCCCGAGACCTGAAAATCATGCAAATCTCATAAGTCGGTCCACAGTTTAAGTTGCTAGAAAGAGATATGAATGTTGACGGACCACTTCCGCGTGCTTCTCGGGTGTGAAATGAACGTCCTCTACAGAAGCCAACCCTGTTTTTAGAAGCTCGTCATACGCAACCTTTGCTTTCTTTGTGTACGCTTCGTCGAGGAAAACGTCCATGGTTCTCGTTAGGGTGAAACTGCAGTCAATGTGCTCCTTCTCGACAAGGTCTTTGATGACTTGCACATGAGATATCTCGAAGCTGGCGATGTCGGCTGCTGCTTCGCCGCCGTATTGCTCGGTGTAGTTCTGGATATTGAAGTAAACTTCGGGCCTCACATGACCGCCTTCAAGTTTTGTTGGTCTCAGCTTCGCTGTAAGGCTACTCA